>Ga0307513_10006819_pt1 | contig 14885 bp, 8 predicted proteins | sample 15_EM_MG_FD_202174 | JGI IMG/M metagenome (GOLD analysis project Ga0307513, IMG submission 202174) | Populus trichocarpa ectomycorrhiza microbial communities from riparian zone in the Pacific Northwest, United States - 15_EM | ecosystem: Host-associated > Plants > Roots > Unclassified | place... | reverse complement strand
AATCTATTTCGGGTGACTTTCACAATTGCCCTTTCACGAAATGCTTCCGCCATGGCGGCACCGCCAACGTCTATCACGAAGCGCCGGTGCGAAACCCCGTTTTCACGAACGGCGACAGATCGTACGCATCAAGATCATCCGGAAGCATAAGCACGCCCGCTGAACCTCACCTGACTGCTGAACGCGCGCTGACGGGCCGTGCCCGGAGGTGACAGATCAACGACAGATCGGGCCCATCGATGCATTTACATGTTTGTCTCCCGTGAGTCTATCTCTTGGGGGGAGTGACTCATGTCCTACGGACATCGTCTCGCGCGTACCCGCTGGATCGCGGGCTTCAGCGCGTTTCTCTTGATCGCCACTCTGGCGCCACCGGCGGATCTGCCGGCCTGGGCCGAGCCGGCCGACGTTCCGAAAGTAACGGCAGGTCAGGCGCCTCAGCAGCGAGGAATTCCGGCGGGTGCGGCCTCGAACGAGGCCGTCGCCGAGCAGCAGCGTCCGCCGGTCGTCCCGCCGGTGCTGGAAGCCGGCGGCGAACCGGCGAGAGTAAGCAAAGCCGACCTCGCCCGGGCCGCGGCAGCAGCACCGGGTGAGGCATTCACGGATGTGTTGCTGCGGCCGGGTTTCGTGGTCGGTGACACGTCGCTGGTGACCTACTTCAACCTGAAGGACGACTCGTTCGAGTCGTGGCGGGTGGATCTGTTCGACGCCGAGTCGCAGACCAAGCAGGAGTCGGTGGTGCTGGGCCGGGACCGGCTCGGCAACGACGGTTGCGGGGAGCTGCGCTCGTATTGCAAGTCGCTGGGCACCGAGGAGGGCTGGCAGCTCGACGCGGCGAAGAGCTACTTCGTCACGATCACCGGGGTCTACCCCGACGGTGAGGTGCCGTCGGCGAACTCGGAGAACGCGCAGCCGCGGACCACGATCGACCCGCCGGCCATCCCGGACCGGCAGGCGGCCGGATGCGGGTGTTCGGCCGCGCTGGGGATGACCGACGCGAGCCAGGCGGTGCGGGCCCTCGGGGTGAACACCGGCACGGGTGCGTTCACCCGGACCGAGGGTGACCTCGCGATGGCGTCGTTCGGGATTCCGTTCTCGTCGGGCCGGGCGTATTCGTCGCTCAACACCGGGGCCTCGGCGTTCGGGCCGGGCTGGGCCTGGGTGTACGACATGAAGGTCACCGCCGTCGACGGTGGTGCGCTGGTGCGGGCCGAGGACGGCTCGGACACGCTGTTCCCGGCCGACGGTGACGGCTACCAGCGGCCGGCCGGTGTGCGCTCGACGCTGCGCAAGGCCGGTGCCGGCTGGGAACTCGTCACCCGGGACAACATCGTGTTCGCCTTCGACGCCGCGGGGCGGCTCGTCTCGATTCTGAACCCGCGTCAGGTGGGGTTGCGGTTCGCGTACACGGACGCGTCGATCACGGTGACCGACGCGTCCGCGCACAAGGCCGTGGTGAAGCTGGCCGCCGGCCTGATCGAGTCGATCGGTCTCCCGGACGGCCGCAAGACGCAGTTCTCCTACACCGACGGTCTGCTCACCAAGGTGCGCGACGCCGCCGGCGAGTACTGGCAGTACAAGTACAACGCGGCACGGCTGCTGACCCAGGTGATCGATCCGCGCAACGTGGTGCTGCTGACCAACGAGTACGGCGACACCGGCCGGGTCGTGCGGCAGTCGGATGCGCTCGGTGCGGCGACGACGTTCGAGTGGAACGCCGGCAAGCAGGAGGCGAAGACCACCGACGCGGACAACGTGGTGGTCTGGGACGGCTACAAGGGCAACGTGCTGCTGTATTCGCAGCGCGGTAACGGGGATACCAACAACCACCGGTACGACGGGACGCTGAACCGCAACCTGGTGGTCAACGCGAACCAGAACCAGCACGAGTCGTCGTACGACGCGGCCGGGAATCTGGTGCAGCAGTTCGCGCCGGGACGCCGCTTCGAGGAGAAGACGCAGTACGACGCCCGCAACAATCCGACCACCCATGTCGACGCCGACGGCCAGACGTGGAAGGACTTCTACAACGAGTTCGACGAACTGGTGAAGTCGACCGATCCCGAGAACCACTCGATCACCTACACATACGACTCGCGTGGCCTGTCGGTGACGGTGACCGATCAGCGGGGCAAGGTCTCCCGGTACGAGAACATCCCGGACGGTCAGCTGAACGCCGGACTGACCCTGGCCTCGATCTCGCCGGAGGGCCGGCGGGTCGCGTACGGCTACGACAAGGTCGGCCGGCAAGTCACGGTGACCGATCCGCGCGGGACCGTGGCGGGCGCGAAACCGGAGAACTACACCACCCGTACCGTCTATGACGACCTGGACCGGGCCGTCGCCGTGTACTCGCCGGGCAAGAAGAACCCGGACACCAGCGAGTACGACAAGGCCGGCCGGCTGAAGAAGTCCACGAGCGCGGGCGGGGTCACCGTCTCGAACGCGTACTTCGACAACGGTCTGCCCAAAGCGACGTACGAGGCGCGCCGGACGCTGCTCTACACCTACACGGCCGCCGGTCGCCGGCTGACCTCCGCGATCGACATGAAGCACGAGGCCGATCTCGTCACCAGCTGGACCTACAACGCCAAGGGCCTGGTCGAGACGGTCACCTCGCCGCGCGGCAACGTGCCGGGGGCGACCAAGGCGGACTTCACGACGACGTACGTCTACGACCACAACGACAACCTGATTCAGACCCGCCGGCCCTATCCCGGTGGTCAGGTCGTGGTGAAGGACTACAAGGTCGACGACCTGGACCGCAGCACCGAGACGGTGGACGAGCTCGGCAAGTCCTCCACCTTCCAGCGGGCCAACAGCGGTCTGGTCACGGGTACCAAGGACACGCTGGGCCGGACCACGTCGCTCTCCTACGACAAGTCGGGGCGCCAGACCGGGATCACCGACTCGGGTGGCGCGCAGACCAAGTCCGAGTACGACGAGGCCGGCAACAAGATCAAGCAGATCTCGGCGACCGGCGGGGTGACGACCTACACGTACACCGACGACGGGTTCCTGTCCTCGGTCACCGAGCCGCGCGGCAACGTCGAGGGCGCGGACAAGGAGCGGTTCACCGCGCACTTCGAGTACGACCTGGCCGGTAACCAGGTCAAGAGCATCGACGCGCTGGACAACGTCAGCACGCTCAAGTACGACGGGCTCAACCGCGCGGTGTCCAGCACCGATGCCAACGGGCACACCTCGCGCTACACGTTCAACGACGACGACCAGACCCGGACCGTCACCGCGCCGAACGCCGAGTTCGACTCCGACGATCCGGAGGAGGAGTCGACCCTTTACGAGTACGGCGAGGACGGGGCGATCGAATCCGTCACCGACCCGCGCGGTAACCGGACCACGGTCGACTACGACGAGGCCGGGCGGCTGGTCCGCAGCACCGACCCGCTCGAGCGCAGCACCTACGCCAAGTACGACGCCGACAGCAACCAGATCCAGACGCTGACCCTCGACGAGGACGAGGAACCGGCCGACCTGAGCGCCAAGGAGCTGGCCAAGCGGACCATCGTCGACGAGTACGACATCGTCGACCGGCTGGCGAAGCGGACGCTCGGCACCGCGGGGCCGGTCTACACCTGGGGTTACGACGCCAAGGACCGGATCACCTCGTACGGCGACCCGCTCGGCGTCGGTGAGATCGGCTACGACGACGAGGACCAGATCCAGTCGGTCACCCGCAAGGAGGCCGGCCGCTCCGACGAGGTCTTCTCGTACGATTACGACGCGCGGGGTAATGTCACCAGCCGCCGGTACCCGGACGGCACGGCGGTCTCCTACGGTTACGACGCGGCCAGCCGGATCACGTCACTGACCGCGCAGGGTGCCCAGTGGAGCTTCGGCTACGACGAGGCCGGCCGGCGGACCACGACCACCCTGCCCGCAACGACCGGCCTGAGCGAGAAGCGGGTCTACGACGACGCGGGCCGGCTCACCTCGATCGGCACGGAACGCACCGGTGACGCCGTACCGGGGGTGCAGGATCCGGTCTCGAAGTACGACCTGAGCCTGGACGCGGTCGGTAACCCGACGCAGGTGCTGACCACCCGCGGTGGTGTCACCGAGTCGGTCGCCTACAGCTACGACGAGGCGGATCAGATCACCTCGGCGTGCTACGGGGTGGCCTCCTGCACGGACAAGACGGTCAAGCCGGTCGGCCGGATCGACTACAAGTACGACCTGGCCGGCAACCGGACCAAGCAGACCCGGGCCGGCACGGCCGGCAACGACGTCACCGAGTACGAGTACGACGACGCCGACCAGCTGGTCGAGGAGGAAGTCGAGGGCCCGTCCCACGAGCGGGAGACCGAGTACAAGTACGACGAGCGCGGCAACCAGATCCGGGCCGGTGGCGACAAGCTCGAGTACAGCCTCGACAACAGCCTGGCGAAGGCGACGCTGTCGTCCGGGCAGAGCACGACCTTCAACTACGACGCGAAGGGCCTGCGGGTCTCCTCCACGTCGACGTTCCAGCAGCTGTCCTCGACCCAGCGCTGGTCGTGGGACGTGGCCGGCACGTTGCCGCAGATGGCGATCGACACCGTCGAGCAGGGCGGCACGGTCGCCGAGAAGCGCGGTTTCACGTACGGGCCGGACGACGAGCCCCTGGCGTTGCTGGATCCGGCGAGCGGGGTGCACTCCTACACCCACGACTGGCTGGGCGGCACGGCGAACCTGCTGACGCCGAGCGGGACCCTCGAGGAGGGCTACGACTACGACCCGTTCGGCAACCCGCGGGTCGGATCCAGCCTCGCCGGGCAGCAGCTGCCGGAACAGGGCATCGAGAACCCGCTGCAGTACGGCGGGCAGTACCAGGACTCCACCTCCGGTGACGGCAACTACTACCTGAGAGCCCGTAACTACGACCCGGGCACCGGGCGCTTCGCCACCCGCGACCCGATGCCCAGCGGGCAGGGCGCCTCGTCGGCGTACACGTACGCCGACAACAATCCGCTGGCGTACAGCGACCCGACCGGCATGGCCCCGGACGCCGGGCCGACCACCACCGCCACCACCGATCCCGCGGCGGCGCAGGGGCCGTCGCCGGAGGATCTCGCGAAGGCCAACCAGATCCAGTCGAAGAGCACCCTGGACGTGATCCTGGAGGCCGGCGGCCAGATCCTGATGGAGTTCCTCGGGATCAACGACATCCTCAACTGTCTCAAGGGTGACCTGGTCGCCTGCGTCTCGATGGTCGTCGGCGCGCTGCCCTGGGGCAAGATCTTCAAGGCCAAGAAGATCGCCGAGGCGATCTTCCGGGCCGGCAAGGCCGTGGTCACCTTCTTCCAGGAGATGAAGTGGGCACGGGCCATCCTCAAGGGCGCCGAGGACGCGGCCAAGGCGGCGAAACAGGCGGCGGCCGCGGCAGCCAAGGCGGCGGCCGACAAAGCGGCGGCGGCCAAGGCAGCGGCGGAGAGAGCGGCCAAGAAGGTCGCGGCTGAGGCGGCGGCGAAGGCGAAAGCCTTGGCTGCCAAGGCCAAGGCGAAGACCAAGAAGGCCGCGGGTGACGGGTCGGCCTGCCCGGTTCCGCACAGCTTCGTCGCCGGTACCCCGGTGCTGCTGGCCGACGGGACGAGCAAGCCGATCGAAGAGGTCGACCCCGGCGACACCGTGCGGACCGTGGACCCGCAGACCGGCGAGACCGGCGACCGGCAGGTCACGCACACCATCCGTACCGACGACGACGAGCAGTTCGTCGACGTCACCGTCACCGGCTCGGACGGCGAACAGCACAACATCACCACCACCGAGCACCACCCGTTCTGGTCCGAGACCAGCAAGGAGTGGGTGGAAGCGGGCGACCTCGGCGAGGGCGACCTGCTGCGTACGGCGGCCGGCACGTATGTCCAGCTGTCCGCGGTCCGCTCCTACGAACACAAGGAACGCACGTATGACCTCACCGTCGACGACCTGCACACGTACTACGTGCTCGCCGGCGACGAGCCGGTCCTCGTCCACAACAACAGTTGCCCGACCCCGGACGAGGCCGCGCACGCCAGGGCATCGGAGAACGCCGCACGTTCCTCGCGGCCCGGTGCACCGGACGACGCGAGGCCCGGCGCCACCGGTGGCTACCTCTGGATCCAGGGACACGGCAGGTTCGATCTCGCATCCGACCGGCTCCACCCGTTGCTGAACCGCGGCGACATTCCGGCCGGGGCCATCTTCGACGACGGCCGGTTCTACGGGTCGCATGTGGAGGTTCAGGCCGCCGCTCTGATGAACAAACTCAAGAAGGCCGGAGATCCGCGGATGGTGGCCCGGCTGATGGTCTCCAAACCCGGTGGGCCCTGTGGTTTCTGTCGAAACAATGTCGAGGGGATGCTGCCCAGCAATTCACAATTGTCGGTGCGGTCCCAGCTCAATCAGGTGTTCAGTGAAGTGACGTTCGGAGGCTAGTTTCCCTTGGTGGGCGCGGTCGGCAACGGCCGCGCCCACCGCTCTTTCGGCCGGCGCATGTGGCATCATCGTGCGGGTGAACGATGGACTGCCTGATCCGGCCAGGATTCTCGCGGAAACCGACTGGTCCGCTCTGGAACAGGATTATGGATCGTCGGCCTTTCCCGAGACGCCGGCCAGGCTTTCCGGTCTGGTGTCGGGTGATCCCGATACCGTGCGAGCCGCCCTCAGCCACCTCGATGACACTCTGCTCAACGACGGGGTCGTGTATTCCGCGACCGGCCCGGCCGCCCGGTATGTCGCCGCGCTTCTGGGCGACCCGCGCAGCCGGCCGGCGATCACCCCGGAATGGGAGGCGGGGAAGTATCCGCTTCGGGGCAGACTGCTGGCGTGGCTGGGCGCCGTGGCCTATGCGGTCGGCGAGTCCAAGGAACAGTGGATTCGGTCCATGACGGGATCCACGGAGCCGTTCACCCAGTTCCTCGAGATCAGGGGAAGCTACCCGGAGATCTTTCCCAGCGTCGCCGCCTACCTCGACGATCCGGATCCCCGGGTCCGGGAAACGGCCGTCGTCGTGGCCGCCCGGCTGCTCGAGCCCGCGCAAATGGCGTCCCACCGGGAGGCTCTGGCGCCCCTGGTGAGAAACGTGCTGGCCGTCAGCGCCGAACAAGAGCACCGGCGCTTCGCGATCGAGACGCTCGAGTCCTGGGGCGAGGACGTGGAATCACTGCGCGGGCTCGTCGGGCCGCCGCCGGCCGAGCCCCGGTGGACGGGCCCCGAGGGGCCGATCGACGAGCCGCCCTTCTAGCACCCAGGAAGGGGTCGCCGTCGGCGACCGGCTTCTCGCCGACGAGCCTGCCCGCCAGCAGCGCGCCGCGCGCCTGGGCGAGGTGCAGGAAGTTCCGCGTGCAGACGTGCACGAGGTCGATGCTGTCGTCATCGAGGACGGGTAGGCGACGTCGAACTGCCGTACGGAACCCGCTGGTCTAGGTGTCCCGGGCGACGGGTCCCGCCGGCACGCCGATGCCGTCCTCAGCCAGATCGCCCGATTGGTCGCGGCCGGCGAGGTGTCCCACCGTCTCGACCTGTCCCGGGCCACCGGGCTCTCCCGGTCCTCGGTGCACACGCACGTGCAGCGCCTGGTCGACGCCGGCCTGCTGCACGGGGACGACGCGGTCGGTGGCGGGCGGGGCCGGCCTGCGTTGCGGCTGCGCCTCGCCGGCGACGCGGGCGTCGTGCTCATCGCGGATGTCGCCCCGTCGGCGGTGCGGTGCGTGGTGGCGGACCTGACCCAGCGGGCGCTCGCCGATCAGACGGTGCCGTGGCGGATCTCCGACGGCCCGGAGCAGAGCCTTGCCCTGCTGGTGGACCAGTTCGCCGAGCTGCTCGCGTCGGCGCGGATCCCCGCCGACCGGCCCCGGGTGCTCGTCATCGGTCTGCCCGGCCCGGTCGACGTGGCGCGGGGGATCCCGGTCCGGCCCCCGATCATGCCGGGCTGGGACGGCTTTCCGGTGGCCGAGCGGCTCGCCGCCGAGCTCGGCTGCCCGGTCCTGGTGGACAACGACGTCAACCTCATGGCGCTGGGCGAGGCGCGGACGGTGCCGCCGGAGAAGCTTCCGGTCTTCTTCGTCACCGTGGGCGCCGGCATCGGCGCCGGGCTGGTGCTGGCCAACGGCACGCTGCACCGCGGCGCCGACGGTGCCGCCGGCGACATCGGGCACATCCCCGTCCCCGGTGCCGACGAGGTGGTCTGCCGGTGCGGCAAGGCCGGCTGCGTCGAGGCCGTGGCCTCCACCGCGGCGCTCGCGCGGCGGCACGCCCCGGCCGGAGGCGACGACCCGTCGCCCGGTGGGACAGCGGACGGAGCGGCCGAGGACGGAGCCGCCATGCAGGCGTTCCTGACCCGGCTACGCGACGGCCAGCCGGACGCGCTGCGCTCGGTGCGGGCGGCCGGGGCCGCGCTGGGCGAGGTCATCGCCGTCTGCATCCACATGTTCAATCCGCGTCACGTCGTCCTCGGCGGCGACGTCGTCGAGGCGAGCGACAACCTGCTCTCCGAGGTGCGCGGCGTGGTGTACCGCAATGCCCTCCCGCTGGCCACCCGGGAGTTGTCCATCACCCAGAGCCTGCTGGGCCGGGACGCGCCGATCGTCGGCGCCATGGTGCTCGGGATCGAGCATCTGCTCTCCGCGACCGAGGTCGGACGCTTCCTGAGCGCTTCGCACCCGGCGAGGTGATTTCACCGGACCGGTCCGCTCACCGGAACACCAAGGATTGACGCTCCATACTGCCGTCACTAGCGTCCCTCGCGTCTCGCATGTCCGGTCTCATCCAACGGCGGAGCCATTCCGCCGGACCGAGACGTTGGGAGACACAACGGTGAATCAACCTTCGACCCCTCGCTCACGCATCGGCGTCGCCGGCGCCGGCGCCGTCTTCGACGCCTACGCCCGAGGCCTTGCCTGGTACGGCGATCTGCCCATCGTCCGAGTCGCCGACATCGACGTCGGCCGGGCTCGCGCCAAGGCCGAACTGCATGACATCCCCGCGTACGGCACGCCCGAGGAGCTATACGCCGATCCCGACGTCGACGTCGTCGTCAACATCACGCCGCCGGTCGCGCACTGGGCGGTCACCCGGGACGCGCTCGCCGCCGGCAAGCACGTGTACAGCGAGAAGCCGATCGCGGCGACGGTCGAGCTGGCGCGCCAGAACCTCGAACAGGCGCGGGCCGCCGGCCGGGTCCTCGCCGGCGCCCCCGACACCTTCCTCGGCACGGCCGGCCAGACGGCGCGCGCGGCCATCGACCGCGGCTGGATCGGCCGGCCGTTCGCCGCGACGTCGTTCGTCCGGTCGTCCAAAGTGGAGACCAAGCATCCCGACCCGGGATTCTTCTACCAGCCCGGTGGCGGGCCGACGCTCGACTGGGGCCCCTACCACGTGGCATCCCTGGTCAACCTGCTCGGGCCGGTCGCCGAAGTCGTCGGGACCAGCACCATCGCGAGTCCCCGGATCGTCGTGACCGCACCGGACCGGGTGGTCGACGAGGTCGAGGTCAGCGTTGCGACCACCACGGCCTCGATCCTGCGCACGGTCTCCGGCGCGATCGTCTCGACCCTCTACAGCTTTGACATCTGGGACACGACACTGCCCCACATCGAGGTGTACGGCACCGAAGGCACGCTGAACATCCCCAACCCGAACCGCCACGACCTGCCCGTACAGATCAAGCGCCGCGACGACGCGGAGTGGTCCGAACTGGAGCCCGTGCTCGCAGCGACCTGCGATCCGCAGGTGCGGCTGTTCCGCGGGCACGGCGTGAACGATCTGGTCGAGTCGCTGCGCGGAGCACCGCTGCGCGTCTCGGGCGACTTCGCGTTGCACGTGCTCGAAGTTCTGGAAGCGATCGAGCAGTCGACCTTCGCCGGCGGGGTCCGAACGATCAAGAACCTGACCGGACAGCCCGCGCCCGCCGCCGCCCTCAGCATCCTCAAGTGAAAGGAACTCCCATGCACCGGATAACCCGTGCGGTCGCGCTCGCCGCTGCCGCGACGCTAGCGAGCGCCGCCGTCACCGCGTGCGGCGACTCCAGCGGCTCCGCCGACGACAAGACCATCACCTACTGGGCCACAAACCAGAGCACCAGCCTCGACGCGGACAAGCAGATCCTGCAGCCGGAGCTCGACAAGTTCACCGCGCAGACCGGCGTCAAGGTCAAGGTGGAAGTGGTTCCGTCGACCGACCTGCTCAACCGGATCCTCACCGCGACCACCAGCGGCAAGGGGCCGGACGTCCTGAACATCGGCAACACGTGGTCGGCGTCGTTGCAGGCCACCGGGGCGTTCGTGGCTTGGGACAAGACGATGCTGGCCCAGGTCGGCGGCGAGTCCCGCTTCCTTCCGACGGCACTGAAGTCCACCGGGGCCTCGGGCCAGGACCCGGCGGCCCTTCCGCTCTACGCCAGCGCGTACGAGCTCTACTACAACAAGAAGCTCTTCAAGGCCGCGGGAATCGGCTCGCCGCCGAAGACCTGGAACGAATTCGTCGCCGACGCGCACAAGCTCACCAAGGACACCAACGGTGACGGCAAGACCGACCAGTGGGGCCTGGGCCTGCAAGGAGCTTCGTCCTCGTTCGCCGCGCACTTCGCGTTCATCCTCGGCACCCAGCACGGGGCCGAGGTCTTCAGCGGCAACACTCCCAAGCTCGACGACGCGGCCATGGTCGACGGGATCGACCAGTGGGTGTCCTGGATCGGCCGGGACGGCATCGTCAACCCCTCCGACGCCGAAACCGTCGACAAGGTCGCTCTGCTGAAGAACCTCGCGGCCGGCAAGTCGGCGATGGTCCTGGCCCAGGCCTCGACCGCCCGGACGCTGGGCCAGTACCGGAAACCTCGACGGCGCCACCCAGTTCGTGAAGTTCCTGACCAGCGCCGAGGAACAAGTGATCCTCAACAAGGCGTACGGCACGATCCCCTCGGTCACGGACGCCACGGACCCGGCGTTCGACACCCCGGCGCTGACCGTGGCCCGGGAGACCCTCGCCACCCGGTCCGTGCCGCTGCCGCAGATCACCGAGGAAGCGCAGTTCGAAACCCTGGTCGGCAAGGCGATGAACGCCTTCGCGGCGCAGACCGCGACCGGCAAGCAGCCCAGCCTGGCCGCGATCAAGAGTGAAATGGCCGCGGCGAACCAGAAGCTCGCGGCGGGGAGCTAGGGACCGGGATGGCAGTCATCAGCCCCGCGGGGACCCGTGAGGGTCCCCGCGCACCGGACAGACCGCGGCGGCGAGAAGGCGGGCGCGCTCGGCGTGCCCGCCGGTGGATCCCGTACGCCTTCCTGCTCCCGGCCCTGGTGTTCGAATTGCTCGTCCACTTCGTACCCATCGTGCTCGGCGTGGGGATGAGCGCCTTCCGGGTGACCCAGTATCAGATCAGCCATTGGTGGGACGCACCCTTCGCCGGCCTCGGGAACTTCCGGATCGCGGTGGACCTCGACAGCCCGACGGGCCGGTCCCTGGCGCAGTCGTTCCTGGTCACCCTCGGCTTCACGGCCGTCGTCCTGACGGCGGCCTGGCTGCTGGGCCTGGCGGCGGCGCTCGCGCTGCATCGCTCATTCCGTGGCCGGGCGGTGCTGCGGGCACTGTTTCTGGTGCCCTACGCCCTTCCGGCGTACGCCGGGGTGATCACCTGGCGGTTCATCTTCCAGCTCACCACCGAGCAGACCCGGACCCTGGCCGTGGGTCTGCAGTCCTACTCCACCGAGGCGGACGTCTACTGGAACCAGATCATGGCCGCCTCGCTCGTCGTGTCGGTCCCCGTGGTCGCGGGCTTCCTGCTGCTTCAACGCTTCCTCGTCGCCGGGTTCACCGCAGGAGCGGTGAAGTGACGCATCGCAGAAGGGACTAGGGACATGCCAGCCATCGGCTTGCAGCTGTACACCTTGATGAACGTCCTGTCGGATCGGCCCGCCGTGCTGGCCAGGGTCGCCGAGCTCGGGGTGACCGAGGTCGAGCCCTTCCGGCTGGGCCGCTTCGACCTGGCCCGGCCCGCCCGCCTCGCCGAGGCGCGCTCGCTGAAGGCCGACATCGACGCCGCCGGCCTCACCGTCTGCTCCACCCACGCCCGCCTGCCCGAGGCGGCAGACCCCGGCTGGTTCTTCGAGGAGATGGCCGAGGTCGGCGCCCCCATCGCCATCGCTTCCACGCCCGAGGCGCTGTCCGGCTTCACCCGGGACGCCCTCGCGTCGGCCGACGGGGTCCGCCGGTACGCCGACCGGCTCAACGCCCTGGCCAAGGCGGCGGCCGAGCACGGCCTACGGCTCGGCTACCACAACCACGACTTCGAGTGGAGCCGGCTCGACGACGGCCGCTACGGCTACGACGTGCTGTGGGACGCCCTCGACCCGTCCGTCGTCGCCGAGGTCGACCTCTACTGGGCCCAGACCGCCGGCCAGGTGCCGGCCGAGGTGGTCGGCCGGCTCGGCGAACGGGTCGAACTGGTGCACGTCAAGGACGGGCCGGCGGTCCGCGGCGAGCCACAGGTCGCTGCCGGTCAGGGAGTCGTGGCCCTGGCCGACGCCCTCGACGCCGGGCGGGAGTCGATCCGCGTACACATCATCGAGGCCGACGCAATCGCGGCCGGAGCGGATATCTTCGACCTGGTGGCCGGCAGCGTGGCCTGGCTCAAAGCTCACTTCAGCTGGTAGGAGTCGATGCCCCGGGCACCCTGGGGCACCAGCATGACGCTGCCGTCGTTCCCGATGCCGGCGGCCGCCACGCCCACCCCGATCCTGGTCTGCTCGTGCGGTGTCAGGGTGCCGAGCAGCTTCCAGTCCGCGCTGCGATAGACGTGCACCCGCTGCTGGCCGTGGCTGACGACCACGAGGTACTGGCCGTTGCCCGACCAGCGGAGGTCGGTGATCGCACCGCTGGGCTCGCGCATGGTCGCGATCCGGCGTTTCCCGGCCGGATCCCAGATCTCGACGCCGAAGTCGCCGATCCCGACCGCGAGCAGGGTGCCGGCCGGGTTGAAGGTGAACAGGGTGGCCATGCCGCTGTCCGATCGGGTGCCGACGGTGCTGACCAGCGACCCGTCGGAGTACCGGCGGATGTCGAACAACGGGCTGTCCTTCGCCTTGGAGTCCAGCCAGTTGACGACGAAGGTGTCGCCGCGGGGCGGGACACCCACCTCCCAGAGGGTGCGCGCCGAGTCGCCGGTCCCGGGCAGCAACGTGCGCTGCACGGTGCCGTCCTTGCCGACGACGGCCAGGTCGAGGCCGCTGCTGATCAGCACTGCGGAGCCGGTCTCGTCCCAGTCCCCGTGCGTGTAGACCGTCCCCGGTTTCAGCGCGGCGACCACGGTACTGCCGGTCTGGGCGTCGAAGAAGTACAGCCGATGGTTGGTGAACTGGCTGCCGCCCACGACGGCCACCGTGGTGCCGGTGGGGTCCCAGTACACCCCGGGGTTGTTCAGATAACACTCGCCCTGGCTGGCGAGCGGCACCCGGAACGTCCGCGTCTGTACGCCGTCGGCGTCGTAGATCTCCAGCCCGACGTCCGCGCTGGTAACCGCGTAGAGCGTCTGCTGCGGATTCCAGACCGCCGCGCAGATCGCCCGCCGGGGGAGCAGGGTCTCGGCATAGCTGTATTCGGGAACCCGCGTCGACGTCGGCCGCCCGCTGGAGGACGGCTGGCCGGCGGGGTCGTCCCGGTCGGTTCCGAGGTGCGGCAACGCGATCCAGGCGATCGTCACGGTCGCGAGCAATGCGCCGGCCACCAGCGCGGCGAGCCAAGCCGGCTTGAGCCGGGACAACCCGCGCCCGGCGGCCGGTGCCGGCAAGTCCGGCGCCGATCCCCACTGCTGTTGTGCCGTACCGGAGACGGTGGGCGCGGCGATCGTCGGCGGGGGCGCCGTCAGGGTCGGCGGAACGCCGTCGGCGACCGGGCTCCCGGCGAACGCCCGGGACCGGGCCTGCCACCAGCGGCGCCAGCCGGGCGGCGCCGGGACGCTCGGCCGCGCGGCGTCCGGGTGGGCCACGGCGGCCAGCAGGCCCCGCGCCTGCTGGGCGGTGAGGCGCTGGTGCGGATCCTTGATCAGCAGACCGCTGAGCACCGGCCAGAGCCGGCCGGCGTGGGCCGGCGGGACGGGTGGGCTGGACACGATGGCGGCGAGGGTGGCCAGGGTGTTGTCCCGCGCGAACGGGCCGTGGCCGGTCACCGCGGTGTAGAGGGTGACACCGAGGGCCCAGAGGTCGGCGGCCGCCGTCGCGCCGTGGCCGCTGATCCGCTCGGGAGCCAGATACGCGGGGGAGCCGACCAGCTGCCCGCTGGCGGTGATCGCGGTGGCGTCGTCGATGGCGGCGATGCCGAAGTCGGTCAGCACCACCCGGTCGTTGCCGAGCAGGATGTTGGCGGGCTTGACGTCGCGGTGGGTGATGCCCGCCCGGTGTGCGGCGATGAGCGCGTCGAGGACCTGCAGCCCGATCTCCGCGGTCTGCCGTTCGGGCAGCATCCCGTGTTCGCGGATGGCCTGCGCCAGGGACCGCCCGTCGATTCGTTCCATGACGATCCACGGCCGGCCGTCGTCGGTGACGACATCGTGGACAGTGACGATGCCGGGGTGGTGCAGGCGGGCGGCCGCCTGGGCCTCCCGCAACGCCCGCTGCACGAGCGGATCGGCCGGATCGGCCGGCCCGTGGCCGCCGCCGGGAAGCCCGATCTCCTTGATCGCCACCTCGCGGCCGAGCAGGCCGTCGTGGGCGAGCCAGACCGCGCCCATCCCGCCGCGCCCGAGCGGTCCGAGCACCCGATAGCGGCCGGCGACAACCCTCTCTCCGGTCATACCGGGAATCTAGCGCTGCGCGGCACGATCCCCCATGGACGGACGGCGCTAGTGGGACGGGCCCAGGTGGGAGCGCTCGCCGTCGCGCCTCATCCGCAGGAAGCGGCTACCGTCGCAGGCATGA
>Ga0307513_10006818_pt1 | contig 14887 bp, 13 predicted proteins | sample 15_EM_MG_FD_202174 | JGI IMG/M metagenome (GOLD analysis project Ga0307513, IMG submission 202174) | Populus trichocarpa ectomycorrhiza microbial communities from riparian zone in the Pacific Northwest, United States - 15_EM | ecosystem: Host-associated > Plants > Roots > Unclassified | place... | reverse complement strand
AAATTTCAGACTCCTGGCGGAGAGTCAAACCCCGCTTTCGCGCGTGACAAGCACCAGGACTAACCGATACACTACCAAAAAATATTTGTAAAGAAGTTTAAATGTCAAATATCATATCGTCTGCCTCGTGGCTGCTGCCGCTATTGCCACTTGGCTTCTGCCACACCTGGTCGCCCTTTCAACATGGGTTTCCTCGCACTTATTATCGCGTACATCTTCGGAGGACTCACTCTGGTGCCACTCGTTATCGTTACTGTCTTCGCGGCTGCGCTCTGGACAGCGGTTCCGCTTGGTGACGTTGACCCGGCAAAACAAAAGAGGAGGGCGTTAGCGGAGCAATCTGTGGAGGAGAATAAGCAGGACCATCTACGGAAAATCGATTCCAAGGCCCCACCCCCCAAACCGAGAAAGGGTTGGCTCACAGTCAAGCGCAACTTCGAGGAGGAGGATGGGCCTCTATTTGATGGGTCTTACATGAATCTTATGCGATCGATACTCGATTCAAGGTCCAAGGATCCGAAGAAGTCGCGCCCAAAGGACATGTATTTTGCTGTCCTCAAGGGCACCGTGCTCTACCTCTACGAAGATGAGGCGATGTCCGAATGCCACGCAGCACTCGAACTATCCAGTCACGATGTTCGGATATGGCCAGAAGGGCTGTTGGATGCCGAGTTGTTCACAAGGCGCAACGCCATTTTCCTAAAAGCGAGACAGGATGCGCAGGCGCTTCCGAGTGTGACGAAGGAGATGAAGCTAGGCGATGACGAAGTTGAAGGTGCCACTCAATCGAACAAGATGGACGAGAACGCGATCAAGAAGGTACAGGAGGTTGAGCGGGAGGAGGCCTTCGACTTTTCGACCCCTTGGTACATCTTCGTTCGATCCGTCACGGATATGGAGGACTGGTATCACGCCCTTGTGCATGCTTCTACTCAGTCTTCACAAACCGACCCCCTACAACCTCTCGAACCAATCTTCACGCCCGACCATATGCAATACCTCGTTTCCCATCTCGACTCTCAGCCCGACCCCATTCCTATGCGATGGCTTAACGCCTTCATTGGACGACTCTTCTTCAGTGTATATCGTACAGCTAGAATGGAGCAGTATATTATTGGGCGATTAATGAAGAAGCTATCAAAAGTCAAACGTCCAGGATTCCTTACCGACATCTCCGTGACAGAGGTTTCTGTGGGGCAGACTTCTCCCACGTTCTTCAAACCTATGCTCAAGGAGTTAACGAGGGAGGGAGATGCGGCGATGGAGGTCGGACTCATATACAAGGGCGAAGTCCGAGTCACAGTTCAAGCTACTGCTATCATCAACCTCGGTGCTCGATTTAAGACTTATGAAGTGAAGTTGGTACTCGCCGTCGTTTTGCGAGAGTTGGAAGGCAACCTTCTAGTCAAGATTAAACGACCGCCGAGCAACCGCCTCTGGTATGCCTTTACGCACATGCCAAGAATGGAGCTGGCTGTGGAACCCATTGTCTCCGATCGCCAGATCACTTGGGGAATGATCACTAAGACAATCGAAGGGCGATTAAAGGAAATTGTGCGTTGGCTATTGTATACTCTCCTCTAATGCCCCTTTTAACTCCTTGGAACAGATCATGGAGTCGGTGGTGATGCCCAACATGGATGACATCGCTTTCTTCGAGACGTCATCTTACAGCCACCGGGGTGGCATCTACGCAGATGCCGTTCGAAAACCGGCTTCAGAAGCTGAAGAGCAGCTCCCGGCTCGTGAAGATGAGGCAGCCAAGACTGGTGATCAACTACTGGAAGCCGACGCCGTCAACGCCACTGCCGAAGTGAAGGACCATCCTCCGATTCCAACCTCTGTCTCCGACGACAGGCTCACCGCATCCATACCATCCACCAATATTACACCACAACCTGACACTAGCCCAGCATTACACGCAGCTACGGTCGATCTCCCTGCTCAGTCGTCCTCACCACCAAAATCGCACGCGAAGCGGAAATCGTGGTTCCCATCCGCGGGTCCCACAAATGAGAACGTCACCGTCGAGCCGCCTGCGCCTCTTCGACTGGATCACCTCACCTCTGCTACCGAACCGGGTACCCCCCGAGGACGGACCCCAGAGAGCGCCGCAAAGGATCCACCGAAACGGAGGACTTCGGCACCTCCAAGCGAGGACAGTTTGGAAGGAGTTGGGCCTAATGAAGTGGGAACTGTCCCTCCTCGAAGAGAGTGGACTTTGGGACGAGATAGAGGTATTCAAGGTCATGGTGGCAGTTTCTCCGGTGACTGGTCGCCAGGCGGCGCTGGTTCTGCCACCATGGGTGCCAATACATCAACAGGTGGCGGTACTAGCTCGCTCTTTCACGCTACCAAGCGAGTCGGGACGAAGGATAGCGCCGATACCAGCGCGTCCCGAGCAAGCAGTGGCACAGTGACGAGTACAAAACAAGACCTTAGTACAACCGCGAAAGAGACGATGAGGAAGTGGGGTGCTCAGTGGGTGGGCCTGAAGAAAGAATTTCAAGAGGCGAGGAGTGAAGGGAAGGACCTTAGAACCAGCGGGATGGCTGCGTGGATGGCCGCTCAACAGCAAGCCTCGCAGGTGTCTTCTTCCACCAGTCTACCTTCATCGCCGTTGCCTCCTCTGTCAACCAACCCTCGACCAAGCACGCCGAAAACGTTCGAGGAGGTGCGAAAGGCCGCGAACGAGCGACGATTACGAGAGGAACGTGAGCGAGTTGTATCGGATGTCGTGCGCAGCCAGCCCTTTACCGTTCCTCACTCTCCAACGGACAAGAGTCGGCGACGGGAGAGTGCCGGGCCGGTACTATTGAATGAAACTACTTCATCGCGACGATCGGGGTCAATATCAAGCGTCTTTGGATTCGGTGGTAGCACACACTCGACGGAGGGTGTCAGTCCTAGCACTAGTCCACCGCCTGGAGCAAAGTTCGTCCAACCGACTGCAAAGCCGATCACCACAGTCTCCACTGATCCGCCAGAAATGAAGTCAATATTATCTGGTCCGGCCTTAGAGACCCCGATCGGGAGCCAGCTCTCTACGGCAGCATCAAAACCCGCACCTTCGACATCACTACCACCACCGGATACACCTCTTGCCCACCGGCTTAGTGCTGGACCGTCACCGACGCCTATTGTCGCTAAACAGCCTTCTTACGGAGCGTCGATGACCATCCCTGGTATACACGCAAAACATAAGGGGGAGGTCATGGCCATCGGCTTCTCGCCTCCACCTCTGGAAACGCCTGAAGGTAGGGGAGATGGAACAGATGGTCCCACAGGCAAACTAAGCGCTAGTCTCAAAGGCGTAGTTGGGCAACTGGGTGTGCGAAGTGGTATCAGCCTTCTTAGGAGGAACTCTGCGTCTTCCATGAGCAGCCCGGGTACAATTACCCTCGGTCCTACCGTGGTGGCACCCCAAACGCCTGGAGGATTCTCTACAGACCCTGCTCCACCCACGCCTTTGGCACCAGCCGCTGTCATATCTGAGATCAGTGGAGGTGCTACAGGAGCGACTCCGGCCGACTTACCTGTGCATGACGAAAAGCAAGCGAATTCTACAACCATTAGCCCTCAGCTGGATACAGTAGCGTTGGATACATCTCCCGCGTCAGCTGCATCGGATGCTTTGAAAATGGTGGTCGAAAGGGATGCCATAGCGAGGGAGAAGAGCATCAGGAGGACTGGAGATCACTCGCGGCAAGGGTCAGAACAGGCAGTTGGAGGGGAACAAAAGACATCAGCCGCACCAGGAGGAAAGGACCTTGACCCGAAAGGCGACCCGTGAATATTTTCGATGGACCCGTAGTATCGGAAGCTGGTTTATTCTCCCACGAGTCTCACTGTACATACAATATTACCAATTATCATTATCCTTGCATCACATCTTCTTTGCCAATGGTTAGATGACCGCCGGTGCGGTGATGTAGGGACGTATCAACGCACAGACATGTTGCCAATTCTTGTGATTGTCATCATTGCTCATTTCAAGGGGTGAGGCTTTGGGCATACAGAACGTCCAGTTGGGCGGGCTTACCACGGGCCTGAATCGGACTAGGTAGCTACCAGATGATGAACGTGAAGGTCACTCAAGGCGGACGAATGCCGCGGTTTCTCGAACGCGATTACCCAACGCGACCTCCATCCGCAAAAGCGTGGGGATACACCACAGTTATCAATACAAGCAGTACATCCAGGGATTCTCCAGCGGCCTTCTCAAGTTATTTCAGGCCACCTTGTGTTTGGCATCACAACCAGGAAAGTTCCTTCAACCCACCATAGCGCCCCGCAGGCTGCTCCCATCTGTCGCCACTTACAGATACTACTTAATGCCTCCGATGTCTGAATCTGCCAGCAAACGAGTTCCGATTGAATTATGGCAGCAGATCCTCCACATGGTGCTCTTTCTCGACTTTGATAAGGCGGATATCCCGTTGCGAGGAACTTGGAGACGTAGGAGAGCACAATACGATATCACAGCCGGTTATCACGTTCTATGTGACGAACGTGTTCGCCTACGTTTCGTCAATCGTTGTTGGAACGAGCTGGTCGTCCAGCTTCCGTCGACCTGGGTGCGACTTTGCACTTCTGAGGAATCAACTCTCTCATTCAAATCGATATCTTCGTGCCCCAGTAGCATCCCTCTCCCTGCAAGCGTGATGCCACTCTTAAGTGGGCACACCATCCAGACCCTAAGCTTAACGTGCGAAGCGGGGTCTGCTACGCACATATTTCCTGAGGTTACTAGGAATTCTCATACACTCACCCACTTGCAGGCGCTTCATGTCGGCCTGCGAGGGTGTTCAGCGAACGATGCTGGCCGCCTCGTCATTCCCCTGGTCGCAGCCTTCGCTCATAATCTGGTTATTCTCCATCTCACCGTTCCTACTCTAACTGTTGAAATGCCTCCGAGTCTCCAGCTTCCAAATTTGAGATGTCTCCGAGTCGACTGTGACACAGAGTACAGTTATGTCAAGCTGGGAGTCCCTCGCTGGGACCTTCCGTCGATTCAATGGCTTGAACTTCCCTCGTTGTCGCTCGATTCTTTCCCTGATGATGAACCACAATGGGCGGCCCAACTCCAAACGCTCGTACTTCAGTTTACACCCCCCTATAACGCAGATTACCTATGTAACCGCTTCTCTGCTCTGAGGACGATCAAAACGCGATTGAGCCCCACATTGATTAATCGTAGTCTAGTGGGACCCTACAGCTCAATCCGCGAGTTCGTCGTGTGTGAGGAACTCAGGTCCTTAAATGTTTCGCTTCCAGTACTTGAAGCATTTGTCGGAGCCGCCGGACCCCGCAGGGAGGTACCACAAACTGGTCACAACTCTTGGTGGATCCGACATGGAACGGTGGATGGCCGCAAAGTTATCCTCGAGGAGATAGATTGGGCTGCTCCAGGATCCCTCAGAGAAGAAATTATGATCTCATGCGCACAATGGGAGAGGATTGCTCCGTTTCTCGAAGACGAGTGCGGACTGAGTTGGCTCAAGGCGAAAACGTGCTTCTCTCATTTTAAAGGAAAGAAGCCTGAGAGTATCGTGGACGCAGGTGAGGCGAATGCCAAGTAATCGTCTAGGAAGCCGTCGGGGCGATGAAGCGATCGAGAGCAAGGTGGCGGCGTGTCATTCGAAGAGCTCAAACCACACCGTAATGATAAAGCCCGATATCAGTGTACTGTCACCAAGGTTAAACTGTAGAGGAGCGTGGAGGGGGGCAACAGAAAGTAAGTATTTGGTTGAGAGATATTCTGCCTTTAAGTGGGAGCCCAGAACACCAACTGGACATGAAAACATTTTTCTACAAATTATGAGAACCCAACGAGGCGTCCAGCCTCAGGAGTTGAACCCGCAGTTGATTGGGATATACTCGCGTATTTACTAGTCGATATGTAGCACTGGTACCCTATATAATTATGGTGCTGTAACTCCCTATATTTCCCAAAGGCTGTACCCAATGCCGTAATTCCGAGCAGCAGCTATCCACTTCCGCATCTTGGAGCTGGTGCCTTCAATATGTCGACCATAGCAGTCCCAGATGACATCATTCACCATATACTTGAGTATGTGAAGGTTCTGGATATAATCAGAGCTCGTTTGGTATGCCAACACATTCCAATTTCCTTCCATTCAGTTCTGATTTTCTACAGACGGCTAGACGCGTTCGGCTGGTTGTTGACACGTCGTACGAGCTCGCAATACGGATACGGCTTTTCTCTCTATGTATCCCAATATCATTCCGTTATACATCTGGGCTCTGCTCGATGGACCTCCCTCGCCAACTCAGGCGCCTGGAGCAGATCGCGGAAGGGTGGCAACAACTCAGACCAAGGACCCGAATATGCTTACAGGATTTCGACTTCGTGCAGTACTTTGACCCCAAGGGGAATATACAAGATCACTCGTTGTTCTCCATCATTATGATGTTGCGTTACCGTTCGCCACGACTCATAGGCCGGAAAACTGTTATAAGAGAACATTTGTCAGACACGCCAGTCAATGGGAAAATTGTCATAGACGCTCTTGAGATTGTTCAATTGCCGATCGATTCTCAAGGTGCTTTCGACGAGGCAGATACTCTGCTTAGCGAGTCACTCCACGAGGAGCCACGTACTGTCATTAACTTCGGACGCCCCGCGTTTAGTACAGCCATCAGCCCCTCAGCACGGCTCCTGGCCTTGTTAACCTGGGAGGGGTGAGTCAATATTTGTCCTCAAACCTCGCGCTTAATACCTACCTAGCATACTACTCCAGAACTTCCCATGGAATATTAAGCACCCGGACGCAATACACCACCTCTTAGTACTTAAGGAAGAACATGATTTGACTCAGGCGAGGATTGTGGCATGCGGAGATTATTGCTCTTCCAAGGTCCTAAGGCCAATGCCGATGTTATTACAGAACGGCCTGTCAAGGTGTGGAACTGGAAGTCTGGAGAACTGCTGGTATGTTTCAACGCCCGCGATAGGACATCATTGACATATGGGGACTAGCTAGATAGCTTCGCTGTCGACTCTATTTTTCTTGACAATGACACGCTCCTCCTGCTTCAGAAAGATCCCGAATTTTCGCACTGTTACTTGAGGACCTACTTTCTCCCCGGTGTAACGAACAACTGCGATATCCGATTCTACCTCCCGCGATTACGCCCAGGATGCACCTATATGGCACTGTTCTTCTCGACGCCCTCTTTGGACGATGATCAACCCAAATCACTGGTCGGGGTCCAAGGGCATTTCTCCTCTCCGCGTCCCTTCTCAGACTACCATGAGTCACATGCCTATCTTCAATATTGCACTTTCACAGCAGTGGCCGTTCGCTCTTTAATCTTATTACATAGGCAACCTCAACCATCGGAGTCGGCAAATACAAGACACCTGATGTGGCGAGCGTGGGCTCCCGGACGGGCGAGATTCATCGTTCGGCTCGGTCCTTTTGACGGTGGCGCACAGATTAATATTGTGGGAATGAAGGCTATCTGTCGGCTAAGCCCGCCGCCATATGAATTAGGTTTCCCGAAGGAGGTGGAGAAAATGGTGGGTCTTGCTGTGGCTCTACCGTGTCTAGTTCCCACTGAAGAAGGTATAGCGCCGGGAGAGAGAACTATATCTCGTGGTTCTTGACTTTAATCAATATGAAAGACATTTCACCGAGAAATACCTTCGTCGACTTCGCGCCAGAGCATCGCCAGGCATAGCAGAAGGACACGACACCAAGTCCCGAAACAACGCATATCCTGGGTTCCTCAAACAAGAGGAGGACCGTTGCTCTTATACACTCCAGCAGCACTTCAACGTCGAAGATTCCAGAGGATCACCATTCAAGCAGCTGGAACTGCGGTCATACGTTTCTCTTGCTCCTCTGATGCACGGTCATGCACAGGATGGTAAAGCCAGAACGCAGTGGACGGCTTGGGAGGACGGTGTTCTGGAATGGGTGAGCATGCGAAGCGATGTACCGAGCACAATATGGTTTCTCACAATCCCTTTAGTCACGTATGGAGCTCAATGTGTGGAATTTCTAATCGGGAGACTGCCCGTCACTACTTCGTAACCTCTGCAATTCTCAGACACAATTTTACGATTAAACGGTATGCAGATGCTCAATATGGTGTCACGGCTTTTCTGTATTCACCTATTAATGTGTAGAGAGTGAACTAAGGAAGAAGCCACCTTCTGTACCCTCCAGAAACTCTTGAGTTTCTTGGCAGAACACTCCCCTACTCCACCACTACTACTCCTGTGCCTCAACTAGAGGGGCAATAGGCGATTCAATATCTGTTTGATAGGTAATCTAATAAAGTCATGAACATAACTATTGAATCACCGCCACCAGTCTCCGGGACCCCACTAGCACGCGAATTACACAGCGGTAATGAGGGCGGCAAGAGCACCAATACTCAAATAGCCAGCAACTACAGGCCGTGAACTAGAATCCTGCCGTTCAGCCTAAATTTACGGATACCTTTCCTCATCACACAATTCAAGCCGATGCCATGTCACCCGGATGTTCATACCTGCTCGTTTTCTTGCATAGATCATGGGAAGTACAGCGCTCTCCATCACCTGTTTTGCCCTGCCATTGCCTTTCTTCCCACAGAGTGGTTCATACCCAAACTCGGCCATACGAAGCTCAGGGCAAATTCACACATCACTTTCCAGAGCCTTTAGTAAGGCGATAAGACGGCCCGAGCTCCTATCGATCGCATATCTGAACTCGATGGATTTTATGGCCGCTGAGATCGTTATTGCCGGAATCCAGTATAGTAGAAGGAGCGGTAAAACGTAAACGTTCAGGATCAGAGAGATCGGACTACTGCCACCCAGGAAGTACTTATGAAGTTTACAGCATCTGGCTGTGAGGGTTTGGGTTCTGCTCATAGTGTACTATCTGTAATGCTTGGATATCGTTCGATATGCACTTTGGTGCACCAGAATTGACCTCCTCGAGAATACCTATCCGCGGGAGTAACTCGCTTGCTTGTTAATCCCAGCCACAAGCCGCGTACATCCAGCCCTACGGGAAAGCGTCTCTAGCTCACTCGAAGTGGTCGGTTATACCTCCCAATGAACGTTGATAGGATCCCCATTGAGATCTGGCACGAGATCTTCGAGCATATCCTTCGTGTCGACTTCCGGGAGCCAATCCACGACCTTTCCTACTCCTGGAAAGATAGAAAATACAACTACGACATAAAGGCGAGACATAAAAGGTGTTGGAACCGGCAAGGGCCCCTTCGTCTTGTGAGTCAGCGTTGGAAGGTGCTCGTGGAGACGTACCCATACACTTGGCTCCAATTACGGCTAACCAAAGAGGAAGAGGTGTTGTCAGTGCGACCCATCATGTGGTCTTATACTCCCTTTCACCCTGCGCACCGACGGACCACCGACGACATCGGTGCATCGGACACGAATCGAATAACCACTCTAAGTGTCGTATTACGAAATCCGTTAACTATCCCTTCAATCCAAAGAGCCATCGATTCCCTACCAACGATGCCACGACTCCGAGCCCTTCACGTCGCTATACTTCGGTGAAGAAAGCAAGGCGATTTCGAACCTCGTGTTCTGGCTTCTACGATCAGTCGAAAGCAGCCTAATTAGCTTCCACCTAACAACGGAGACATGCATTGATCTTCGCCGATCAATCTCCCAAAGTTGCGGCACGTTCGACTCAAATCGACCGAGTGTGACCTCGAAGACATTGGTATTGAGCACTGGCGGCTCCCCTCCCTCCAACACCTGAAAGCATCTCTGCTGGCTGCTTGCCATGCACACGAAGGACTTGCACCAGCGTTCGGGGAGCAACTTCGTTCTTTCTACTCCCCCTACCCACAGGTCAAATCTTTCTGGGAGAATTATCCAGCCTTGACATCATTCCACCTAGGCGGAATCGGTTTGGTATACTTCGTCATGCCTCCTATTCATCATCCGATACGCGAACTAGTTTTCACCTGGAAACAGGTTTCCTCACAAAGCGTACTTAAAGCGCTGATTTACGGGTTTGTAGTCTTCCCATATCGGTCTTCCCAAGCGTCGAACCCAACATCGACGTCGAGCAATCGGAAAGTCGTCCTGGCTGGTGTAAAATGGAAAAACAACGACCCAACCCTCAGGGAAATGATGCTCCCGAACACTAGAGTTTAGGAGGACCTTGCACCATACATGGAAGATGAGCTTGGTGAAACGTTGGCTTCTGCAAGGGCTCGTTATCTGCAATACATATGAAAGGAAGACCAGTTATCAAACTTCCATCACGAGAGCACCGATGGCGGTATGAGCAGCCCAGAACCGCACCTGGCCAGTTAGAGGTCATACTGACTGGTGACGAACGGACCGACTGATCTGGGGCTTCTTCTCTGCGGGCTCACCAGTAATAAACATGTTATTAGCGAACTGCTCTCTTAACGGATGATATTACGTCCGGTCAACGAGCAGCAATCTCCCTTGTCTATTGACATTAACAACGCGTTAGTAGGTGTTCTGCATCGTTGCCCGCCGCGCGGTTGCAATTGCCACGAGATGTAAAACCGTGCACGCCGTTAGGCAGAGAGCAACCACGTCCTATATGTGTCCCTGTAGGGCCAGGCTGCTCCTGTCAGAGCTGGCTGGTGGCCAGAGTCCGCGCGGACCCGTGGCTTGGGCGGTTGCTTGCCGGGCGATGCGGTCATCGCGCAGGTTGTAAATCTGAGACACGCGCGCTGCGCAATTTCCTCTAAAAAGAAATCGAGTTCCACAATCCTAAGCCCGTGTTTGTGGCCTTGGGACGTGTGCTGGAGCGGTCAGACGTTCCCACGGAGCTCGTCCACTAATTTTTTTTTCTTTTCAAGCCTTGGACCCGCCCATCATCGTCGCCCGACTGGTGACGTAGAGCGAACCAACCAGAACGACTTGTCACGGTCGCCGTCACCGACGTACGACCAACACGAGAGCGAACATCGCGACCGAAATCGTCGGGTTATCGACCCATCTCGCCCACTCACCCCCGTCTGGCAACGTCCCGCCACCTAAAATCAGAAACGACCGCTCCAGTACGGTGGACGGTATCGGGCAGTCCACCTGGTTACCCGCTACTTCCCTGGGAATTTCCGACATTTCGGGACTCTCCAACCGTCGCGTTCTGCTCGTCGACTAGCTGCACCGTGAGCTTATCCGCGTGTGTAATCTCACCCTGGGATACAGTAATGCTAATCTACATATTTTCTTTTCCTCCGCTGCCTCTTTGCCCGCTGTCGACGCGTCTCTTCGCTGCACCGTTTCAATTGTGATCGGTGCTCATGGACGCATCGCCTATGCCTCGTTTTTGTTTATATAATGACGTTCTCTTGCATCGTGGCGGTCTGTGCATCACGTCCCGCGCTCTTTCCACCTGGCCACCCACGTCGAAAAACAAACCCTCGCACAATTCCCCGGCTTCTCGTATTGCTCCGCCCCTCACAATATGATCGGGCATCCTCTTGTATATCCGCTTGACACATCCGCTGCCACCGCCTGTTTCCATTACACAAGTTTGCTTCTGCTCGGTTCGTATTTCTCTCTTGAACCTTTGGACTTGCCAGAGCTTTCTTACTCTTTTTCCGCTTTCAGGTAGTCACGATGACCGCCGCAGATGACATTTCGCCCACTACGAATGGCGTCGCAAAAGATGCTCAGACACAGGACCAACCTAACCCGGTTGCCCAGTCGCCCCCACCACAGCCCCAGCAAGTAGGATATACTTACCCTTACGGTGCCTCCCAACCAGGGTCAGCCTACCCACCCCCGCCTCAGTCTGCTCCTGGCCAGGACATGTATAGCCTGCAGCAGCACCAGCACCAGGAGCCAACTACAAATGGCTTCCCCCCTCCTGCACCTAACGCTCAACAACCGGTACCAGGGATGTACCACTTTCCAACCCAAAGCGGTCAACCCCAGCATTTTCCACCGGGATTTTACCCTCCACCACCTCAGCCCGGCCAGCAGCAGCCAACAGCGAACGGCCAACCACCTCAGAGTCCTACCCAGTCGCAACAGATACCAGGATTTATGGGGCCGTACGGTGTCTGGTACCCCCCTCCACCTGCAGGGCTTGGACAGTACCCTCTCGCTCCAAATGGGATGCCACCTCCGCCGCCTCAAAACGGGATGATGTCGCCTCAACTTCCTCAGCATCCTGGTATGATGCCCTATCCGCCCCCACCCGCTAGCTATCCTCCATCTGGTCACGCACAACAAGGTGGTCAAACTCAGGCGCCTGGCGAAGGCCAATCTCAGTCGAACGGTCAACCTAATGGTCAGCAACAGTGGCCTGGTGCCCCGCCGCCTGGTAATACCAACCCTGCAATGGCGAAAACGATTCCTTGTCGGTATTTCCCGGACTGCAGATTTGGCATCGCATGCTGGTACTTACACCCTGATGGCTCGAATAACCACACCACTTCGAATGGTGTGCAGACCCCTCAGGCGCAAGGCCAGGGTCCAGCGCAACCGAATGGACCACCCCATCAGCCATACTTCAACGGACCACTCCCACCACCAGTTTTCTATCCTCCACCTCCTCAGCAGCATCATAGAATTCAAAATGGCGACCCAAACGCGCCAATATCAGGACCGCAGGACCAAATGCAACCCCTAAGACCGCCGACGCAGCCCAATTCGCCTCCTCCCCAATCGCCTCAACAACAACTACCTCCCCAGCCGTACCCGCCGCCTCCACCGGGGATGTACATACCATGGGGGTACTACCCTCCCCCGCTCGGTGCGATCCCTCAGCCTGGTGTTGTCTCTCCGCCCCCACCAACGGCGATTTCGCACCCCGGCTCACCGCATCCCCTTCCGCCTGCTCAAATGATAACAGGGCCAGTTTGGTACCCTGGTCCCGTCCCACCAGTCCCAGGCCATGGGATGCCCGTTCCTGGCGTACCAATGTCGCCTGGCCAGCCAGGCGTTGGTCTCGCCCTCTCGCCGCGCATGATAGTCGGTGCGCCACCTCCACTGCCCCACCCTATGAGCCCCTCCATGGCCGTTGGCGGGATCGGCAGCCCACAGGCCCAGGTGCGAGCAATGAGCCCGCCTATGCCTCCCATGGGCCTCGTTATGGGTAGCCCGACTAGCCCTCCCAGAAGCGTGTTCGGTGGAGGAGGGCACGTACGGAGGGAGAGCTTCAGCTCGATGAGTGCGGTTGTGATGGGTGCCCATCCTCCTCCGCACGGACATGGACACGGACATGGACATGGGCATCCGCACTCGCACCCGAACGAAGAAGCGATCGAGGGAATCGGGCTGAGCCTTGGACGCCGCGGAGGAGCGCGGTTCAACTCGGCCGGTGGGAGGGCTGGGCCGGGAGGGTTCAACAACGGAGGGGGTATGGGACGGAAACCGCCGTGTGCGTTCTTTCCCCAGGGGCGCTGCAGAAACGGCGACGAATGCCGGTTCCCACATATCATGCCTGAAGGGGGACCTGTTAGCCCAACTAGCCCACGGGGTGGGTATGGGGGCAACTTTGGGCGGCACGGAGGTGCTAATGGCGCCGCTAGAAGGCCGCATATTGGAAGCATTGACGAGCGGTTTGGGGAGATGAGTCTTGTGCGTTCCTTTTTTTGCGACCGAAGTTGACCTGGACTGATGTTTGGACATCGTAGACTGACGAACCCTCGAAACCAAACCACTCGCCCCGGAGTGTGCGCGGACACCGGCTGTCCACCCCCTCCACGCCCGCACAGGCCTCGCATCTGGCGCAGAAGGTCCCGAGCGCGGACGACTTCCCTGTCCTTGGTGGGACTGCGACCCCGCCGCTTGGTGTAACTGCGGGTCATGCATGGGGTACTGGGGGCGCGACTGGCGCGCAGGTCCTGAAGGCGAGTCTTGTAAAGGCTGCTGTTGAGAGTTCCAATGTGAAAACACATGAGGACGTGAATGGGACGACGGACGCAAGCGCAGATGGGGAGCTACAGAAGGAGGTTGAGATCGCTGCGTAATTCGCCACCTCCCCCAGTCCATGCGCGACCGACCCTCGAACTTATGATGCTAGACTTTCCCTTGGCCTGTGCCGGCGATATCGATAGTATATAGGTATATCTCGATCTCGATCCCGTCTTGGTGAGTTGTCAACGACGACGGGAAATAAAAACTGACAATCTAGGCCCATGGCAGTGCCTCCTCCAGCATGTCCAGGTACTCTTGTCGTCCTAGGACAATACCTCGACTCGATTGCCATACACTGTTTCCTTCTGCGTCTTCTGTCTCCGTTTAGGTTCCGGTTTCTTTTTGGCTCGCCGCCAGATATTCAGCGACCGGCGCTCGCTCATGACCTACGTCGTCATTCGTCATCACGTATTATTTGTTCTTGGATGCCTTGTGTGTTCTCTGTTTGGTCCTCTGGCTGACTTTCTCGTCACGTACTTGTAGATTGACTTGATTCCGCCCCGCTTCGTTTGCTATTTGTTTTCCTCCTGTAGGCCGTCAAGTTTAACATGTTTTGCGGAATCATCCGCCCTCTTCCTTCCACTATTACTTCTGGCAACTCATGGGGCCCAGTTGCTTGCTGGTCTGGCGGAGTGGGAGTACGTCAGTTCGCTCTGCCGAAGTGAAACTGCCACGAAACTGCCACGGGGGGTGGCTCATGTCCCTAGCCGTGAGTCTCGTTTCGTAACCGGTAGAGTAATTTGTGACGGTGATCTCGTGCAGAAGAAGCACGGCGGAAAGCGGGAAGAACCGTATCGAGACCCGCGGCCGGTACTAACAGCCACTCTTAACCAATGGATTGGATGTAATCTTGATACTGACAGCTCAGGTCATGCCACCCTTTGGTCCCCAGGCAATACACTTAGGGATTTGAAACAGCGTGGTAATTACCACAATACACGGGATTCTACTACAATTCTACTTGTAGGACGTCCC
>Ga0307513_10006817_pt1 | contig 14889 bp, 15 predicted proteins | sample 15_EM_MG_FD_202174 | JGI IMG/M metagenome (GOLD analysis project Ga0307513, IMG submission 202174) | Populus trichocarpa ectomycorrhiza microbial communities from riparian zone in the Pacific Northwest, United States - 15_EM | ecosystem: Host-associated > Plants > Roots > Unclassified | place... | reverse complement strand
AACCGACTCGTCCAATTCTTTCTCGACAGCCACCCTTCTCGACTCCGCCGCCTGCGACTCTACGGCACTCTCCCTCTGCACTTGGCGGTATTTTGCAAAATACGGGACAAACTACCCGCACTCGACCATCTCGACCTCACCATGTCCATCGGCCTCGACCTGCGCGATGCATTCGCGTACCAGACCCGCTGGAAGTCGTCGCTCACCACCCTCGTCCTGCGCCAATGCACGGGTGTGCACGTAACCGTCGTAGCGAACCACGTCGCGTCCGGCGTCTTTGGGAACCTGCAATTCCTCACCCTCATCATGTGCGGACACGCCTCGGACGATCCCGACCTCAAGCCCCCGCCGCACAACGACCACAGCTGGCTGATACCGATGATGCAGCGGGTCGAGATCGACCATGCGGACTACTGGAGGGTCGCCGCTCTCGCGCGGCTGCATGTGCGAGAGGTGGTGCTGAGCCGAGTACCAAGAAAGACCGAGCTCCTGGTCGCGCAGAGAGAGCACTTATTCCCGGGTTTAGAGAAGTTGTCCATCTCGCCGACGCAGGGGTCCGAGTTTCTCAGCGAGATGAGGAGGGCGGCTGTGAAGCGGGGGATTGCGGTTACGGACGATGCTCCCTTTCGTGGGGACTGTGTTTGCCATCGGGAATGATCCTTTTTTTTCACGCATTTCGTGTTTTTGTTTTGTTTTGTTGTAGCCAAAAAAAAAAAGGTTGTGGGCCGACCGATGGGGCTTGCCATGGACCCAGCCCATCGCTGAGGGTTCCAGGGAACGCCTCGTCATGGCCAGTGTGTATCTCTGTAACACCAAAACACGATTCGAATCGATTTGGGTCGTTTGCGCGTCTTTGACGCGTCGAATTCGTGCTCCGATCGTCTTGCTCAAATTTGTCGCGTATTTCAGAGCGGGTCGCGCAGGTCAGAGCGCTGCTGCTAGATGGACAGAGGATCACTACTTTCGGAAATGCAATATATATCATAGGTCCTCAGGACGACTATGGGTAAACAACAGCTGACCCAGAGCAAAAAGCGGCCATGAAGAAGGCCAGATAATTAGCTCATGACCCCTCAGCAGCTTCTGCCTTCATCTTTGATAGCGCCTTCATCCGTTTGATGTAGCTAGAGTGCAAAATCAGTCATAGTGAAATTTTGCAGAGCCTGTGTCGACTTACTCGTCGTATTGGCATCTGGAAAATCGCAAAAGTACATTTGGTGAATATGTCTCGGGTCGTGATTGGAGACTCCTGATCTTACTTTTCATATGCATGCCTAGGGAGTACGTCGTCAGCTTCCGCGATTATTACTAGGCCAGCCAACAAAGACATTCCCCCGTCGAAGACTCACTTCTCGTTCTCGCATTCCCAAGGCAAGTAGAAATTCTGTCGTCTACATTTATTCAACGGGATCAAAAGCCTGTGCATTTTCCGTATTTTGATTTTGATTGCGACGCGGCAACGTATGCGCGGGAAACTTCAGCCGCCGAACGCTCGGTGGGTACGCTGAAGGCGAGTGACTGACGCAGAGCATTGGTCTCGATATCCAATGGGCAGCTGTGCCCTTGCGGCCTCCTCTTGAGATGCGGTCGTGGACGAGGCCATCAGAGTCGGGATCAAACTTGGAAGTTGCGCCATCTCGCGCGTCCGCGCGTAGCCGGCCTTGACGGGTCCGCTGACGGAACGCCGTCAGGAAGCAGTAGATTCGGAATACTAGTACTAGCTACTGTTGTCCATGTTGACGAGGGGTTCTTCTTCGGCATGTCGCGAGTGCTTCGACGTCGCGGTCGGTGGCAGTCGGATGTAATCCGGAAGTACGCGTCGCGGCTCTGAGCGAGCTCGGCGGGACGTCGGGGAACCAAGGGGACCCAATGTGGGTGGGGTTTCAAGGGCAAAGTTGGCCAAGGCAATCCCCAATTCAACCCGCGCGCGTATGGAATGACAGCCAAAACCCTACGACCTACCTGGCTCTACTTCAACCCTCCCCGCGCCTTCCAATTCCGAGTCACTCCCTGGCACCCCTCCCCCGCCCTCTTGCTCACACTTTGCCTCGACGGCAACAACATTCCTCATGGACTCCAGCAGGTCGTCCCTCCTCGATGACGACTACGACACCTACCCCGCCCACACCCGCCTCCCAAACGAACAAGTTTTAGAGATCTACGCTGAACTCACCCTCCAAGGCGCTTACCATCTGTTACCCTATGAGGAGGCCTGGAAAGCCAGGAGACCCTTTCTGGAGTCGAGGGGTTACGAGTTGCGGCCCCGATACAGCGAAGATTGGTGGCCTTCCTGGATTGGAACCGACATCAACCCTTTCTTCTGCGAGGACTCGATCGACTCTTGCGTACGTGGTATTATATTTAAATTTTTCCTCCCTCGTCGACGTCGTTGGCTCCCTACGCAACCACTCGCCAACTGCCGGGGCACGTTGTTCCCCGATCGGCGCCGAGGGCCTCTAGGCAGAAGCGCGGAACGCAGATGCCATACGTCGGCGTCCTAGATTTAATAGATGTGCTTTAGCCTTGTACACCGTTACGACGCACACGAGCGCTATCACGCGTCTCGCATTCGTCCGGTGGCACGGCCGAATGTGCAACCAGCGCCCAAACGCGGGCGTAAGCGGCTACTTGATAAAAGCTCTGTGTTGTCGAATGTCCACGGGGCACTATTTCCAAGCGGTGTCCCCCTCCCCCATTCAGAACCTAGGTACTCGACTCGCAGCTGTCTGGAGGTGTCCCACCACGACGGCTACCCTCCTTTGCTTCTGCCCAAGGATGCGACCTATCTCTGGATGTGATGGATGGCCGAGGCGTGTTATTCTGAAGCTTATACTGATTGCAATCAATAGTTGCCACACATCATGGATGCAACGCTGTGGGAGGGCGATGAACCCATACCTGTAATCATCAAAGCGACCCCAAGCTGGACCAAAGAATCCAACATTGCTTGCATGTTTTCTTTTGAAGAAAAAGTCGACGATCCTCGAAATCACTGCGTCCCGGTAATGGACGTATTCGCCTCTCCGACCGAAGCCCAACTTCTGTTTCTTGTAATGCCATTATTACGTGCCTTTAATGACCCTCCATTCGCCGCTGTAGAGGAGGTTGTAGACTTTATCGATCAAATTTTGCAGGTGGGTGGACTGCCTCTTCTCGACCACCATTCCCTAATGCACACCTCTCTTAGGGTATAGAATTTATGCACCTCAATGGCGTTGCCCATCGAGATATCACGCGTGGCAATATAATGATGGACGGCTCTGGCATGTATCCCGAAGGTTTCCACCCCGTACGACAGCACCTCGATCCCTCCGCCAAAATAGAAGTAGTCCCCATGATGAGGACGATGACCAAACCCAAGTATTATATCATCGACTTTGACGGCTCCCTCTGGTTCCCTCCCGACATGCCCGCGAAGTTCAGGACTGCTACCGGAAAACACGGTGCTGACGACGAAGTGCCCGAGATGTCTGAAATTGGTCCATATGACCCGTTCAAGGTCGACATCTTCCAATTTGGCAACGTCCTGAAGAGGGAATTCCTCGACGTACGTCTCCGTTCTTTTTTTCAGCTTCTTAGATTGGGGCTGATACACTCGCTCAGAAATATGTCGGGCTTGAGTTCCTCGAGTCTATGGTCCGCGACATGACCCGTCCAAATCCACCCGACCGGCCGTCTGTCGGCTCGATCATAGCCCGATTCACTCGTCTTCGATCGAACCTTCGTCCGAACCAGCTCAAACGTGCCCTCTCGCCCAAGGCTTCTTCGGACCCTCTCCGAGACCATCTCCGTTCTTTGGGTATCTTCCGAGACCCACTCGAGCACGACCCCGGCCTCGACGAGGTCGAAGAAGAAGAGTATAGTGATGACCCAACCCTCGGTTTGCGTACCACCTCCAGTGGTGACACTCACGACTCCGCCGGGTCCGCTGCGGGCGAAGACTACTGGGACTCCGAAGCCACACGCCGCTCCGTCTCCACGGCCGCGACGTCACTCACTACTTCTCCAACTACCACATCACCTCCCCCCGTCCCTGGTATCGGCAGCGTGTTCAGCCAATGGCTGCCCGGGCGCCCGAAGTCGCCTGTCGCCCTAAGGAAGGGCCCACCGACGCCGATCATCGTCTCCCCAAACCCCATGTCTCCTACATCGCCAGCTGACCTCTTGGGCGGCCGCCGCGGCCCGCTCCCGTTCTTCGCCCGCAGTCTCAGTCCCGACAGCGTTCCACCTTCGCCCAGCTCACCCACATCGCCCATCAACATCCACCACCACCGCAAGGGCAGCGGAGGTGGCCCCAGTGGGACACTTGCATTCTTGAAGACTGGCAAGTTCCCGTGGACGGTCAGCGAGAGCCCCAGCAGCCGCGCGTCCACGCCCGACATCGAGAAGTTCAAGCTCGAGAGCGATTTCATTGCGTACGCCGCTGCGAATGGCGCCCCTGGCAATAACTCGGCGTCACCCACGTCGCCGAGCAATTCGTGGTCGAAGGCAATGACCGGTTTGCACGGGTTCATGGGTGGTAAGAAGCGGGGACGCGAGAGGAGCAACAGCAAGTTGAGCATCGGCTCGGAGACTGGCCCTTGGGGTAGTGCAGGCGGAACCGCGAGTTCGTCGGCTGTGGATATGGCCAATTGGGGATCTAACCCGGAGGATGCGGTGGCCCCGTCTCCTTCCAATCAGACCCCACCACCGGGTGGTCTTGCCGCCTTCTGGGGGTTGGGCAAGAGCAGCTCTTCTCCTCCAGTCAAGAAGGAGAGGAAGTCCAAATCTATGTCTGTGGCTCCTGCACCCAACGCTGCGGGCTGGGATATACCCAAACCAGAAGCGTCTTCCTCTGCATCTACGCCTCCATGGCCTGCGAACGGCACACATGCAGAGTTCACCAAGGAATCCAAGCCGTCTTCAAAATCCTCCACCGCGAAACCGACACCAGCGTCAAGTCCGCCCTCTGCAACTCCTGCCCCGATCACGAAGCTATCGAAGAAGCCGAACAAGAGAGCTGCTCAGGCCGCTGCCGCTGCCTCGGCTCCTGTGCCCACCCCGATCACCGAGAAAGACCTACCTCCGAAAGCAACTGAAGAGGAAGAATGGACACCGGGACCGAGCAGCGCCTCTCCTCCATCCAAGGGGATCTCGTCTTTCTGGAGCGCCGGCAAGGAGGAGAAGAAAAAGAAAAAGGCAGGGAAGGCAGAAACACAAGCGCCTTCACTAGCTATGTCTGCCGCTGCTACGCAGGCCTCGCTCGTGGCTGCGATGGCCGACACTTGGAACGAGGAATCAGAGGAGCCAGCCCGCGACATGTCGCATTGGGCGGGAGCAGAGCACGGCTTCGGCATACCCCCTGGTCCCACTCTAACGTCCGCCTTCAATGCTACCGCCTGGGGTCCTCCCTTCGCCGGACCAGAGTTCGAACGGGAGTCACCAAGGACGGCCGCTTCGCCAATGTCATTCTCACAATTCGGGTCTGCGAGCTCATCTTCCAAAGCAACCCTGGCGACCTCTGGAAAGTCGACGCCCGCCCCCACAATGCCAGTTGGCAAAGCTGCTGACAAAAGGACCCCAGTTTCCAACCAAGCGCCCGCGAAACCTTTGGCACTAGATGAGAACCCCGATGCGTCTGACTGGATGGCGTTCACCAACAAGACAAAAAACGCCGGTCTGCGTCCGAGCAAACTCGGCAGTTCAGTCATTTCTGCTGAACTAAACGAGAAGCCAACCGCGCCAGGGGCTAGTAAAACCGGAGCAACTTCCGGTTGGGGGGTCAAGCAGGGGCCTCCAAAGCAAGAGTCTTCGGCATGGGGCGCGTTTGGTGCCAGTCCGACCGATGCTGCCTTCCAAGCGAGGACCAAAGCGAAGGCGCCCGAACCGATGAGGAAGTCCGCCCAGGCTGGGGCTGGGCCGGGCCCTCAGTTTGGAGGATGGGGCAGCATCAACACCCCCGTTCAGCCCCCCATCGAGAACAATTGGGAGACGTGGTCGGTGCGCTCGGTGCCCGCGATCGAAATCGTCAGCTCACCCACTACGTCTCCCTCCGCGAAGGAGGAGCTGCCGTCCATTGCCTCGCCCCCGATGTCCACCTGGAGCCCGCTTGGATCCGCCGCCGGGGGTAGTAGTAATCGGACGTCGACCGTGACGACGATGGACATGCCTCCGATTGCTCAAACGGCTCGCTCGAGCTGGACAAGCCTCGTCAAGGAACCACACGGGTTCGGTGCTGCACAGTGGAAGTTTAACGGCAGTGGTTCTACACTCGGACCGGTGTCTGAGGGCGCGAGGGAGAGCGGAGCAGGGAACGATGTATGGGAGATGGACATGGGCGGCAGTGGCCCTGCCAGTGATGCCAGTGTGCCTTGGCCAGGGGAGATCAGCCCCGAGCTTCTTCGGTCTCTGCAAGGTCCTCCAGAGTACTCCAGCGGGAGCGACATGGAGTCAAAGAAGAGGAAATCCGAGATTGGGAGTGGTTTGCGCCGGCCTGAAAGTGGATTCAAATCCGCCTTTGCTAACCTGAGCGATTCCGGCGAGGAGAAGGGAAAGCGTAGCCTAGTTCCTAATAAGAGCCCCCTGAACAACGTTTCCGACTCTTCTTCCTCACGGTCATCGTGGTCGACCTTCCCCAAGAAGGCGACTTCATCTCCCCCCGGTTTCGGATTATCCAAGTCACCGCCATCTGCTCCTGCCGTAATCGCTTCAACTGCCAAGGGCAAGACAGCTGCAGTCAGACCCACAGCGAGGATGCCTGGAGGGTTCGTGTCGTGGGATGAGGAGGATAGAGAGCCGAAGGATGTGGATTTCGACCAGCTGATTTCGATGGTAGACGGGTCCAGGAACTCCGTTGAACCAGCTTCCAGCTTCCTTAGGAAGAACCAAACTGCTGCTCAACCCAGAGCGCCTGTCGTCCCAACGCCTGCGCCAACTCAGGCGGCCAAGGGGAAGAAAGGGAGAAGGGGCAAAGCCATGGCCGTCAATGGTTTCGACGAAGAGGAGCCAGATTCAGCAGCCCCTCCCGCACCAGTATTGAGTGCAATCGATGACGGGCTTCTCGCCCAACTCGATAGCAGCCTCCAACCTCAAGCTCGACCTCAGGTTAACGCCCCGCCATCCCCCTATAAAACTCGCACCAAGACGGTCTGGATTGAAGACGAGGTACCCACCCGCACCGGATCCCTCGAGGTATCGTCACTCCCCAACCCTTTGGAAAATCAGGAAAAGCGTGAGAAGGCCAAGAAGCTCGAAGAAGAAGAAAAAGAGAGGGAAGAAACGACGAAGGCCGGAGCCGGAGCCGGAACCGGAGGTGCAAACAAGAAGACGAACAATAATAATAAGAAGGCGAAGAAAAAACGGTGAATGACTTTGTATCGCAATCTACGTCAACTGCCGTCTCCACAATTTCCTGGTGCTATGTATTCCGTATTTCTCTCGATCTCTTGGTCTTGTCGCTCGCGTCCGCATTCGTGTCGGTCTGTCCATTGACCCCACCTGCTGGGCTCGTATTGAGTATGCAGTTATCTATCGATATCTTGCTTGTACACGTCGGTTTGTGATACCCTTGTTGCTTATTAGCCGCCCGTCGAGATATATATCCCGCATTTTGTCACATCTACTATACCGTGGTGCCATACACGACGTCCGTGCTAATGAGTCCGTTCATTTTTTGATAGCTCATAACAGGGGTATATATATTTCAGCGAAGAAGCCTCAGGCTCGGGACATGCCCCGTCGGCAGAGGTAATAATAATAACAGGAAACATTCGGCCACTGTGCTGCGTATCTTAATGGGTACATCAAATATATACTGGGGATGATGAGGGTTCGCTTCCTGATCCTTGGCCACCGCCCCCAACCGATGGTCCAGTTTCGGACCGTTTTGTGTCTTCAGCTCTCACAAACTCGGTCACTATGCCCTCCAAATCGGTAACATTCCCTGCCCCTGTGCTCGGCGTACGATTCTGGCGACCTATCTCAAATGATGAAAGTTGACGAGCCTCTCCATCTGTTGTCACTTCGCTAGCACTAAACCTTGCCATCCACAGGTCTGGTTGTTGGCTAGCCGTTTGCTTCGTAGTGATGGAGTGGCCGTTCGGGACGGTGTCGGAGGTATAGGTTCGGAGTCGAGGGGAAAGTTGATAAGTTTTCTTCTCAACACCTGATTTGTCACAAACATCACCATGGGGGCGCTGGCTCTGCTTGGGTCCTCGCTTGAATCCTATCGCGTTCCCGAGACGCCTGACAAAACTACCAATCACAGATCGTCGCTGGCTAACAGCAGGAATAGTGGGCAGTGGATCCTTTTTGAGGTAGCAACTTGTTCTGGTGACCTCGGAAATATTTGGTTTGTATAGCATGACGGGGTATGGCGACGAATTTGCAAATGGCGGAGGCGGTTCATCAGCGATCGGCGACGAAAAGCCTGGTTGTTTCGGAGTAGGAGCGGTGAGCCATATGCTTGGCAATGTGAGCATCTCCGCACTACTGAGGTCGATGGAGCTAGCAGGTGTGCCCAGTGGAGGAATGAGACCGGGAGTGTCTTCATTTGCCTAGGAGGGCTCATCAGGTTGATTCTTGGTCTGTATCCACGGACGCCCTTACAAAGAAGTGGTGATGCGATGGTCGCTTCAGTGGGGAGACCACACTAGGCGACGAGCGATTGAGGAACTTGAAGTTGAAACCGCTGTTTAGATCTGGGGTTCCACTGGGCGACCTGTTCACGAAGCTACTCTGTTTCACTTCGGTCACGACAGGCGCCGCCTCCCAATTTGTATGGTTACCAGCGACGCAAACCGAGTAAGGGAATCCATCGTCGGAGGCGATAGATGTAAAGGATCCATTTGAGCTATAACCCTCAACCGTAGTCGTCGAGGAAAACGGATCCTCGTTGTAACTTGACGAGACCAATGGCTCATCTTGAACAGGGGGCGACAATGGATTTCGAAAAGGAGGGTCTCTTGTATGCTTCTCATCGCTAGATGGCTTCCATGGAACTACGCGACGGAAATATGACGTCACTTCCCACTCCTGCCCTTTGCAAAGGAGATACTTACTCGACGGGTTACTGCTTCGGTATGATAAATCTCTATAAGTCGAGGAAGCCATATTGAACCGGTTGCGTTTGGTGTAGCGAGCCCAGCGAAGGATGTGAGAAATGAGCAACAGGAATTGTCCGCGCTGTGTGAAGGCAGGTGGTGGCACTAGACGAGTAACAAGTGGTAGAGAGTTACTGAAAGTGATTGCACAGCCGTTGGAGCACTAGTATGATCAACAGCGAGGTATTGATAGGAGTGGCTGAGTCCAACGCCGGCATGCGGTGCAACGGTCCGTTTATTTATATCGAATTCTGTACGTTATGATATTTTCAACACATGTCAGTACTATGGTGAGAAGTACAGGTCAGGCTGGCCTTTACCTCAGCGCGGGGCCTTCAACACAGGAGACAGGGGAGGGGGGGTTCAAGTCGGGGTTGTGATACACAAAATGCTACTTGTACAGGTTGTGTGTTGACGAGGCATAAAGAAAGAATCTTTGTCAAATAAGCCTGGAGTTGTTCTGCCCACAAATAGACACGGCCACCTATCACTGGCAACCATGGGATATAAAGAAGTCATAATGCGCATAGAGAATGCATAGCCATCCCTGGTGGTCTACGCCGTTATCTCCCTCATTCGGAAACAGCCGATTACGATGAATGAATAGGTTCGTTGCAAAGTTTGGTCCAAAGTGGCTACCTTCCTCCGCCTTAGGAGGGCCTTCCACTGTCGAGCCATCTCATTCCCCGCCGCTGCACTTCCTCCACAGTAGGTACGGACGAACTCGATGACCGCTGGCTTGTCGCCAGGCTGGACGATACAGGCTGGATACGGCGCGCCTGGCGCCGGGAGAATCGGCCAGGGAATATCGGAAGGTTGAAGTGGAGGTGGGTTCTCGCCCGAGTCTCGGAGGAGGGCCATCATCCGGTTATAGATCGCGAACGTGGACTGGTGAACCGGAGTCGGCACAGTGATTATATCAGTGCTACCTGGAATGATGAGCCGCGGCAGCTGGGAGTGTGAGAGCACTCGAGGAGGATTGGGAGATCGGGCATTCGAGAAAGCTGGAGGCGGAGGTGAGACTGGTGGTAGAGCAGAGGCCACAGGGGTAGCCTCAAGATCTTCTCCATCGGCTATAGTCTTCCAGGAAGGCGGTTTAGGCCATGGATGGGGTCCATTCTCTGCCACAGGCATTTCTGTCATGTCGGCGTCGTTCATCATTGAGGGTGGTGGCGGTAACGGTCGTGTTGGTGGTGGAAGAGTGAGCTTGATACGAACGATGTGAGTCGGTGAAGGAGTAAACGGCGGGGTGGGGGGTGCAGGTAATTTTGTAGAAAACGTGTCCAAGCTCTCCAGATGCAATTCTTCGACCGCTCTTGAGAGCTTCTCTTTAAGCTCTCGTATCGTCTTTTCGCCCTCCTCCTTTGACTCTTCCAACTCCCGAACTGTAAGGATATCGATCGCAGCCCTCGTGCGCAGTTCGTCGTTCTCTTCCTTCAACTCAATAATTCGCCTGCGACTCTTCTCCAATTCCTTCAATAGCTCCTCTGTAGTAGGGACGGCGCCATTTCCTTCCAGAGTCATCTCATCGTTAACTTCCGTTCGCGACCCAGCAGATCTTCGGCGCACAGAATCTCTCCGTTTGTTGATCGCAGAGTCGGCCGCCATTGTGGGAATGTCGAGCTTAGCGAGCGGGTCGCCCATTCTTTTCCGAACCCTTTGATTTTCTGCGTGCACGCGCTGTACCTCCCATTGTGCCTCCTTCAGTTTTTGTGCTGCAGCAGTTTCTCTTTTGTCCATCCATCCACTCATCTCATCTTTGAGCTTTCTTGCACTGCGATGTGATGACACGGACTCGACCAGAGGGGAGCGAGGGGGGTTCATGAGGGAAAGGCGTTGCGTGCGTGTAACAACGTCGGCCATTGAGTCTGAGTGGATATGGTGGAGGACTAGTTACGATGAACGCGCGGATAGAGAACTGGGGGGAGCCTTATAGGCGCTGACTACCTGGCCTCGTGTTTACCAGCTGGTCGAGGCGGGCGGGGCTAGCGGCTGGTTTTGGCGTGTGAGACATAGCCTCGTGCATGTTCCGGGTGAGGGAGGGCAGTGCAACCCACCATAGAGCCCGTGGTTTTGGGCTGGATGAGGAACTTATCTGTAGGGTGATTGGCAGATAAAACGCGTCTGTGGACCGCTATCAAGCGGATTGCTGTCTGGGATCGACAGAATACTGACCTAAGACCCACGGATCCTCCGCGGAGGACGCGGTGGGTCGTGATGCTGCAGGCGAGGCGGACGCCACCACACCATAGCAATCGAAACATTGCACGCAACGAGGCTCATGGAATATGTCCCATCATCCGAGGCCTTAATCCTAACCTGCTGCCCAAGTGCGATAGGATAGGCGTCGAGTATGCCATGTGGCTGTGGACTTCGTCATGTGGTGCTCCACGACTAATGAGTCGTGAATATGTTTTGTGAACCGGCCCCCGACGCTAATCACGATTTTAAAGCCAAGAATAACAGTGGTAGTCCGCCAGTTATCGGACCAAACGACCGGAGGGCTTGTTGGTTTTAAAGGGGTTCGCTCCTTGGTTTTTCAGCCAACCAGCCCCCCCTGGGATCCTGACAAGCCATCAGATGGTCTTTCGGCATTGAAAGCTTGTGAACGGCTTTCTTGCAGCCTTACATATAAGCGTGAGGCTTTCAAGGAAGTATCCATGAATCATGAGGCCGGCAATGAACTTGAAGAGATCGTTACAGTCGGTAGTGGGCGGGAACAAGAGGCTAGTCTTTGCAAGCTTCACTTCGCAACCTAATTCAACGTTTCGAATACATGGACCTAAGCATTATCCAAACAAATTTCCTGCCTTGACATGCCCTCAACGAGCCGTGCCTTATTTCTCATCCGCCTACCATTCCTCACGCCTCCATTCCCTCATAACCAACTTAACACCTTTTGTGGAGCAAACCCGCTGCAATTCTCCGAAGTCCTCATCACTCCAATCAGTTGTGACGTGCACCTCAACTGCTTCAGGGAACGCACTCTTATGCGCGATCTGTTGAATAACCATCTTGTACATTCCCTCTGGACCCTGCCTCCACACACGAGAAAGGAACACCTTCTTTGCATGGACATGTTGCAAATGTTCCATCTCCCACGTCGCGAAGTGATCAAGCTCGAATATATCGAGGGCAGGGATTTTCCATTCAATGGCCCCCGGGGGGGTTGTGTCGTCAGACGGGTCACCACAAACTGCCAAAGTTACCCTTTGAGGGTGACCAAATGCACCAGATGCAAGTTTTTTGGTGAATATGTTAGCGTGTAACCCGCCACACCGGACGAAGGTAAGACGCTGCAAGTGGGCAGCGCACGCCCAGGTTCTTGACTCTGCGAGTGAATGTCGAAGTCCAACATGAAGGACATCGTACAATTCCAACTCCACGAGTCGAGGCGCATCCTCAATGAGCGATTCAAAGCCCCCTCTTTCTAGCGCCCCATAACCCGAAATCTTGAGGTAATGAAGCCTGCTCCCGATCTTCTTGATCGTTGGATCGAACATGTTATGGATAAATGAATCCTCGTAACTAACTCCCCTCCACCAATAATATTTGGACGACTCGTGGAGGCTCAACTCGGTGAGAGCGGGAAGAGCGTCTAAAGCCGCGAAGAGCAGAAGCGAGTCCGACTTGTCTTCTCTATGGTGGTCTACGGTGAGGTGTTGCAAGTTGGGGCACCTATTCATCACCTTCGCCAGAACACGATCGTCCCTCTCTTGTACATGCAGGTCGAGTGTGAGATATTTCACGAAGCACCCAATATTTGTGAGATAACGGAGTAGACTAATGAGCTTCTCGGGGCTTCGATTTGCAGTGGTTATAGCGTAGAAAGTCGCTGGCGCGCAAAGGTCCGCCAAACGCTTGCAAGTGCTGGATCTCATTAGAGACGACAATCGCCTCAGCAGGGTGAGCCTACGCACCTTCGTAGTGGGATTATTGGATGCTTCATAAGCCCGCCTTTATTCCCCACCATAGACTCATAGGGACGCGGAAGAGGGAGCTTGGGGTCCTTCTGTTCAGCGAGATAGTCGATGATTTCCCAGATGATTTCCGGTGGTAGATCGACAAGAGAGGAATTCATCGCGATGGGGAAGACTGACAGTCGGCCCTTTGTTCTGAGGAGCCTCTTAGACTTTCATCAGGCTTTCATTTTCGAGGCACACTGGAATGAGAGAGGGGTTAGTTAGCACTCGTGGTACGACTAATATCGCTATTAGGCAGGCGGTTTCAAAAGAACTATTTATTCTTCGATTTTCTCGAGTAGAACCAACGATTTATGGGGAACTAGTCACTTTAGAACCTTCCGCTATAAACACTCCCCACAGTCACGGACTCTATCCCTCTTGCCTGGCACACTTGCTGCAACTCTGAAAACTCCTGCTTGCTCCACTCGCTCGTAACGTTGACTAAGACCAACTCTGGAAAGGAGCTCGCGTTCACCATGCTGCGAACATCCTCTATCTTCATTGGCTCCACCCAGTTCGACCATACTTTAGACATGTGGACTTCGCGGGTATGGATCATACACAAATGGGCCATCTCCCATCTGTCAAAATTGTACAGCTCAAGCACCTCAAGAGGAGGGATTCTCCATTCTAGGTGCGGCGGAGGCGGGGACCTGTCGTCACTGATGGGATGACCACATCCAATAAGGGAAACCCAACGAGGACAGCCAAAGACACCTAACGCGAGCATACGAGTAAAAGTTCCAGCATGAACTCCGGTGCAATATTTGAATTTTAATTGTCCGAGATGCGGAGCGCAGGCCCAAGTCCCCGAATTGGCCAATACACTGCGCAGACGGGCTTTAAGGCACCTGTGGATTTCTAGTTTTGTAAGTTTTGGAGTGTTTTGAATGATACAATTGAGGGTGGATTCCGCCATAGGGGTGGCGGCAGCCACTACGAGGGAGAGCAACTGCTTTCCATGGCTTTCCAAGACTGTTTCGAGCAGGTGCTTCAAGAGGTACGTTGAAGGTTCCCGGTCTGCCCCATCCAAGGTTCGGTATAGATGTCGTTCCGCCTCTTGATCTTCCACGTACAGATGGAAGAGATCTGGCAGAGCGGCGATAGCCTTTAGGAGAGAGACTGGGTAGTAGTCGTCTTTTTCAGTGAAAAAAATTGTAAGGGAACGGATCCCGTGACAGAGGCCGAGTATCCCAGCTCCGTCATCGCTCAGTTTCTCCGATCTTTGGGTAAAGAGCTCTCGCTTGAGGTCGAACTTTAGGTGCCTGACGACGCACGCAAGTCTTGAACTCTTCTCTAGTAGCGTGGCAAACTGTGCAGGATCACGGCCGACGAGGCTGACGGTATGGAAAAGGGTGGGTTCACAGAGGAGAGAGAGCACTCTGCAAGTTCTATTGCTTCGTCAGAATATTATCCATGGTGCTCTGGAGCGTATTACAGGCGTAGCGCTGCCAAGGCCTGAACCCTGCCCTTATTGCTCACTTTCGCGCCGAAAGAGGTCAGATGTGGCACAGTTCCTGACATCATCGGTGCTGGGGTATCGCCGAACGATGCATAGCCGATGATCTCAAGAAGAACCTCAGGAGGCAGGTCGAGAAATGCAACAGGCATCGAAGTGGTTGGATACCAAGGTGGACAACTACTCAGAACATCACAACACAGAAAGGGTGAATATTGCAAAGTGGTGTATATGTAGAGCATATGGGCCCTGTACTTGCGGTGCTCATGAACACAAAAATAATACAATGTAGAGGAAGAAAGACGTCTCAAGGAATGTACAGTAGATGATGGTCTGCATGAGTTATTTGGGAGTCAGGCGAGGATCCAGGACACAAGCAGGATTA
>Ga0307513_10006815_pt1 | contig 14892 bp, 10 predicted proteins | sample 15_EM_MG_FD_202174 | JGI IMG/M metagenome (GOLD analysis project Ga0307513, IMG submission 202174) | Populus trichocarpa ectomycorrhiza microbial communities from riparian zone in the Pacific Northwest, United States - 15_EM | ecosystem: Host-associated > Plants > Roots > Unclassified | place... | reverse complement strand
AGTTGTATTTTCATGTAAAAACTCGAGTCTGACTGGATATTTGCATTAATGATGAATCTCAAATAAACCAAGGCTACATAGAATAATTTATTACAGGATAAATTGTCTTAAAAAAACAAAATTTCTTTCCATATTTTCCTTTAGACTATCCCACTGAAGTATACAAAAAGAATGACCATAATTACAAGTGCGAATTCGCCTGACATAAATTATATTAGCAGGTTGGTTCCAGGCAAAGGGCACAGTCATTTTATCTTAATCTTGGGAAATTTACACTATACTATCTTTTATAGAATCATAGAGAGGTCGTCCATGGGAATTTGAAGGGGCAGGTCGTCGAGCAGTATTTCACCCACCAAGTCATTTTCTGGCAACCCATCAAACAAGCTATTCAGATCCTGAGTGTCACCAAAATCATTGCCGTCGTGTAGTTCTATAGGGTCTAATCCTTGGAACTTGGCCATGCGTGTTGCTCCCCTGCTTTCTTTAGCTGAATCTACAGGATTTGAACCATTGGATGTTGCCCCAGCTTCTCTTTTCTTATTGCTACCTGTTTCTTTGAACTTGTTGATAATTCTATCTCCAGAAGTTGAAAGCTGAGCAATCTTCTGCTTGGGCTTTGATTTTGTTTTACGGTCACCCTTGATATTGCTCTGAGAGGCGCGACCAGCTTTGGTTACAGAATTTCTGGCTAAAACATCTTTGTCCCTTTCTCTCTCACTTCTCTTTCCCTTGGCTCCACCCAGCAGAGTATTACCAAGAGATGATGTGGCTTTGAATAAAGCATTACCACCAACATCATCAAGCAGCAATTCCTTCTTCTTCCCTCTGTTCAATATTGGTCCATTCCTGGCAAAATCCTGGTCAACTAATGCACCCCTGCCAAATTTATCATTGGAAAGATCGTGCCTCTCAACTCTACCAGGTACAGAGCCTGGAAAAAAAAAAGCAAACCCGTTTAGTCAAAAAGGTGGAAAGTTGCTATATTAAATTTAAGAGCTGGCAAATCCTTTTGAACAGGATTCTACATCATTCATTGATCCAAGGCCGCCTTTTACTGAAGCAAATATGGCGAAACATCATAAAACTACATCACTAATGATGCGTGCAGAAAAATGGCAAACCTGATGCCCCTGGATCCTGAATGCAACTTGTGGACTCTGCAACATTTGCACGAGGGGCAGCAAAAATGACATCTCGAAGGGGGGGCTCACAGAAACAGCTTTTGCCTGTATCTTCAAATTTTCTACATTTAGCAAGAGTCCTCTTTGTAAAAGCCAAGGCAACTTGTTTTGAAACCTTAGGGACCCCAAATTTTGAAGCACTATTTCCTCTAGTAGCCTGTCAAAGTTAGTCAAGGGGATGTCAAATGGGCCACGCATCATGGTAAATTCAGAAACACACAGACACAAAAAAATAAAATTGCGAGCATGGAACCACCAGCAAGACTTTAAAATAGGAATCAGTTTCAATTAAGGAGGAACAAACATAAGATACATGGTAAAAATAAAAGAATCAACAGATAACTAAAGAAAAGAAAAGGGACTAAACTATACACTGGCAGCTATATTATATCATTTGCCAATCAAACATTTGAATTCTGCAAGGGAGATAAACAACATACCAGCAGCTTTCTGTAAGCCAATTCAACAAGCCTGTCCATTGCAACCTGCTCAAGGGGCCTGCAAATCAACAACACAATACTCATAATCAGTAAAATCCAACGAAATGATTTCAACGGTTGATGTGCATTCTGGGAAGTTGAAAGCCTAACATAATAAGATATAAAAAAGAGTATCTTACCATCCTTGTGTTTCCCTTCCTTCCTTGATTGCTTTAGTTGTTTTGTCCAAGTATTCCTCCTTCTTACCAACCTATACAAATGATAAAAATTGTACACACTCAAAAAAATTCATACTCTAGCAGCATATGAAAAACATAAAGTGGCAGTAAAGAAATGAGTGAAAAAATGCAATTGCTTTTATATTTAAGAAGTTTATAAGGAAATGCTTAGAAAAAGTGTCAAATTAACATTTTCAGGAAATTGATACGCTTAAAAGGAAAAAGAATTTAAGAACCTTAACTGCTTGATGAAGTTTCTTTTGAAGTTCAATGATATCTTGATTGATTACTTCATCCTCTCCATCTGCTAAATCAGGCTGCAAGAAAGCACCAGAGTGTTTAGGAGCCTGGGGGGGGGGGGTGTTGACCCTAAAACAAGCTTAGTGATGTCTGTGTGCATACATGTTCATAAAGGGATATGGAGGATATTTGGCAAATACATAAAGAATCTATTTAGCAAAGACTCATTAAATGACAGAGCAGATGGCTAATCTGAAAATGATCAGGATTTATTAACAAGTAGAGCTATTTCCTTCCTGTCTTGTGTGGTTCATTGTTCATTTGGCTGGAGAGAAGATACATTGTTCTCAGAAGGGGGACATCATATTCAAAGACTTCTAACATTGATTTTCTGAATGTACCATGTACCAGGACATATTATTTTATTTCATTCTTTTTGGTGCATTTTTGCATGCTCAAAATACCAAGCATCCAGACCTTTTGAACTACATTATAATTTCAAGGAATAGACAAAGACTTGTGAAATAGAACTTACCACTGTTTCTGGATATAGACCAACACTCTGCAGCTCCATCAAGAGTTTATCCTCCAGGTCGAGTTCCTCATATTGGCAATCATAGGCGGCAATGCCAAGGGCATTTGAATGTATAGATGGTTTCTCGTCATTATTCTCGGAAAGCCCAGGGAACATTCCAGTTTTCGAGTGCATAAATCCATTACTTCCTTGCAGTGAATAATCATTATAGGAATTTTTGTGAAAACCACTGATCCCATTAATAGTAGTGCTTCCATTACAAGAAAAACCTTCAAGAGAAGATTGCTTCTGACTTTGAAAACTCAACATGGATTCATAATTAAAATCAATACCATTTGTGCTCCCAGGCTCAAAATCAATAGGGAGGTAACTATCACCAGGAGAATTATCTCTAGTATATTGAAAAGAAATATTCCTCCCTCCACTGTTTTCGGCAAATTCTTCAGACTCATCTTCTACAATCAGAGCAGACAACACTCTTTGGTACAGTGGAGTAACATTGTTCCTTCTTCTTGTGCCTCCACATAAAGCACTACTGTCCTGATCTGGATTTACCAAATCTGAAGTCCTCATCAAATTTTTTGGTCGATCCTGGTCCTGCAAGTTTTCCTCACTTTCTTCATGAACAAGCTGAGATGGAATATCTTCTTCAAGCACAAGATCACCCTGAAGAAACAAGATGGATTTAGTGCCGGATGAGGAACAGTAAACTGCAGAAAGGATTAAGACTCTATCATTCTCTTTTATTCTCTCTTTTTTTCCTTAACATTATTGTGCATACACACTGGGAATTGGTGCCACAAATAAATAAGTTGCTAGTGGTTCATGGACAGACTGAATGGCATAAACAAACAGTATAAGAACACATCATAAATTATAACGAAAATGAATTGTGTTCTTGAAAACAATGGGACTTGTACATCAGAGAAATCGTATTAGCTTCAAGCTGTCAAACACAAGGATTTTTATTAAAAATATCTTGCAGTTGGGAGTGGAAAACATTAAATAAATTGCAGCATCCTTCCATTAAAGTAATGAATCCAGTAGTATTCTGCAATAGGTTTCGTTTCTCTCGGAAGAGTTGAAATTAGCTGTTATCATTGCTTGCAGTGAAGCATCTCAGGGATTTCAAAAAATTAAAAAACACAACAACCTCTGCTGGTGCACCATCCTAGTCGTGTAAACTGTAGTCAAGGATGGATTTTACATTTAACAGATACTTGAAATATTAGGTACCACGAGTCAAAGGCAATATTACAATTGTTATCTTATGTGCAAATAAAAATATGCAAGGTCAAAATGGAAGCGAGAGAACAAACACATGTTTGCAACACTTGTCATATGTATGCTGACAAGAAATAACATAACCACTCTTAGATTACCGAATTATTGCTGCGACCAAACATCTCAGATAATCTCTTCTGAAGATCCTCAGTAGATTTCAACTGACCCCGAACATAGATGAGAAAACAGAAAAAAAAAGGTTAGTTTTTTCAAATGATCAATATAACTCAAAGCAGAACTAAGATCATCTTTCTGGCAGCAGATTGTAGCAATTACATTTTGTTTCAAGAAGGATGAATCCTCAGAGCAGACGGGAGCAAAAACTGGCTCCATTTTCTTCCAGAAAGAACCAGAACAGGAAAGATCTGCAAAGGCAAAAGTTTGTGAAGAATGCCCATATAAAGCTGGCAGGAGGAAACAAAAGGCTTAAGGTCAAAGTGCCTACAGCTGGCATTGCAAGAAAAAATTGCAGCAGCTAAGAGTTCTTCCCGATCATCATCTGATTCACCTTAAAAATCAAACAAAAAAAATGAAAAAACCAGTGATTACAAAGAAATCTAGCAAACGATAATAAATTAAAAGATATGGAAAGTAAGGCTTCTTCTTCACTAAGCTTATAATAGTCTTGACAACTTTCATCATTTGAGAAATCCAAACAGCACAAAACTAGATAGATTGTTGTACTCATATTTCTGGAAAATCAAATCAAAGGGCTACAGAATTTGGAAGTCTTCAATTTTTGCTCTCTAAACCAACCAGGTTATTCTGTTGAATTGGGATTTAAGAGATACAAGGCCCACTAAAAATCAGATGAACATGAGTGTGGTGAGCCCAAGGCATCAATGCCTATCACGTAACAAATGCTAACTTAAAAGGGAAATCAAACCACTGTATTTGCATTTCTCCCATTTTTGCCTTGAGTGTATTCTCAATTCTCTTCATTTGTTTGTGCCTTAAGAATGTGTGTTCAAACCTAGTTGTCATAAAACTTTCTCAGATATTTCACAAAATCATAATGAGACCTTCAAATATCATATTCAGAACAGCACATCAATGTGCTTTGCCACCAAAGTCAATGTTAACTTTTGCCATCAAAGCCATGTGCATGGTAAATGCAGGTGTTCTTCTCATATTACATGATGAGAATTAAGTGGTAACAAAAAAGAACCAAAGAGTGGGAAAGAAAATTAATTTTACCAGATTTGCTGTAAAGCTGAATACTTGCAAGCAATCATCAATTTTTTGTACATTATCTAGTTGTTACAGCCACACTAAAGTAATATAGCTCCAAGGGAATCTACAGTCTGTAAGAAACTTAAAGATAAGGTTTTGAGAGCATACCTGTGGAATCTGGGGAACCACTTATTGGTGTTTGCCCAAGACGAGCTAAGGCCTTGCGATCTGCTATTTTCTTAAGAGGAGGACGGCCTGTCTTGCTGAACTAGTAAACAGATTCAAATGTATCAATGCTTTAACTTAGTTGGAAAATAGTAATAATTAGTACACAGGTATAAACATGTCATTTCTTCCCATTTAAAAAAAAAAACTAATTAAGAAAAAAACATTCGCCACCTTCCGCTCTTGTCTGATATGGGCTTTGTACTTCTAAGTGGTTTGGTTGAGGCTGGATTCTCCCTCATTGGAGAAATGCTAATCCTAGAAGATGATGCACCCCGACCAGTCCTTCCTTGTCTCCGCACGCCATCACCAGTGCCTTCCCTATTGAGCATTTTATTCTTCTTTGTAAGCAACAGAGAAGGAACAACATTCTGATTCAGGGATCTCTCCTCTACAGCACCACTACCTGTTCCCTTCTCCTTTGGCTTACCCTCATGATTTTCACCAGCACCAGATTCTTCGCTTTCAGATAATCTTGATGGAGATGAAACATTTTCATGTTTCACTCTAACTTGTTTGGTTCCATTAACCACATCCTTGGCAAGAGGTGTCCCATTGATCCCAGCAGAACTCACTCGAGTGGAAAATTCGGAAATATGTCCTCTTTCTGATGACATCTGCCCTTCATCGTGGTTAGAGACCGGAGACACTACATTCACCCTTCTGGTACGAGAGATTTTTTGCGGTCTCTGACCAACCCATTGAGCCATTGGGGGAGATGATGACCCTGTAGGCAGGGGACGCTTGCGATTATTAGGCCCCCCAACAGAATTGCCTTTGGTTATACCTGGTGTTTGTTCCCAGCCATCAAGGGCCCCAGGCGCACGAGAAATATTAGGAGATACATTTGCTGCCATTACTAAGCCGGTTCGAGGTGTCCTGGAAGCCTTTCCTTTTGTGACTGGACTTGGGCTCACTGTATGATTATTGTCCTCCAGAATATTTACCCTGAATAGCATGGTTACAGATACATCAGACACAGAAAATGAACATTGAGCTTACATACTGAAACATTGAACAAATTAAATGGATTTGCATCACCATTACATCATAACCTAGTATATGCAAGTTATTATGTACCAAAAAGCAGCATGGTTGAACTTAAAAAGTGAATTAATCAGTCAATCACCACATACTTATTGTTTGCTTTCACTACAAGCCGCTCCTTATTCATGCCAGCAGCAAAATCCCTTGTCAAAGAAACTCTTTCTGATTCTTTGGGAATGGCACGGGCATTTGAACTGGCAGATGCTGAAATGCCATCTGCCTTGTTGATGCCACTAATCCCAATAAAAGATCCTGACCTGCAAGAGGACTTTCATGATCGTACCAAGTATTCTTTGACACGTGCAAACAAAACAGAAAGCATAACACCTCATGATTTCACAAAGAGTCAATACAGTAAATACAATAGAAGGAATAACACAGTAAAAAATAAGAATTAACTTTTAGATCATGCAAGACCCAAGCTCATCATGTTTCCAATTCAATTGGAAAAAAAATGTAAACTTTGTTTGGTAGCGAAAGGTGGAACTGGACCTCCACTACTTTGATGCAAGTAAAGTAGAATGAGCAAATGATCCCACTCTGTACACAAGATGGTCATTGAGGACATCTACAAGAGATAATTACACCTTCAGCCCTTTAGCTTGCATAATTACAAGTTTCAGTTTTCAGCTCAAGTGGGTCAGTTCATTCTTGAAAGAGTATCTTACTATCATCTGGGACAAAGCCATTTACCAAGGAATATGGATGGCCAATATTGGAAATTACTCGCAAAACTTGGAAGTCATATTAATAATACCATACAGAACTAACTAATTTGCATTGTTAAGTTGGACATGTAAAGCATTCCCGTCTACAAACAAATGGTACATAATTAATGAAGAAATTACCTGAAGCCTTGGGCATCGCAAGACTGCAGACCAGGTTCATTATTAAACTTATGATGCACCACTCGTTTAATTTCCCCATCACTGTCTATAGTTCTGGTAAAAACAGGACCAACAGAACGTTTCTTTTTCATCTTTCTGTCCCACCCTTCCCCTCCAGCAGGTAGCCTACGGACCTTTTCTTCAGCAAGATCAGAAACTTCACCACCATCCCTGTGTATGTCTCTGTCTTTTCCCATGACCAAAGGCTGCCTCGGAACCGTATTGCTTCGGCCATCAGCCTAGAGATTTCAGAGAGGAAAGAAGAAAACAAGCATACTTAATTAATACAGTTGATGAGGTAATATCGGTGCCTTTACTAAACAACAGATATTCACATAACAATGGGAAACAACAGCAATCAAGGCAGTATTAGAACTTTAATGTCTCAAGAGAGTAAATATGCCCATTGAACATTGTAGAAATTTACAGAAAGATGAAGCAAATTAAAGCACGCTACCATGTTAATCTTAAGAGGAAATGGGGACCTCCATAACAATTCAACAATCTGCTTATCATGAGTTTTCAACCAGGGGCAGATGTATATTGTGAAGGGCTATTTGGTTATTTATAGGAATTTAAAATCTTCAAGAACCTCTACTGCTACTTTCTCCTTGCTGTTGTGTCTAACCATTATTCTCCATTATTGTAAACCCCCACATCATGCATGTACAGCAGAAATAGAAATTCTGATGCAGAAAAAATCTTCATGACAAAAGAAATCAAATAAATATAGTCCAAACTAAATTCAGAACAAGACTGAACTGGTTCCTTGGCTCTAAACACCCCTTAGAGTAAATGAATATGTGACTGCCTCATTTTTCTCGCATACTAATAACACATCACTTTATAGCTTAGAAAGAACTCAGGGAATTCAATATATAGGAATATATCTTTAAGCAGGTACAAAGATGAGAACACCCCTTCTTATAAGCATGCTGATACAAACATTTTTGGATTATAAACAGAATAATGTAACATTCACAAGATCATAACTGCAACATGAAAGATGCAATATTTTTTGGACAGGTATAAAGAACAAATCTAAAGGAGGTATTTGTGCACAAACCCTTGATTCTGCTACAGAAGAGCGAACTCGCTTATTCAAAACAGGAGTCTTAGCCCTGTCCTCTAATCTTTGAGTCCCAAGGTCTGAAGGGCTTCGATGAATCTGTGTTCCCACCTTCAAAAAGTTTGAACCAACTGATCTTTCATTCATTGGCATCTCATTTCGTTGTTGATTCTTTGAATTTAATTCTTCTGAGAATTTGTGACATCTTAGCAAGCATCCATTCCACATTTTTATTCTATTCCTGGTACAAAAAAATTTGTTTCGTCTTCAGCAAAGAAAAAAATGCTCCAATGACAAGTCATTACATCCTATTTTCAATTAAAAAAAAAACAAGAAAAACTTTCGGCCCAGTCTCCAGACCCGGTGACAATCATAAAAGATCATCTTCCATCACATGGAAATAACTTCATATGCATGACAGATATTCCACTGTAGAAAAATTTAAATAGAAGAAAGGATATAGAAGGCCAACGATGAGAAATCCATCCATCAACAACAATTATAAAGACAATTAATTACCTGGCCTTCTGATTGTCATCATATACATCAGCTTTGATCCGCTTCAGTTCCTCTGCATCCACTGCAGGGGGGGGCTTTGAATGAGCAGCTCCAAAAGAATTATCTTCTGTAGCACTCCCTAGAGATATCCCAAAAGCCCTCCTTAACTCGCCCGTTCGAGTATATTTTTGATCCCCCATTGTAACTGGATCCAACGACAGATATGGAGCAAGTGGGGCCATACTCCTTGCTGGTGAAGCAGAAGCCCGGGGTGTACTTGCCCCAGAACTGAACATCCGACTCTCACTGAAACTTCCAGACCTATCAAAACTGGCACTAGGATAACTCCCCCTCTGCCCATTAGAATAGCTACCTGTAAAACCCAATTCCTCCGGACTAGCCGAACTCAGCTCGTATCTTGCATTTCCAGACATGTTCTCAAACCCACAAAAACCAGCTCATCTCTACAAAAAAAACTTCTTCCTCAGCTGCTTATTTCACCAAGTCCAGCAACTATCTCTAAAGCAGACATTCAACAATGAAAAATCAAGAATGGCTTGACAAAATCACAAATTACCACCAAAATTATAAACCAGCTGTCGAATCTATAATACCAATGAACTTCAATTAGTCAAAGCCCGTTTAAAAAGTTTCTTCATTCAATAGCACATTAAAATTAAATTTCAAAGAAAAGATAACAAAGACATTAACAAAAAACCACCAATCGCTTATTTTGTAATTCCCAAAATTAAAATTAAAATTAAATTAAATTTACAAAAAAAAAAAAATTCAAGTAGAGCTGAAGCTAAACATGTTCAGTGCGTAAAATTCTTCACCATTTTACCACTTACACGCTAAACCCCAGTTAGAAAAAGGAACTAACTTTCACAGTTTTAAACTTAACAAGAAAATCAATGCCACAAAAACCCAATATTCTAGAGTAATTAAGTACGCTAGTAGCTCGAAAATCAATGACACTCATAATTAAGCCTCTAATCACCAATTAAACACGCCAAACACTGTGATTCAATCAAATTAAAACCAAATTTCAAATTTCAGCTAATAACATCAAATTAATCAAATTCACATTCGTTCAATCACTGGTAGGTATAAAACAAACTCTTGTAACAAAAAAACCCCAATTCAAGCAAACCAGAATTAGGGTTCTTGAAAGAAAAACAAGAAATTCAAACACGAAATGTGCAATAAACAAGATAATTAAACTACACGCAGGTAATGAGGTAGCGAAACGCAATCGCGACGTACCGCCATTGAAGGGTAATTGGATTACGTGAGAGATCGAATTGTAGAGAGATAAGCAGGACAGGAGGGATTTTTTTCGGAGAGAGGAATGGTGAGGGCCCCGCATAAAAAATTTAGGGATTGGCGTGCTTGATTTGGGGATATAAAGGAAAACGGTGCCGCTTATATCAGGGCCGTTTATCAGGGGGGGTTTTTTTTTTATTGGTGGGCCCTGCGAACGTGCTAATATATAGGGGAAGAGAGGAGGGAAGGGGAAGGAAAGGAGTTGGTGTCCTTGAGAGAGAATATACTATTTTCACTCACTTTTTTTTTTCTTTTTGTTTGTTTGTGACACGTGGGATGATCGGTATGCTGGCGCTGTACGTTGTTTTTAAAATATATATATTTTATTTTTAACATTATATTAAATATACTTAAAAATACATCAATTTAATATTTATTAATAATAAATAACATATTATAACATTGAAACAAACACCCACTCATGAATCTAAAACTTTGAGCTTTTGTGGGCGATGTCTTTTGGGATTTGTGATGGGATGAGAGTTTGTGTTTATGGGAAGGGTTGCTCGTTTCACTTGTACCCCAATGAGGTGGTTTCTTGGAACTTGAACAGAGAAAATGAAAGGAAACCATGCAAGTCTTGGAAAATTTGGTAGAGCTTATAAGCTAGTAGTCTTTGATATTGGATATGTTTATATTAGATTGGTCAATTTTTTTCTAATATATAAATATATATTTAAATGAGCCCAGATTAATTTGATTAATCCATGATTCGGGATAACAGTGGAGGAAAAAAATGAAAAAAATAATAAAAAGCCCATGACCCCCTAGTATAAAGTTAAATGATGAAATAAAAAAAAATAAAGTTAAACCAGGTTAATTTCAAAATCAACAATTTTATTCATTAAACCGAGATGATCATATAAAAGATAAAAAAAATCTTGAACAAAATTTCTAGCCATCAAAAATTTAAAAAGAAAAGAAATAATAATCAAAACAATGAGAACCAGATCTAATACAACAACTAATGAAATAAAATTACAAGGGACTTAATCGAAAAATAAAATTAAAAAAAAACATAAAAAATAACAATAAAACGAATGATAATCAAGGTTAGATAAAAAATAAAACAAAACATAGAGGGACAAAATTGAAAGAAAACAAAATAAGAAAATGATAGAAAAGGAAGGACAATTAAAAAAATAAGAATTGAATTGAGAAAAAAAAACTAAAAGAATATGTACCATATTTAGTATTAAAACGAAACAAAATCAAATGGAAATGAATTAAACTAAAAAATCAATTTAAAAAAATCCAAACAAGAAAGGATCAATAAAAAAAGGATTGTAATTGAATTTGTTCTCCATTATTTTTTTATTAAAATAATACTATTTTTATTTTTCAGCTGCATAAAAAATTAAGTGATTAGCATAAGAAAAATCATGTCAACACCCACTAATTTTTTTGCCATTGTTTTTTTATTAAGATAATGTTATTTTTACTTCCTGTACAATAAAAAAATATGATTGACTCCAATAACCCCGGATATTCAACCTAACCCATGACCCAGGACATGACAGGGGTCAACTCCCGAACTGGATTTTAAAAGCATGATAAAAAAATAAATACTGTATATGATATGAAAATTCAATGAAATTAATCAACGAGATTTGAAATTGCCACAAAACAATCAATTAATAAAAGAACTCGAAATAAAAGGAATTTCAATTATAAGAACGAAGACCAAATTCAATAAAAAAAAGAGTTAAAATCAAATGATCAAGGATTTAATCGAAAAATAAAATCCAATAAGAAAAGAATTAAAAGAAAAATAAATATGAATCAAAATAATATGATCAAATTTGATAAAAAAAAATGTAAAAAGTCAAATGATAAGTAAAGAAATTAAAAAGAAAAAAACAATTTTGATATAATTAAAAAGATCAATGATCATTTTACAGCTTTGCAACTCAACAAACCTTTTTAGGTGAAGAAGGGAGAAAAGAGGAGGGGAGAAATTGTTGCTAGAGCTTCTTTATGCCATGGATGCCGACACTCATCGTCCCGGAAGGCTACCAATAGCTATCGAGAGGGGCCGTACACGCCTCCCAACACGCGCCAACTATTTTTTTAATTATAAAAAGATTAGAACATCGTTGACCCAACAAGATAATTATAAGAAAATTGAGGTTAAAAAACTAAAAGTACTCATTGATTCTAGAAAAAAAAAAGATGTTGATCTTAGAGACGATGCGGTAATTACATTGCATAAAAAAAATGTGAAAATCCTAAAATGCTCGTTTAGTTGTGTTGTTTATTTTTCAAGGACATATAAGTAATTATATTGTGTAATAAACATGTAAAATATAAATTCCACCTATTGTTTTAGCTAAAGAGCTCATTATTCGTTTAATCCACGGTGTATAATCCACAATAATGATGAATTTTAATTTTATTGAAAAAATTTCCTCACGTTGTTGCATATGAGCAATTTCATTTATTCCATGAATCAAGTCATCGCTGAATGGAGGGGGGGGGGGGGTTAAAGGCGAGGAGACCGCTTGATGCATGAAATTTAAATTACTCTTCCTCTATAAAACTACTACTGCTGCTATTATCGTTGAAAATCTAAACTTTTAAGATTTTTTACTTTGGAGAAGGACACTTCCTATTCCGAGAAAGTGGTCCGGATCCCGGGTTTTGACTGGGTCACCGGGTTGTTTGGATTAATCTTTTTAAAATCAAAATGACGTCGTTTTAGTAAAAAAAACAAAAGTCAACGGGTCACAACCGAGTTTTTAACCGGATATTACCGGGTCAACCTATCAAGTTTTTTCTTCTTCTATTTTTTTTTTAATTCAGCCCAGTTTCAGCCACGAATCAACCAGCTGGGTGAGATTTCAAAACCATGCATGGCCGTAACAACTTTTCACGTGGCCGTGTTCTTTTCCATTTTTTGAGATAAAAAAAAATATTGATCTTGGAAATATAATGCCCATTAATGTGTGTGAATTCTTTACGGACTTCTCGTATAATTTTTGCCGTGTTTATATATTACAAGGATTTCTGCATCAAGACAATAATTAATTTTCACCATTCTTAATTTTTTTTATTCATTTATCATGGTTTTCTGTTTAATTTTTTTTATTCAAATGAGTCGATGAGTTTTTAATTTCAAAACAAATAAATTGCAGTATGACTTATAATAAATTTTTTCAAAGTTATTAAAACTATTTTTTAACCTTGAACGTGGTCCATATATTCGAACCAAGAGTTATCCAATACTAATTTAGCAGTCAGCATACCTAAAAGGTATCTTGGATATATAAATTCTTCATTCTTACCTGTTATGATTTATTGGACCGACATAGAAGACACATTCTTAAAATTCTTTTAAAAAAATAATAATTTAGTTCCCGTACAATTTTATTTGAAGATATTGAAAGAAAAAAATAGCACACCTTTCTATTATTTTTTAATGGTAAAAGGTACTTTTTGGCTGCTGTTTTTATTTTTATTTTTTGTTTACTTTGGCATTTAGCATCTAAATGACAAGATCTATTTAGAAAAAAATTGAATTGTTAATACAACTTTTTAAATAGTATAAATATGATTTTTTTACGAGCATTCCAACGGGAAAAAAAAAAGCTATCCTAACAATCCATTTATATTTTGATATATTTAATATTATTTTTTTTGTTTTTTTAAAAAAACATTGCGAAAGGTCATGGAAATGAAAGAATTTTTTTTAAATGACATATTTTAATGTTTTTGTCTATTTTGATAAATATTTAATAATAACTATTTTTTTTTGTTGGAAAATCATTTTAGTTATTCATCTGAAGCTATCAAATCAAGGAAAGAAAACTAAAAAATGTAGCTTTTTATTTTTAGTTCTTTACCGGCCTCTCTCACTGGATATACCTTTAAAACTAGCTTAAAATATTTTTTAAAAATATCAATTTAATATTTTTATGAGTTTCTCTCCACACTACCTTGATGAAAAGAGAAAATGAGATTTATCGAAGAAAAAAAAAAACAATGAACTCTAGACAACACCTCCAATATACAATCGCTAAACTTTGTTTTTTATTTTTCTAGGACGGTATTATACCGGTTATCTTTGCATGTTATAATCTTTAAAGTTATTGATACTATGATTGATTACAACTATTGATCATATTTGTTTTTATATTTTAAAGTATTTTTTTAAAAAAAATATATTTTTTGTTTCAGATTAATATTTTTAATGTTTTATTATTTTGACGTGCTGATGTCAATAATGAATTTTATAAAATAAAAAAAAATTATTTCAATGTATTTTAAAATAAAAAACACTTTGAAATATAACTGCTGTCATAATATAAACGAACTATTTCTTGAATTTTAATTAATTTGGTTTATTTTTGATAAAGAGATAAAGATAAAAATAAAAAAAAGAAAAAGAAAATTATAAATTAAAATATTTTTATGATTTTAAGGACATCTTGAATTTTTTTTTTGATTTACGTGGGGTGTCCGGGTCAGCTTACGCGCACCACGACTATTCCCCACAGCCCACTAGACATCCTGCAAGCCCAGGAGCAGGTAAGGCACCGCGGGGATGACAGACGTGCACATAAAGGGTCGAACCCGGGACGGGGGCGGAACAAGTCACACGATTGACCACAGCAGCTAGACCCTCAAGTGCACCGTAAATTTTTATTTCCTCTCGTCCTTGTATTATCACGCACCGTAAATTTTTCCCACGAATACAAACACATTTTCATTCTAATATACTCGTTGACTTTTTTAATCTAGAACATGCATGAAAATAAATATATTAA
>Ga0307513_10006814_pt1 | contig 14893 bp, 11 predicted proteins | sample 15_EM_MG_FD_202174 | JGI IMG/M metagenome (GOLD analysis project Ga0307513, IMG submission 202174) | Populus trichocarpa ectomycorrhiza microbial communities from riparian zone in the Pacific Northwest, United States - 15_EM | ecosystem: Host-associated > Plants > Roots > Unclassified | place... | reverse complement strand
CAGCGTGGCCACGTTGGGTGCGAACTTCAGCCAGGTGGTATTCCAGTTCAAGGTCTCGCCGGAGCTTTTGTGGAGCGGCTTGAAGTGGGCGTTGGGCATCGGCCTGATCGGCGGATTGTTCCCGGCGCTGCGTGCGGCGCGGCTGCCGGTGACCGAAGCGTTGCGCGCAACCTGACAGCTAATCTGTCTCGGAAAGCGGATCGAGAAGGCCATCGATGATGGCCTTCTCCACATCTGCAGGCGTATCGAGGTCGAACTCCAGCTCGACCGCCTCCAACAAAAAGATAGCGTCGGAAGGCAGGCGTTGCAGCGAGCCACGCAGGCCGCGATCGCCCAGCAGATCGCGTGCCTCGCCAAGCATGGCCGCACTCACGACCGCGGGAACGCCGCGCGCCGAAGCATGCCGCGTCGCCGCACAGCCCGAGGACGAAGCGGCTGCGCCCGCCAGCAATCGCTGCAGGTGGATTTGTTCGAGCGCCGGTTGGTCGCAGCCCAGGATCAATGCGGAGGCGTCGTCTTCGCTGAGCGCACCAACGGCCGCGCGCAGACTGCTGGCAAGCCCGTCCTGCCACTCGTCGTTGGTCAGAATATCTACGCGCAGATCGGCGACCGCCTCGCGCACTTCATCCGCATGAGCGCCGACGACCAGAAGCAATCTTCGCGGCTGCGTGGCCGCAGCCAACCGTACTGCGCGCTGCACCAGCGTTTCTCCCCCACGCATCAGCAACTGCTTGGGCGCGCCGAGCCGCCGGCTGCCGCCGGCTGCCAGGACGATGGCGACGTGTGGAACCGATGGCGGATTCATTGCGGGAATCGGTAGGCCTGCAACTGCGCGGCGATGCTCAAGGCGATCGCTTCGGGTCCCTGCCCGCCCAGCTTCAGCCCTATCGGCGAACGCAGACGCGGCAGCAGGGATTCGCGTGCCGTCGCCGGCAGTACGCGAAACAGATCTTCGCGGCGCCGCACCGGACCCAGCAAACCGACGAAGGGAAGTTCGCCGGCAGCGAGCGCGTACAAAGCCTCGCGATCCATTTCGAAGTTGTGATTCATCACCAGCGCGGCATCGAAGGTTTGCCCGGGCATGGACGCCACCGCTTCCGGTGAAGCTTCGATCAGCGCATCGGCATGGTGGGCTTCGGCCAGCCAGCGCGCGCGGCGCTCCACCAGCGTGGTCATCCAGCCCAGGCTGCGCAATAACGGCAGCAAGGTCGGCGTTTCGGGGCCTGCGCCGAACACGAGCACGGCAGGCGGCGCCGGAACCGTCAGGTTCCATCTTGCCGCCGACGCATGGAACTCTTCCGAATGCGCAGCGTCCATCCGCCATTGCTGTTTCAGCTCGCCGACTTCCGCCGAAATTTCTCCATCTGTAGAAACCGAAAGCCGCAACGTTCCCTGCCCCTGTCGCCAGGCTTCCACCAGCGCGGGCCAGCCGTGCAACGCGGCCAGCGGCAACAGCGCCAGACGCAGGCGACCGCGACAGCCGAGCGCAGAGCCACCGATTAGGTCTTCGTCGTCGCGGGTATCGATATCCATCCATTCGATGCGCGAATGCGCCACCGCGTCGTGTGCGCGCTTTTCAATTTCGGGCTCCAGGCAGCCGCCGCTCAACCACCCCACCTGTCCTTCACGCGCTCCGAACAATGCCATTGCGCCGGGACTGACATAGGTCGAACCTTCGGTCTCCACCACGACCACCAGCGCAGCGGAATCCCCGCGTTGGTGCGCGGCGGCGGAGGTTTCAAGGATGCGACGAAAACTGCTCATAGGCATTAGACGATGGACTAAGCCGGACGCAGTTGGCAACCCGTAACGGCGGTAGTAAGGTGAGCGGCACCCCAGCTGCCGCCAGGGAACTCTCCATGAAATTGAACGTCAACGGCACCGAACGCGAAGTCGATGCGCCGGCCGACATGCCCTTGCTGTGGGTCCTGCGCGACCTGATGGGACTCACCGGCACCAAGTTCGGCTGCGGCATCGCCCAATGCGGCGCCTGCACCGTGCATATCGATGGCGCGCCATTGCGTTCCTGCATCACGCCGGTCGCGGCGGTCGCAGGAAAGAAAATCACCACCATCGAAGGACTTTCCGCCGACGGACAGCATCCGGTGCAACAGGCATGGGCGGAACTGGATGTAGTGCAGTGCGGTTACTGCCAGTCCGGACAGATCATGTCCGCGGTGGCCCTACTGGCGAAGGTTCCTACGCCCACCGATACCGATATCGACCAGGCCTTGTCCGGCAACATCTGCCGCTGCGGCACCTATCCGCGCATCCGCGCGGCGGTGCATCGCGCAGCGGAAATCGACAAAGGCTGATTTTTTGAGCCCCTCTCCCCTCGGCGCCCGAAGGGTGTGCAAGGCTGAGGGGGGTAGGGGTGAGGGTGCGGCGAAGTCATGAGAGATGAGCTACCTGGACTTCGCCGTACCCTCATCCGCCCTTCGGGCACCTTCTCCCGAAGTGAGAAGGGAACAGTAACGGAGACCCATCGTGAACGCAGCAACTCCTAATTCGCGCCGTCAGTTCCTGAAAACCAGCGCCCTGCTCGGCGGCGGCCTGGTGATTGGTTTCGTCGTCCCCGGTGCCAAACGCCTGGCTCTTGCGCAACCAGCGGCCGCCGCGGCTGTCGCCAGCTTCGCACCCAACGCCTTCCTGCGTATCGGCAACGACGACAGCGTGACCGTGCTGCTGTCGCATTCGGAAATGGGCCAGGGCGTGTGGACCGCGTTGCCGATGCTGATCGCCGAAGAACTGGATGCGGACTGGTCGAAGATCAAGGTGGAGCACGCGCCGGCGGCGCCGGCGTATTTCAGTCCGGTATTCGGCATGCAGGGCACCGGCGGCTCGACCAGCACCTGGTCCGAATTCGATCGTTACCGGCAAGCGGGCGCTGCGGCGCGCGCGATGCTGGTGCAAGCCGCATCCGCGCACTTCAAGGTGCCGGTAGCGGAAATCCGCACCGAAAACGGCGAAGCCATCGCCGGTACGCAGCGCGTGCGTTATGGCGCGCTCGCCGACGCCGCCGGTAAGTTGAAAGCGCCGGATGCGACCGCGATCGCGCTCAAGGATCCCAAGGACTGGAAGATCATCGGCAAACCGACCAAGCGCCTGGACTCGCCGGAGAAGATCACCGGCCGCGCGCAGTTCGGCATGGACGTGCAGTTCGAGGGGCTGCTGACCGCCGTTGTCGCGCATTCGCCGGTCTTCGGCGGTAAGGTCAAGTCGTTCGATGCGGCCGCCGCCAAGGCGGTGGCCGGCGTGCGCAACGTGGTGCAGATTCCGACCGGCGTGGCGGTGATCGCCGACCATTACTGGGCGGCGAAACTGGGACGCGATGCGCTGAAGGTCGAATGGGATCTGGGGCCGAACGTAGCGCTGGACAGTAAAGCGCTGCGTGCGCAATTCGCCGAACTCGCAAGCACGCCGGGGCTGCCTGCCGCGCAGGCCGGCGATGTCCTGGCCGCGCTGGCCAAGGCGGCCAAGACAGTGGAGGCCGAATACGCCCTTCCGTATTTGGCGCATGCACCGATGGAACCGCTGAACTGCACGGTCATGATTTCTCCGGACAAGTGCGAGATCTGGATGGGCACTCAGTTCCAGACCCTGGAACAGAAAACCGCGGCGGAAATCACCGGACTCAAACCCGAACAGGTCTTCGTCCACACCACTTTTCTGGGTGGTGGTTTCGGCCGTCGCGCCAATCCCTCGCCCGACATCGCATTCGAAGCCGTGCATATCGCCAAGGCCGCCAACGCGCCGGTGAAAACCGTATGGAGCCGCGAGGACGACATGCGCGGAGGGTTCTACCGCCCTGCGTTCGTGCACAAAGCGAAAGTGGGTCTGGATGCGGACGGCAAGCCGATGGCGTGGCAGCACGTGATCGCCGGCCAATCGATCATCGCCGGTACGTTCTTCGAACCGATGATGGTCAAGAACGGCATCGATGCAACGTCGACCGAGGGCGTCGCCGATTCTCCCTACCTCAAGGACGTCCCCGATCATCGCGTCGGCCTGCATTCGCCCAGACCCGGCATTCCGGTGCTGTGGTGGCGTTCGGTCGGCCATAGCCACACCGCCTTCGCCATGGAAAGCCTGGTCGACGAACTGGCCCACGCGGCCGGCAAGGACCCGGTGGAATATCGGCGCGGCCTGCTCGCCAATCATGCACGGCACCTGGGCGTGCTGAACCTGGCCGCCGAAAAAGCCGGCTGGGGCGGCCCGTTGGAGAAAGGCCGCGGACGCGGCGTGGCGGTGCACGAATCCTTCGGCAGCTTCATCGCGCAGGTGGCGGAAGTATCGGTGGAGGCCACATCTGATGGAAGCAACGCGATCCGTGTGCACCGTGTGGTCTGCGCGGTCGACTGCGGCATCGCGGTGAACCCGGCGGGCATCGCCGCGCAAATAGAATCGGGCATTGCCTTCGGCCTGGGCGCGGCGCTGCACAGCCACATCACCTTCAAGGAGGGCCGCGTGCAGGAATCCAACTACCACGACTACCGGGTGCTGCGCATGAGCGAGATGCCGGCGGTCGAAGTGCATATCGTGCCGAGCACGGAAAAGTCCGGCGGCGTCGGCGAACCCGGCACCGCTCCGATCGCGCCGGCGGTGGCCAACGCGCTGTTCGCCTTGAACGGACAACGCCTGCGCGAACTTCCCTTCCAGCTTGCAGCGCAGACGCCGGCCGCGCCGGCGAAAGTTTGAGGAGATGACGATGCCTGTCCTGAGCCGTGTCGAAGGGCGCCTTCTATTCGCAAGTCCCCTGTTCGCCAGCCTCTTCCTGCTTGTGCTGACCGCTTGCGGCCCACGCGTCAGTCCGGAACAGAAGGCCAAGGCCGTCGAGGCCTTCGCCACGGTCGAGAAAGTGTTCCAGCATCCACGCTGCAGCAACTGCCACATCCCCGGCGACCAGCCGTTGCAGTTCGACGCACAGACGCCGCACCAGATGGGCGTGGTGCGCGGTCCCGAAGGAAAGGGCGCGTTAGGTCTGCCCTGCGCCACCTGCCATGCCGAAGCCAATCCACCGGCCAGCTACGGCCCGCATGCGCCTCCGGGCGCGCCGCATTGGGCGCTGCCGCCGCCGGAACACAAGATGGCGTGGATCGGACTGCCCGCCGCACAGTTGTGCGCGATGATCAAGGACAAGAAGAGCAACGGCGACCGCGACTTCGCCGCACTGCTCAAGCATGTGGGCGAAGACAAGCTGGTGCTCTGGGGTTGGAATCCGGGTGCAGGCCGCGCGCCGGTGCCGGTGCCGCACGACCAGTTCGTCGCCGCCTTCAAGCTGTGGGCCGATGCGGGCGGGCCCTGCCCGGAATAATGCTTTTCCTTCTCCCTCCGGGAGAAGGTGCCCGAAGAGCTTGCCCCGTACTTGATACGGGGGCGGATGAGGGAATGGATCGTCCGCTTGTAGTAAAAGTCGGATGGCAAGTCACTGCCATTCCCCATCCGTCGCTGCGCGCCACCCCGTATCAAGTACGAGGCAGACTCTTCTCCCGAAGGGATAAGGGATATTTAATATTGCGCGAGCGCCAGACGCCGTCAATGGCGAAGATCGCCAGCCCGATCCAGATGAAGACGAAACCGATCGCGCGATCGCGGTCGAAGATTTCGCCGAACACCAGCACGCCGATCAGCAACTGCAAGGTCGGCGCGAGGTACTGCATGAAACCCACGACGCTGTAGGGAATGCGGCGCACGGCATAGGAAAAGCCGATCAACGGCAACGCGGTCAGCACGCCGCCGAATACCAGCAGCGCGTCTGTCTGCCAGCTCCAACTGCCGACGAATCCACCGCTACCGTGGCTCTCGAGCCAGACCAGCGCCGCGACCGCCGGCAGGAACAGGTACAGGCTTTCGATGGCCAGGCCGGGAATGGAATCCACCACCGCCAGTTTGCGGATGAAACCGTAGAAACCGAATGAAGCCGCCAGCGACAGAGCGATCCACGGGAAGCTGCCGTAGTTGAAGGTCAGCCACAGCACGCCGGCGGTAGCGACCGCTACCGATACCCACTGGGCCGTGGTCAGGCGTTCACGCAACAGCAGCACGCCCAGCAGCACGTTGAGCAGCGGATTGATGAAGTAGCCCAGGCTGGTTTCGACCACGTGGCCGGCGTTGACGGCCCAGATGTAGAGCCCCCAGTTGAAGGCGATCAGCAGGCCGCTCAAGGCCAGCATCCAAGGCACGCGCGGCCGCGCCATGGCCGTGCGCAACCATCGCAGACCTTGGGTGAGGCATAAGCCGGCGACGACCAGCAGGGCGCTCCACACGATTCGGTGCATCACGATCTGCATCGAAGGCACGTTCTTGAGCAGATGCCAGTACAACGGCATCAGCCCCCAGATCACGAACGATCCGGCGGCGGCCCAAAGACCGCGACGGTCGATGGCCGCTGCGGTCATTCCGCCTGCTCCGGGCTGGTTTTGAGAGTGGCCGGCTTGGAGGTGCTCGGGCTGCGCCCCTTACCCAACGTGATGGCGACCACGCCCAGCAGGATCACCGCCATCGCACCTAAGTCGTGAGCGGTGAACTGCTCCGCGGCCAGCCATGCGCCCAGCATCACCGCGATCACCGGGTTGACGTAGGCATAGCTGCCGGCGAGCGTGGGACGTACGTGGTGCAGCAGCCACACATAGGCGGTGAAACCGATGATCGAACCGAAGGTCATCAGGTAGACGACCGACAACGTACCTTTCAGCGTCGGCATGCCGTGGAAACTTTCGCCGGTGACGAAACCTGCGAGCAGCATCATCAGCCCGCCGGTCAGCATCTGTCCGGCAGCGGACATGAAAGGCGAAGGCAGATCGCGGCCCTTGCTCCAGATCGAGCCGAAGGCCCAAGCGATCGGTGCGATCAGCAGCGCCACCAGGCCCGCAGGCGTGGCCGACAGCGTGCTACCCGCGTTGAGCCAAAGCACGCCGATGAAACCGATCCCGATGCCGACCCATTCCAATCCGCTCGGGCGTTGCCCGCGGGCCAGCGAAAACAGACCCATCCACAGCGGCGTGGACGCGATGGCAACCGCGGCCAGGCCCGACGACACCCATTGTTCGGCGATGCTGACCATGCCGTTGCCGAGACCCATCATCAGCAAACCCATCAACGCCATGTTCTTCCACTGCGCGCGCGTCGGCGCGCGTTCGCCACGCAGGCGCAGCACGGCGAACATCATCGCTCCCGCCAGCAGGAAGCGGCCGCCCGCCATCAGCAGCGGCGGATAGCCGCCCTCCAGCGCGAAACGGATGCCCAGATAGGTGGAGCCCCAGATCAGGTAGACGGCGGCCAGGGCAACGGCAATGGCCAAACCGCGCGCCGGAGCAGGCGTGTTGGAAACGGAGGAATTCATGGGGGATAACCGACAGTCAAGACGATATTGTAATCCTGCGCCCCGGTGGACTGCAGTCAGGCCGCGTTGAAAGCTTTGGCATGCAGCGTTGCGTCTGGCTCAAGCCAGCGGCCGTTGTAGGCGATGTAGGAGCGACGCGAGTCGCGAAGCTCTGAAACCGTTACGGCTTCGCGACTCGCGTCGCTCCTACATCGCTCCTACGGACATTCATGCGGCGCGCTCGCGCTCCAGCAGAGCCTGTTTCAACGGCAGGCCCCAGCGATACCCACCCAAGGAACCGTCGCCACGGATGATGCGATGGCACGGCACCACCACCGCGATACGGTTATTGGCGCAGGCGCTGGCCACCGCGCGCGTCGCCTTGGGCGAACCCAGCGCGTCGGCAAGTTCGGCGTAACTGCGGGTCTGGCCGGAAGGAATTTTCATCAACGCATCCCAGACGCGCTTTTGGAAGGCGGTGCCCATCAGATCTACGGGCACGTCACTACTACGGCCTGCCAGGCGCTCGGCCACCGCCCGCAACCGCGGAGCGAGGAAGTCGTCGCTGCCCGCGTCCACACGGTCGATCCTTGCCTGCGGGAATTCCTCGAGCAGGCGCTTTTCCAGGACTTGCGCATCGTCGCCCAGCTCCACCGCGCAGATGCCGCGTTCGGTGGCCGCGACCAAAGCGCTGCCCAGCACGGTGTCTACCAGCGCCCAGCGGATTTCCATTCCAGCACCGCCCGCGCGGTAGGTAGCGGGCGTCATGCCGAGCTTGACCGCGCCCTGTTCGTACACGCGGGAGGGCGATCCGTAGCCGGCGTCGTAAAGCGCGGCGCTGACGTCGTTGCCGGCACGCAAGCCGGATTTCAGCGCACCGAGTTTTTTCTGCGCAAGGTATTCGGCGGGGCTGATGCCGTAGCGGGCCTGGAACTTGCGCTGCAGGTGCGAAGCGCTGAGTCCGACCGCCGCCGCCAGTTCGTTCAACGTAGGTTCGCCGCCGTCCAGCAGGACGCGGGCGCGTTCGAGTTTGTCGTCGTGAGTATCCATGGCCCACAGCGTAGCGGGCGCACTGGGCGCCCGCTATCCGATTCTTGCTTTGATTTTCCCTTCTCCCATCGGGAGAAGAGCCTGCCCCGTACTTGATACGGGGTGGCGCGCAGCGACGGATGAGGGCGCGGCAATTCTGACCCACGGAAACCGCACTACAAACTGATACTTCACGCCCTCATCCGCCCTTCGGGCACCTTCTCCCGAAGGAGAAGGAGCAGCAATTAATCCGCCCAACGGCCCGGCATGGTCGATACCGGCAACACCTGCGCCGACAACGTGCGGTCGTTGCCCAGCACGTCGATGGCGTCGCCCAGGATCGACGCCGATTCGCGCAGCAGCGGATCAGGACGCTTGTCGGCCAGTTTTTCGCGGGCGGCGTCCTTCACGATATCGCGCTCGTTGGCCCCCAGGCCGTCATCGGCCGCATCGTCGGCCAACGGATCCAGCGCGAGACCAAGAGTTTTGCGTTCGGCCTGGCGCTCCTTGCGCTGGGTGTCTTGCTTGTCGCGTTCGGCGCGGCGCTCGGCTTCGTTGAGCGACACGTATTTCTTGGCGGCTTCGGCGCGGAAATCGCTGACGTCCTGCGACCACCACTGGAATTCCTTGTCCTTGGCCACGCGTGTGGCGTGCAGCGCTTCCAGACGCGGCAGCAGCGGTGCGAAATTGCCGTACTGGGTGTGCGGAACCGCGGCGATCTTGGTCCACGGCAACGCGTTGTCGTAGGTGCTCTCGCCGTATTCGGTGGCGTCCACGCTGACCGGGAAGGCGATATCCGGCACCACGCCCTTGTGCTGGGTGCTGCCGCCAGCGACGCGGAAGAACTGCGCGATGGTCAGCTTGACCGAACCGAAGCGCGGCGTTTCATTGGCCGGCCAGCGATCCAAGTCGGCCAGGTTCTGCACGGTGCCCTTGCCGAAAGTGGTTTCGCCGATCACCAGACCGCGTCCGTAATCCTGGATGGCGCCGGCGAAGATTTCCGATGCCGAGGCCGAACCGCGATTGGTCAGCACCGCCAACGGACCGTCCCATGCCACGCCCGAAGTACGGTCGGCATTGACGGTGACGCGGCCGCCGGACTCGCGCACTTGCACCACGGGGCCTTTGTCGATGAACAGGCCGGTGAGCTCCACCGCTTCGTCCAGCGAACCGCCGCCGTTGTTGCGCAGGTCCATGACCACGCCATCGACGTGGTCGGCCTTGAACTGGACCAGCAGCTTGGCGATGTCGCGCGTGGCCGAGGTGTAATCGTTGGGATTCTTGCGACGGCCTTCGAAGTCCTGATAGAACGCCGGCAACTTGACCACGCCGATGCGGCGCGCCGGTTCGCCATTGGCGGCGGGCAGCTCGATGGTCTCGGCCTTGGCCGCCTGCTCTTCCAGCTTGATCTTCTGCCGGGTCAGTGTGACCTGCACGTGCTTGCCGTCCACACCGCTTTCGGCGGGGATGTATTCCAGCCGCACCTGGGTGTCTTTCTTGCCGCGAATCTGCGCCACCACGTCGTCGATGCGCCAGCCGATCACGTCGGTCATCGCGCCGGATTTGCCCTGACCGACCGCGACGATGCGGTCGCCCGGCTTGAGCGTGCCGTTAACGTCGGCCGGACCGCCGGCGATGATCTCGCGGATCACCACCAGGTCGTCCTGGCGTTGCAGCTGCGCGCCGATGCCTTCCAGCGACAGCGACATGGACTGGTTGAAGTTCTCCGCCGTCTTCGGGGTGAAGTAATCGGTATGCGGATCGATCGCGTTGGTGTAGCTGTTGAGGAAGGTCTGGAACACGTCTTCGCTCTTCAGCTCATTGACGGTGCGCTGATAGGTCGCATAACGCTTGTCCAGGGTCTTGCGGATCTCGTCGGGCTTCTTGCCGGCCAGTTTCAGGCGCAGCCAGTCGTTCATCACCGACTTCTTCCATACTTCATCCAGTTCCTGCGTGTCGGCGGCCCATGGCGCTTTCTCGCGATCGTATTCCCAGCGCTGGTCGCCGGTGAAATCGAAGTTCTGCTTCAGCAAGGTGCGCGCGTAGGCGACGCGCTGGCCGACGCGCTGCTTGTACACGGCGAAGATGTCGTACGCCGGCTCCAGTTCGCCACTGCGAATAGCGTCGTCCAGTTCGGTTTTGTAAGGGCCGAACTTGGCGATATCGGCGGCGGTGAAGTACTGCTTGCCGCCGTCCAGGGATTCGAGATAACGCTTGAAGATGTCTTGCGACAGCGCATCGTCCAGCGCACGCGGGCGATACGCGTAGCGGCTGTCGGATAACAGGCCGTACACCTGTTTGGAGGTGGAGGCTTGGTCCGCGGTGGGCTCGGCGGTACCGGCAAGCGGCTCGCCGTCGGCACGCGCAAGCAGGGCGAGCGGTGCGACCAGAGCCAGGGAAAGGAGGGCGACGGCGGGACTCTTCAATTTCATTCGGCTACTCGTTGGCCACTATGGCCTGTGGGGATGCTGCAGAACGCTCTGACCTGACGACAGTGCCGAAAGTTGCGGCACCGGCGCCTTCCTTATGCAGCCTAGCGGCGCGGCGGTCGGGAAATGTGAACGCTTCGTTTCCCCGTAGGGCACGTTAGGGGCTCGGTTCAGTCGGCGACGCCGGCCTGCTTGGCCTGCAGGTCGGCGTGATAGGACGAACGCACCAGCGGGCCGGAGGCGACATGACTGAACCCCAGCGCCTTGCCGTAGCGCTCCAGCTCGGCGAATTCGTCCGGCGTCCAGTAGCGCAGCACCGGATGGTGGTGGGCGGTGGGCTGCAGGTACTGGCCGATGGTGATCATGTCCACCTCGTGCGCGCGCAGGTCGCGCAGGGTGGCCTGCACCTGCTCCATGGTTTCGCCCAGGCCCAGCATGATTCCGGACTTAGTAGGCAGCTGCGGATGCTGCTGCTTGAACTTCTGCAGCAGGGTCAGCGACCACTGATAGTCGGCGCCCGGACGGACATTGGTGTACAGATCCGGCACGGTTTCGATGTTGTGGTTGAACACGTCCGGAGGGTTGACCGCCAGGATCTCCAGCGCCCGGTCCATGCGGCCCTTGCCGCGGAAATCGGGGGTCAGGATCTCGATGCGCGTACCCGGCGAATGCTCGCGGATGGCGGCGATGCAGTCGACAAAGTGCTGGGCGCCGCCGTCGCGCAGATCGTCGCGGTCCACCGAAGTCACCACCACGTACTTCAGACCCATGTCGGCGACGGTGGTGGCCAGGCTGAGCGGTTCGCTGGCGTCGGGCGGCTTGGGACGGCCGTGGGCCACATCGCAGAACGAGCAGCGGCGGGTGCAGACCTCACCCAGGATCATGAAGGTGGCGGTGCCGTGGCTGAAGCATTCATGGATATTGGGGCAGCTGGCTTCCTCGCAGACCGTGACCAGACGGTTCTCGCGCAGCTTGGCCTTGAGTCGGGCCACCGAGCCATCGCTGGGGATGCGCACGCGTATCCAGGAAGGCTTGCGCAGCACGGGAGCATCCAGGAACTGCACCGGCGAGCGCCCGATCTTGTCGCCGCCCATCTGCTTCACACCGGCCTGGAGCGCGCCTGTCTGGAGCACGCCAGCGTCCAACGACGGCGCAGCAGGGGCGGGCGAGGTCACTACTTGAAGGGATATTTCCCGAGAGGAAATCGGGCGGGCGCCGGCATCGTTGTTCATGCCGCGATTCTAGCCCTTTAGCCACCGCAGAGGCAGTCGCACCGGGCATGGGGGCGGGAAACAGTGATCCATAGGATTGTGGCCAAGCCCGTGCCGAATCCTGCGAACCGTGCCTGGACGCCTGGCTTTGGTGGCCATGGTGCGGGCAAAAAAAAGCCCGCAACGGCTAGGCCAATTGCGGGCTTGCTCCCTCCCCCACGTCGGGATGCGGCCGCATCGTGAGGGACGCTTCGCGGGTCTTGCACGCTGCACTGCAAAATAGAACTAGGGGGTTTAGTAGTGAAGCTTCGGCGTCGGTTCCGTGATAACGGTTACAACCCTTGTGCGAACTGGAGTTGGCCCGCTTCCGGGCGCTGACCGACGCTTTCGGCAGAGTGGGATACGAACCCTCCGCACAGAAAAATGAATAGGCGAATCACCTTTTTAGTGCGCACTGCGACTGCTCTTTACTTCATTCATCGAGGTTCTAAAAGCTTCTCGGTAGCTCGCCGAGCCGACGCACCGCGCGGCATTCTGCTGCTGGCTATCCGGCGGCCAGGTGATGCGTCCAGCCACCTGGCTGGCGACGACTGATACCGCGTTCGATGTAGGTCGGGGCTACGCCCCCGACGCACGGATAGTTGGAGTTCCATGCGTCGGGGGGCGTAGCCCCGACCTACAAACGACACGTCTTAACGTCGTTGATCGTCCGCCGCTATGTCCAAACGCAGGATCCTGCGCAACTCCAGAATCGCCGCCGGCGTCTCCTGCACACTGTGGCCGGACGGGATGGCCTTTTCCGAAAGCGCGCCGTCCAGATGCGAACTGGCGTAGGGAACCAAGCCATCGCTGGACTGCGCCAGCGGCATCGACGGATCGTGCCAGCCGACGATGCTGTGGTAGGGCAGTCCCGCTTCGATCGGCAGATCGACGGTGCTACGCATGAACAGCGAGCCGGGACTGAGATCATCCGGCCCGGTCGGCGGTCGGCCCTTGTGGAAACCTATCCGCTGGAGTTCCTGCTCGTCGATTTTGTTGCGTTGAAACAATTCGGAGGTGTCGCGCAAGACGGTGAAGGGCAGCCGGATCGCGCGCCGCACCAGGCGCAACGCCCAACCTTCGCTGACCTCGGCGCCCCGATGCGGCGTGGCCAGGAACACCGCCCGACCGACTTCAGGCAGCGGGTGGAAAACGGTCAGTTCGCGCACCATCGGCTCCTGCGCCAACGCTGCAGCCTGCGCCGGCGGAAACGATTGCAACAAGCGCTGCAACACCTCCTCGCCACTGTCGCTGACCAGCAACCGCGCGATCACTCCACCCATGCTGTGACCGACCAATACGGCGCCGTGGCTGGCGCGGTCGTCGCCTTTCGGATCGAAATGCACGAACGTCGCGCGCAAGGCCTCATCGATGCGCGCCCGGCTGTTCAGCAGGCTCAGGTTAGTCGGGTAGAACACCTGCCACACCTGGTAATGCCGACGCAGCTCGTCGTCGCCCAGCAATTCGTTGGCCAGGTTCACCCAGGCTTCCGGACTGCTCGCCAATCCATGCACCAGGATCACCACGCGCTTGTCCGGATCGTAAGGTTGGGTGAGATAGACGCGCGGATCGAAAGGGCTCTGCTGGCGCGGACGTAGCAGACTGGAAAGACTCAATCGCGCCAGTTGAGAACGCGCCAGCCACACGCCGTAGGCGGCCGAGAAATTCGCCGCCAACGGAACGCTGCGGCCGGCGATCGTTTCCTGTTCGTAGCGATAAGGGTTGTAGACGTCGATATGCACGTCCTCGGTCGCCAACACTTCGTCCAGGGTCTCGCCCTCGAAGCGCAGGGTGCTGGTCACCGGCACGTAGCGGGTGTCGTGATAGGGCGGATCCGGCGGTGCGGTTCCCGCAGCCGGCGCGGGCGTTTTCAAGGGCGGGAACACTGCCACCAGACTGCTGCCGAAGCCATCACGGCCGTATACCGCGCGCAGATTGTCGAAACCCAGCGTGTCCGATGCCAGCAGCATCTCGGGCGTATCGTCCTGCTTGCGGTCGAAACCATGCAGCGAGATACGCAAGCGGAGGTTGTGGATTTGTTGGATCTGGTCCGGCGCGCTTTTGCGCGTATGTGCGACCTCGAACAGCGACTGCGCCGTGACCTCCACCGCGCGGTTGTACAGACGCAGCACGCGTCCCTGCCGCGATTCGAACACACGCTGCTCAGGCGTGCGCGCGGTCATGAATAGATAGGCGTAAGCCCAGCGCGCGGTGTCCATCGCCTCATGCGCGGCCACTTCCGGCGCCGCCTGCATCGCCTCCGCCGCCGCCTGCATGCGCAAAGTGCGTACCTCGGCGATGGTCGCCAACCAGGTTTCTTCCGGCACCGCTTTTCGCAGTTGCCCGGCACAGGGCTCGGGCTCGTGCCGGCAGGTCTCCGCCTCCAGTCCAGCCGAGGTCAGACTGGAGGCCGCGTCGGCGCTGAGCCGGCCGCTGCCGAGCACATCGGCGCGACGCGCGAGATCGGCATCGCCCGCCCGCTGCTCCCTGACTTTGACCACCGCGCAGCCGTTGAGCAGCGCCAGCGTCAATAGCGCGCACGCCAGCGCTCCGGTTTTTCGCGAATTTCCGTCGACGATCATCATGTCCTGGTCGAATGTCCTGGCGGCACGCCCGCAAGCGGCGGGTCTAGCGTATGCGAAACGCACATAAACGAAATGGCCCGCACGGGGCGGGCCTTTCGAGATTGCAACACGGGGTCGCAGTGCGGGATCAGAAATCCATACCGCCCATGCCGCCCATACCGCCACCGCCATGACCGCCGCCGGCCGGCTCTTCCTTCTTCGGCGCTTCGGCCACCATCGCTTCGGTGGTGATCATCAGGCCGGCGATGGACGCCGCGTTCTGCAGAGCCGAACGGGTGA
>Ga0307513_10006813_pt1 | contig 14893 bp, 11 predicted proteins | sample 15_EM_MG_FD_202174 | JGI IMG/M metagenome (GOLD analysis project Ga0307513, IMG submission 202174) | Populus trichocarpa ectomycorrhiza microbial communities from riparian zone in the Pacific Northwest, United States - 15_EM | ecosystem: Host-associated > Plants > Roots > Unclassified | place... | reverse complement strand
GCTCACCACACCGATGCGTCGCGGTACGGCGGGCAGGGCGCGCTTGCGTTCGAGGGCAAACAATCCCTCGGCGGCCAGCTTGGCCTTGAGCTTCTCGAACTCCCGCTTGAGCGCGCCTTCGCCGGCTTCCTCGAGGTGCTCGACCAGCAGCTGGTATTCGCCGCGCGGCTCGTACAGGCCCACGCGCGCGCGTACCAGGACCGCCATGCCGTCCTTGGGACGGAAGCGCACCAGCGAGTTTTTCTGACGCCACATGGCGCAGCGCACCTGCGCGGCGCTGTCCTTCAGGGAAAAATACCAATGCCCTGAGGCAGGTGCGGCGAAGTTCGAAAGCTCTCCTTCCAGCCACAGGATCGGCAGGCCCGATTCCAGCAGCAGGCGCACTTCTTTATTGAGCCGCGAGACGCTGTAAACGTCGCGCTCCGCGCGCGGCGGGGACGCGCCACGCGCAGGCTCAGGCGGGAAGAGGGGGAAATTCACGGCGCAATCTTAGCGGAAGCTCCCCATTCTTTACCCACGGAAGTCACTTGCGTACAATCCCGCATGCCCACCCAACCCCCCACGCCCTTGAGAATTCTCGAAGAAGCGTTGACGTTCGACGACGTTCTTCTGGTGCCGGCCTACTCGGAAATCCTGCCTCGCGAAGTCGATCTCGGTACGCGCCTCACGCGCGAAATCCGGCTCAATCTTCCGCTCGTGTCAGCAGCCATGGACACCGTGACCGAGGGCCGCCTCGCCATCACCATGGCGCAGGAAGGCGGCATCGGCATCATCCACAAGTCCATGACCATCGCCGGCCAGGCCGCCGAAGTCGCGCGCGTCAAGAAGTTCGAGAGCGGCGTGATCCGCGATCCGATCACCGTGGCGCCGGACATGACCATCCGCCAGGTCATCGACCTAACTAGATCCAAGGGCATCTCCGGCGTGCCGGTGGTGCAGGGTTCCAAGGTGGTCGGCATCGTCACGCATCGCGACTTGCGCTTCGAAGTGAAGCTCGACGCGCCCGTGTCGACGGTAATGACCCCCAAAGAACGACTGGTCACGGTGCGCGAGAACGCACCCAAAGACGAAGTGCTGCTGCTGCTGCACAAGCATCGCATCGAAAAGGTGCTGGTCGTGAACAGCGACCAGGAACTGCGCGGCATGATCACCGTGAAGGATTTCCAGAAGGCCACCGAATTCCCGCGCGCCTGCAAGGACCCATCAGGACGCCTGCGTGTCGGCGCGGCGGTCGGGACGGCCCAGGACACTCTCGAGCGAGTCGCGGCACTGCGTGAGGCTGGAGTCGATGTGGTCGTGGTCGACACGGCGCATGGTCACTCCAAGGGCGTGCTCGACATGATCGCGCGCATCAAGGCCAGGTGGGGTGACCTGCAGATCATCGGCGGCAACGTGGCCACGGCCGAAGCGGCGCGCGATCTCGTCAAGGCCGGTGTCGACGGCATCAAGGTGGGCATCGGTCCTGGTTCCATCTGCACCACGCGTATCGTCGCCGGCGTCGGAGTGCCGCAGATTTCCGCGGTATCGAACGTCGCGGCCGCGGTCGACAACAAAGTTCCCGTCATCGCCGACGGCGGCATCCGTTTCTCGGGCGATATCGCCAAAGCGATCGTGGCCGGCGCGGACTGCGTGATGATCGGCGGACTCTTCGCCGGAACCGAGGAGTCACCGGGTGACGTCGAGCTCTATCAAGGCGCTTCGTACAAGGCCTATCGCGGCATGGGCTCGATTGGCGCCATGGCCGAACGTCATGGCTCGGCCGACCGCTATTTCCAGGACACCGCCGCGGAGCTTGAAAAACTCGTGCCCGAAGGTGTCGAAGGTCGCGTGCCCTACAAGGGCAGCCTGGTTTCGATCCTGCACCAGCTCGCGGGCGGCTTGCGCGCCGCCATGGGTTACACCGGCAGCACCAGCATTGCCTCGATGCGCACCAACCCGAAGTTCGTGCGTATCACCGGCGCCGGCATGCGCGAGAGTCACGTGCACGACGTGCAGATCACCAAAGAAGCACCTAACTACCGAGTTTCCTGATGAACAGTGTCGCTGCGAGTCCGATGAGTCCCCAAACCGACATCCACTCCTCGCGCGTCCTGATTCTCGACTTCGGCGCCCAGTACACCCAGCTCATCGCACGGCGCGTGCGCGAGCAGGGAGTGTTCTGCGAAATCCTGCCCTGGGACGTCACCAACGACGACGTCCGCAAGTGGAAACCCAAGGGAATCATCCTGTCTGGCGGGCCCGAGTCGGTCACCGACAAGGAGCCGCCGCGCGCGCCGCAGGTGGTGTTCGAGCTCGGCGTGCCAGTGCTCGGCATCTGCTATGGCATGCAGACCATGGCGCAGCAGCTCGGTGGCAAGGTGCTGCCCAGCAATCATCGCGAGTTCGGCTACGCCGAAGTCGCCGCCATCGCGCCCAATAAACTGCTCGACGGCCTGTTCGACCGCAAGGACGGCCAAGGTCGCGCCGTCCTCGATGTGTGGATGAGCCACGGCGACCGAGTCGAGACGTTGCCGCCGGGATTCACGGCCGTCGCGGCCAGCTCGAACGCGCCGCTCGCCGCCATGGTCGACGAATCGCGCCGCTTCTACGCCGTGCAGTTCCATCCCGAGGTCACGCATACGCTGCAGGGCAAGGCGCTGCTCGAGCGCTTCGTGCGCGAGATCTGCGGTTGTGAGCCGCTATGGAGCGTCGGCAACATCATCGAAGACGCGATCGCCCGTGTGCGTGCGCAAGTGGGCAAGGGCAAGGTGCTGCTCGGGCTGTCCGGTGGCGTCGACTCCTCGGTGGTCGCCGCACTGCTGCACAAGGCCATCGGCGAGCAGCTGGTCTGCGTCTTCGTCGATCACGGCCTCATGCGCCTCAATGAGGGCGATCAGGTCATGAAGATCTTCGCCGACAATCTCGGCGTGAAGGTCATTCGGGTCGATGCCGAACAGCGCTTCCTCGATGCACTGCGCGGCGAGACCGATCCGGAGAAGAAACGCAAGATCATCGGCGGCCTGTTCATCAAGGTTTTCGACGAGGAAGCCCAGAAACTCACGGGCGTCGACTGGCTTGCCCAGGGCACTATCTACCCGGACGTCATCGAGTCCGCGGGCAGCAAGACGGGCAAGGCGCACGTCATCAAGTCGCACCACAACGTGGGCGGCTTGCCGGCCAACATGCGCATGAAACTGGTCGAGCCCCTGCGCGAGCTGTTCAAGGACGAGGTGCGGAAGTTAGGCGTGGAGCTGGGCCTGCCGCGCGCGATGGTCCATCGCCATCCGTTCCCGGGTCCGGGACTCGGCGTGCGCATTCTCGGTGAGGTGCGCAAGGACTACGCCGACCTGTTACGCCAGGCCGATGCCATCTTCATCGAAGAGCTGCGCCGCCACGATCTCTACGACAAGACATCGCAGGCGTTCGCGGTCTTCCTGCCCGTGCGTTCGGTGGGAGTCATGGGCGACGGACGCCGCTACGACTATGTCGTCGCGCTGCGCGCCGTGGAAACCGTGGACTTCATGACCGCGCACTGGGCGCGGCTGCCGTACGACTTCCTCGACGTGTGTTCGCGCCGCATCGTGAACGAAGTCAAAGGCATCTCTCGCGTCGTCTACGATATCTCCGGAAAACCGCCCGCCACGATCGAATGGGAGTGAGCGGACTCACGCTTTGCTGACTTTCGCGATGGCCTCACCGAGCTCGCGCAACGAATTCTCGAGGTAGCGCTCCCTGACGAGCGCCAGACGCGCGCGCATGGCGGCCAGTTCGTCATCGTCTATGTCGAGCGCGCGCCTCAAGGCGGACTTGAGGTCCGTCGTATAGGTGATGGCGGAGTTTGCCAGTGCGTAGTGCTGCGCGAGCCGTTCATGCGTGACCGGTATCGCGCCGAACCCGACTGCCGCCGCAATCGACGAAGTCGACTTGCTCTTGAAATAGGTGGGGTGGGATTCCGGACTGATGAGCGGCAGCATGAAGTCCATGCTGTTCAGCAGCCGGTAGTAGCTGCGATAACCGATACCCTTCCACGAGTAGTGGACGTGCGAGGCAAGGCCCGCCTCACGAACCTGACGGGCGAAGTCGCGGAATCGGCGGTCGAAACTTCTTCCCATGACATACACCTCGAAATCCGCGCGCCCCTCGGCGCGCAGGTCCTTCAAGGCCTCAAGCAGTAGTTCGTAGTGCCGCCGGCCTGGGTCGAAATAGCCTTGCACGCAAAAGCGTCGCCGGCCGGCGGTTCGTGGGATGCCCGGAACCCGCCGGTCGAAGAAGAACACCGGAGTGACCGTATTGGCCGGCGCCAGGTGCGCGAAATGCTCGCCTACGTACGGCGCGAGCACCATGAGCCGGCAGCGCGGATGGTTGAGATAGGGCTCATATTCCTTCAGATTGCAGACCATGCTCCCGTTGTGGATGAATCCAAGCACCGGCGCGTGCCGCAAGACTTCACGCGCGCAGCTCAGCACTTCACGCCCTTCGAAAGTATTGAAGACCACCAGGTCGAAGTGCTGCTTGCACACCGCCTCGAGAACGCTGGACGCGGTGAGACGGGAATGGATATGTGGTTTCAGACCCGGGGCATGTACGAATGAGTTCTTGATGCGATTGCGCCAGACATTGAATACGTGCACTTCGTATCCGAGCTGCTTCAGCAAATGCACAGTGGTGAGATAGACCTCATCGTGACGGCGATAGCATTCGACGATCGCGCAACTCTTGTGTGCGATCGCGGCACCGGCTTCTTTCACTGTTCCTCCATCGATCACGACGTTGCAGTGCGAGGGCAGCGCCCGCAAGCGGTTTCGGCTGGCAGCGACGTAAGGCGAACTCCCACGTCGGCATTTGGAGGGTGGTTCAGAACCTATAGCGCAGGCCGAACCCCACTGCGTTCGCGCCGCCTTCATCGCCCATGAGGCCGTATGCCACCGAGCGGTGATGCAATCGCAGCGAAAGCGACCAGGGAGCCTCAACGGGTCCCGCCGTCAGTTCCATCACCCAGTACACCAGGGTGCGGTGACTCTCTCCTTCGATCTCGACTTCGACCGGGGGCAATGCGGTGGCATAGGAAAGGCCGAGCCCGAAGGCCGCCGAGGTTTTGAAGCGCGGACTCCACGGAAACCGGTTCCATCGAAGCACGATGGGAATTGCGTTGAATTCCCAATGAGATTGGTCGCCAAAGTGATGGACCACCTGGCCTTCCGCCTCGATCGTGAGCGCGCCATTCATCCGCTGCGCGTACTGGCGTGATACCGCCGCCGCTACCAGATACGAGTCGACGAAGCCGGTGTTGACGGGGTCGGCGATGATGTTTTCCCAGCCATGCTGGCTCGAGATGCGCGCCGCGTAGATGGTTGTGGACCAATCGCCATTGCCGGCGAGACTCAAAGCCGGAGCCAGGAGCAGAATCGATAGTGCAAGTCGGGACATTGTCGAAGAGCCTACGCCGCGGCCGACATCGGCATGGTTAAAACGTTCTGCAATGTGATCGAGTCCACTGGAACTGTGGTCAGTCGCACCAGTCAACCAGGCAGCTGGATTGCTGCTTGTTGCCGGGAGTCAACAATGAAGGCGCTCATCTTCCTCGTCGCCATCGCTCTTTCTGGCGTGGTTCATGCGGCTTCACCGACTTTGGTCGTGCACGAATGGGGCACCTTCACGTCGTTCCAGGATTCCGCGGGCGCCACGATTTCGGGGGTCAACGTCGACGATGAGCCCGTGCCGAAATTCGTGCATCGCCTCCGCGAGGCTCCCATCTTTACCACGCGCGACACCCCGGCGTTGTGGTCACAGGGCGCTCCAAGTTGCCACCCCGATGTCACGCTGCGGCTGGAAACACCGGTACTCTATTTTTATCCGCAGGCGGGATTTTCCGCCGAACCCTTTGAAGTACGCGCCACGTTCGTCGGCGGCTGGTTGACCGAATTCTTTCCCATAGCGGATTCCGACAATGCGGGATTTCCAGGCGAGCTGAATTCTTCCACGCGCGGCTCGTTGCAATGGAAAGAACTGCGACTTGCGGAGGATCCAAAAAATATTCCGCAGACCCAGCAGCATGTGTGGATAGCTCCACGCGCCGTACATTCCGCGGTCGTCACGGAAGGGCGCAAGCAGGAAGCGGAGAAGTATCTTTTCTATCGCGGCGTCGGGCAGCTCGATGCGCCGCTCATCATTCGCGAGCAGAACGGCTCGCTCGACATCATGCCGAGACGTGGGGACTTCAGACCGTTCCCGGAGCTGTGGGTCATTCGTGTGCTGCCAGACGGCCGCGTTCGGTTCACGCACATGCCCGCCGGAGAGCAGGGCGCCGAGAGAGTCAGGATCCCCGCGGTGGACGCGACCTCACCGAGCGCTGTCGACGATTTGCGCAACCAGATTGCGGACGCGCTCGAGGCGCAAGGACTCTATAAAGAAGAAGCGCTGGCGATGCTCGAGACCTGGGAACTCTCGTACTTCCAGAGCGAGGGCACGCGGCTGATGTTCGTCCTGCCGCGCTCCTGGACCGATTCACATCTGCCGTTGTCGATCTCGGTTCCCGCCGACATTACCCGTGTGATGTTGGGCCGCATCGAGTTTGTCAGCGCGAGTCAGCGCGCGAACCTGCAACGATTGCTCGCGCTGCCTGCCGCAGCTTTCGATCTGCCGCGCCTCTATGCCGAAAGCCCCGCGGTCCGGCGAAACATGCAGTCGGGGACCGCATCGCACGCCGACCTCTATCGCAGCATCGGCCGCGAGGTTCCCGAAGCGTTGCAGCTCTACGATTCGCTGGGAAGGTTCCGCGACGCGCTGCTCTTGCACGAACTGAAAACGGCATCCGACGAAGCCGTGCGAGCGCGACTCAAGGTCATCCTGCAAAAATTCGGGGCGTGCACGAGCGATCTATCCTATCCGTGAACGTGTTCACTCGTGGAACACGGGGCCGTCGCCGTGAACGCGAAACCACTTGGTGATGATGATCTTGTGGCCGCGGATGACCGGTTCGCCACAGTGCATCATCAGCGGATTGGGAGTCCCATCCTCGTTGAGATTGTTCCAGAGCAGCGCCATGCCGGTTTTCGGCTGCACGGCATAGTCGATTTCGGTGAAGCGGGTGGCGCCCCCTTCGGCGACGTCGTTTAGATAGACCATGAAAGTCCAGGTACGATTGCCGCGCACGCCCGCGAGCCGCCTGTACACGTGGGTATCCGGTTCGAAATAGTCCCAGTGCGGTTTGAATTGTCCGCCGACTTCGTATCGCTGTGCCTGGATTCCCTCGGAGTAGCTGGCACGCACACCGAGCGTCTTGCAGATCTTGGCATCGATATCCAGTGCGACCGGGCTGCGCAGGAAACACAGATGCGCCGACTGGCTGGTGCGAAAGTCCTTGTCGCCGGAATCGTACGAGAGCGTGGAAGGCGTCAGGTGATGGCTGATGAGCGCGATGAGGCGCGCGCATTCCTTCGGGCTCAGAAAATCCTCGAGCGTGTACAGATCGATTTTCGGGTTATCGATCCTGCTTAGCTTCGGCGGCTTGCGGCGAATCAACGGCGGCAGGTTCACACCCGCGGCCAACGCATCGCCGCGGGGGCGAATCGTTTCGAATGCGTCGACGATGGCCTCGTCGGAGAAACCTTGTTTGCGCAGAGTGCCCACCGATTCGGACATGTCGCACCCCAGCCTCATCTGCTCGCGCAGCCAGTCGAGGCGGGTCTTGTCGATCGGGGTGTCCTGCGTGGGGGTCGAAAGCTCGCTCATGTGGAGTTCGTTTACCACAGAGCATCGAGGGCGCGGAAGTCTGAAAGCGCCGCGAGTGTTTGTCTGCAGCGCCGAGAAGAAAGCGCCGGTCACGCGACCGGCGCTTATGTCAGTTCTGCCAGGTCAGCCCCATCTGCCAGCGCGCGCCGCCATAGCTGAAGTTTTCAAGGGTCGGCGACCCGTCAGAATAGACATTGTTGGGTTGAAAGCTCCGAAAGGTCGCCTCGCGGGTAATGTTGCGTCCCGAGAAGAAGACATTCCAGTGCTCGTTGAATTGGTAGCCCAATTTCAGATCGTAAAAACCCGTGGCCTCTCGATAGTTCGTGCCGCCCGGGTTGTAGGGCGTACGGATCGTTTGACCCGCGCATTGCCCGAACGACGTCGGGTAGTTGTTGATGGCGTTCGAGCAGGACGAGATGAAGTCGAAGAACTCAGACTGGCCCTGATAGGACAGGCGCGCATTGAACTTGCCGTCGTCGTACCACACCGCGAAATTCTTGAAGTAGTTGCGCTGAAGTTGCGGCGGGTTGAACTCGCCGGTCATCAGGTCCTGCGATGTCGCGAAATTGTCGAACGACAATTTGGAATAGTTCGCATCCACGCCGGTATGCCGGAGGATCCATGGCAGGAACGTGAACGCGACTTTCGCGCTGTATTCCCACCCCAATTGCGTCCCGGACGGGCCGTTGACGTAAGAAGGATAGGTGAAACTGAAGTCCGACAAAGGCTGCCCGGTCACTGGATCAACCGCGGCGTCACTGCCGCCGAACAGGTTCGAGGCGGGCAAATTGGCGTTGATCGGGGCGCCAACCTTGATTTCGTTGCGATAGTGTCCGACAGAGAACATCAGATCCTGAGTGGGATACCACTCGAGCGAAATGTTGTGGTTGTCAGCCTTGAACGGTTGCAGGCCCGGATTGCCGACGCGGCCTGAACAGGTGTTCGGATTGTCGGAGATTCCATTGACGTCGGCACTATTGCGTTCGTCGACAGTGCATGTTCCCGAGGGCAGCAGAAAAGACGGAGGCGGGCGCGACATCACCCGGCCTTGGTAGTAGCGGAGCACCAGCTGCTCGGGCAGTACCCAGAGATTGAGATTGAAGGCCGGCAGCCAATCCTTGGTCTCGTTGGTCAGCGACGTATTGAGCGCAACCGTCGTGGTGGCCACGGCGCCGGGATTGGTGACCGGGTTGTAAGCCGCGGTCACTGCCGTGTGGGCCAGCGTCATGAAGCCCGTTGCGTTCGTCGTGGTGATGACATAGCGCGAGCCGATGTTGCCGTTGAAAATCATGTCCCACGGCAGTTTCTGTTCGAAGTCGAACATGAGGTAACCGGCGTCGTTGACTTCGTTGAAGGCGAAGTGCGGCTGCTCATAGACGTTGCCGTCATTGGCCGCGCAGTGCTTCATGCAGTGGTAATCGAACACCTGATCGGGAATGCCCGCGGCGATGGTGGCCGGATTGATAAACGGCCAATGGGTCATGACATCGCCCTTGTCCGGAAAATCCCCCATGAACGGATAGTTCTTCGTATAGAGGGAACTCGTGATCAAAGCGGCGAGGTCGGTGGGCGTGAACGTCACCGTGCCGAACAGCGTGTTGCTCAGATTGGCGACGGGGCTGTTGTTAGTGCCGACCGTGGTCCCTGCGACATAGCCGTATTCGCAGGGCTGGGTGGAGGTCGCCGTCGGCATGCAGGAGCGATAGTTGACGGTAAGGTTTTCGGTCGGAACCACGACAGGCGCCACGTAGCCCGCCGCGCCTACGTTGCCGGTGCCTGGCCGCACCGTGTAGCCGCCACCGGCCCATCCGTTGCCGGTGTGATCGCGGCGTTGAAAGCCCGCCTGGATGTTGCTCAGGAACGGAAGCTTCTCTGCCACATCGAAGGTGAAATCCGCCTTGGCTTGGCTTTCGGCGTCATCCGACATCTGCGGGCGCCAGGTGACAGTGAAGTTGTTGCCCCACTGCGCCGCTTGCGCCGCCGTATAGGCCGGCGATCCCGCCTGAACGTTCGTCGCGTTGGACACGGCTCGCGCGACGACGGGGTTCAGAGCTTCATAAGGCAAGGTTGCCAGATCGAGCCCCGACGGCAGCCCATAAGTCCAGAGACCGGACGGCGTGATGTGTGCGTCCACCCCTCCGTAAGTAAAGTTCACTGCGGTGCGAAGCTGGCCGCGCTCCCAGGTCGAGCCGGAATCTCCATACATCAAATCGACTTTGAGAATTTCATGTTCGAAGTGAAGACCGGTCTGCCAGTTCCAGGTGTCGATGTTCGTGTTGTAGTTGATGGCGTCGATGTTGGCGTTGCCGTCGGCCAAGTGGAACGAGGTGACGTGGTGCGTGTCATCGACGACGACGTTGGTCATGTCGCTGGCTACGCCGCAACCTGTCGTCGTTTGCGTCGTGCCGGTCCCGTTTACGGCTGGAGCGCCGCACAGGCCGGTGGAATTGAAGCTGAAGCCAAGTCCGGTAAAGACCGTGCGTGGCGCGATCAATGCGTTAGTGTCAGGTGCGCCCGCAGGAATGGTGGTCTGCGTGAAGCTGGCCGCTTGGTTATAGGCCGGGCTGCCGAGATTGAGCGTGTTGTCGTTGTTGGAGACGTGGCGGTCCGCCTGCTGATAGGCGCCATAGACGACTAAATCGTCGGTCACCCGAAAATCGACACGAAATTGGGCCGCGAGCCTTTGCTCCGAAGCCTGTTTCGGGAACGAACGAATGAGTGAAGGCGCGTAATCGTTCCATTGGTTCAGGCAGGACTGCAATCCATTCGTCTGCTCCAACTGCGCCGCGGTGCGGTTGTTCGCGGCGGTGACAGCGGATGTCGGGACAGTGCCGAGGACGTTGTCGCCCGCCGGAATGGCATTCAATTGCGCCGTCGTCAGTGCCGGAAACGCCGCAAGGCAAGCCGACGGTGACGCGGCTGCAGCGGATCTTGTCAGGATGTCGATGGGCGATGCCGACGCATAAACCGGTACGCCGCCGGGCCCGAAAACACGGAAATTCCCGCCCGTCGCGGTCGGATCGACAATGCTCGGATCGTAGGTAAAGGTCTTGTCCGGCGATTGATCGAAATCGGCGCTGCGGAACGGCCCGGCATTGCCCGACGTCTGCGGCTGTTGACCATCCGATTGAGTCTCGAATTTTGAATAATTGATGTTGCCGGTGACGCCAAGGCGGCCGTCCATGAAACTGCGGCCGAAAATAGCCGAACCGCTGGGCGTGAACTTCTCGGTGATGGAATTCTGCTGGCCGTCGGCGGAGAACTGGAGGAAAGGCTTATCAAAATCGAGACCGCTTCGCGTTTCGATGTGCACCGATCCGCCCAGCGAGCCTTCCGTCATGGCCGCCGTGGTGCCTTTGATGACGTCGATGGTCTTGATCACGGCGGCGGGCAATTCGCGCAGATCGGCCGCGCGGCCCCCGCTGCCGGCGCCGGTGCCACCCGAGAGCGCGCCATTGGAGTTCAGAACGCTCATGCCGTCGATGTCGATGCGCGTGGTCTCGGGACTGTTGCCGCGTATCGAAATGCCTTGGCCCTCGCCATTGTCGCCACGATCGAGAGCGATGCCCGCCACGCGGGAGATCGCTTCATTGACATTTTGATCGGGGAATCTGCCGACATCCTCGGCGCTGATGGAATCCATCGCCGTCGCGGCTTTCTTTTTGCGCTCGATCGAAGTGCGTTGGGACGCGCGCGTCCCTCTGACGACAACTTCGTCCAGCTCGTCCGTGGCTGCGGGCGTGGCCGGCGCGGTCGGCTCGGTCGGTGCCTGGTCGGCATTCTGTGCGGAGGCGAGTGGTGTCGAACTCAGTAGCAGAGCCGAAAGGCCCGCCGAAAATCCAATGAACCGATCTCCAGGACGGCGACCGAAAGTGCGCTGACGCAATGAATTCCGCATGTCTTGCCCCTCCCCCGAGTGCAATGCTTTTGGCGTTTGCAGACCTCGCGAAGTCCGGTCAAACGCTGAACCGTCCTTCGTGCCGCGCTAACGGCGAATTTTCTTGTTCGACCTGCGCGCCTTCGAAAACGCTGGGTTTTCGCGCGCGCTTACGACTAATCTTGATCGTATTTGATTGTTTTTGATGTTCGCCGGTCAAGAAACCGCTGTCAATATCGATTTCCTTCATTAGCGATCCGCACATTTGTATGCAGGCAGCTGTTGGACGGCAACGGACGCATTTGCAAATCCAGGCGATTCGAATTGAAGTCCGAATCAATGAGTTGCATCCCTGAATAGTTTCGCTCTCGGGCTGGTCCTGCTGGCGGCGCTCACGCACGCGAGCTGGAACATCTCCGCAAAAGTCGCTGCCGAGTCGCGCCATTTCGTGTGGCTGTTCTCGGCCGGATCCGTGCTGGTGTACGGCCCCGTGGTCGTCGCGGTGCTGATCGTCGAGCGGCCGGTTTTCGAGTTGCATCACTGGCTCGCGCTCGCCGCGACGTCCGTGCTGCACCTCCTGTATTCGCTCAGCCTGCAGACCGGCTATCGCCACTCCGATCTTTCCGTGGTGTATCCGATCGCGCGCGGCACGGGCCCGCTGCTGTCGTTCATCGGTGCCGGATTGTTGTTAGGCGAAGCACCCACGGCGGTCTCGATCACGGGCATGCTGCTGATCGTCGGCGGCATCCTGCTGGTCGCGGGTATCGTCGGGCACCACCGGCGCGCGCCGCGTGTGGGTGTGTTCTATGGCCTGCTGACCGGCGTTCTGATCGCCGCCTACACGCTCAACGACGGGTGGGCGGTCAAGGTGCTGCTGATCTCTCCGTTCGTCATCGATTTCACCGGTAACCTGTTTCGCCTGGTGGTGCTCGCACCACGCGCCTGGCGCGATCGCGCGGCGGTGGCGCGCGAGGCGAAGACATATCGCAAGCCGGTGATCGTCGTGAGCGTGCTAGGGCCGCTCGGATACATCCTGGTGTTGTTCGCGATGCGGCTTGCGCCCGTGAGCCACGTGGCGCCGGCGCGCGAACTATCTACCCTGGTGGGCGCGTGGTTTGGTTCGCGCCTGTTGCGTGAGGATTCGGGTCCCTGGCGCATCGTCGGCGCGGCGCTGATCGTCGCGGGGGTGATCAGCCTCGCGCTGCCGGCCTGACGGACGCTGATCTAGCCCATGCGGCCGGTGGTGCGGCGTTCGGTGAGCTCCGCCAGTGCGGCGCGCAATTCGCGGATGCGCGGCGGCTTGCCTAACAACCGGTCGACTTGCAGTGGACGCTGCTCCGCGTCCGAGAGGTGATGCTGCCAGCCGGTGAGCAGGACGATAGGCGTGGCCGGCGAAAGGGCGCGCAGGCTCGTGACCACTTCGCGCCCGTCGACATCGGGCATGGCGAGATCGGTGATCACGATGTCGAACATCATGCCGGCGCGCTGTGCCAGCCGGAATGCTTCGATGCCCGCCCGGCCACCGTTCGCGGCGGTGACCTTGTGGCCTTCATCCGTGAGAGAGCTGCGCAGCGATTCGACCAAGGACGGATCGTCGTCGATGAGCAGCACGCGGAGGCTTCGGGAAGACGATGACGTCATGGGTGGGCGCCGCGTGTCCTCGAAGCGTGGCGCCGGTTCACGAATGACGTCGAGTTCGCGCAGGCGCGCCGCGGTGCGCGTCACGTCGTCGACGGCGCGCCGGATACTCATGAGGTGGTTTCGCGCGCGCTCACTGAGTGTCTCGGTTTCCAGGAGGGCCGCCGAGTACAACGCCACCGGTGCGATCGCCACGTCGATGTCGTGCGCGATCGAGCTGGCGCGCTGGCCTATGGTTCGCAGCCACTCCTGCCGCAGAGACTCACCGGTCTCGGCGAGCACTTCGGGCGCATCCGCGCTGGTTTTGGCGATGATCATGTTTCGATGCCTCCAAGCGACACAAAACACTAGTAGTTTGATAGGGTTAAGTCACTAAGGATTTCTCCCGATAGCCACGTGCCGTTACTCAGCGACATCGATTTCATGCGCCTCGCACTCGAGGCGGCTCGCGGAGCCGAAGCCGCGGGCGAAGTCCCGGTGGGCGCCGTCCTCGTGCAGGGCGACGCCATTCTCGCGGTCGCCGCGAACCGCCCCATCGCCGGCCATGACCCGACGGCCCACGCGGAGATCGAGGCACTGCGCGCGGGCGGGAAGGCCCTCGGCTCGTATCGCCTCAATGGGACCACGCTGTACGTGACGCTCGAACCCTGCCTCATGTGCGCTTCGGCAATCGTTCACGCCCGCGTCACGCGGCTGGTGTTTGGCGCCTGGGATCCCAAGGCCGGCGCCGCCGGAAGTACGACGAATGTATTCACCATGCCTTCGATGAACCATCGAGTGGATGTATTTGGCGGCGTGCTCATGGAGGAGAGCGGGCGACTGCTGAACGGCTTCTTTGCCGCGCGGAGGCAAGAGTCACGGTAGCGACCTCCTGGGGTCCTACGCCGGGAGAGGGATGCGGTGAAGTCACGCCTTCTGTAGCGTCCGGGTCCCTGTTGCCAACACGTCCGCGGAGGACGCCCCGTCATGACCCACTTAATTCGTTTACTGGCCGGCCTTTCGCTCGGCCTGCTCGGCGCCGCCGCGGTTGCCGCGCCGGCCACCTACAACGTCGATCCCGAACACACCTACCCGAGTTTCGAGGCCGATCATTTCGGCGGCATGTCGGTATGGCGCGGCAAGTTCGACAAGACCAGCGGCAGCATCGTGCTCGACCGGGAAGCCAAAACCGGCACCGTCGACATCACCATCGACACGAGCTCCATCGATTTCGGCCACGAGAAACTCAAGACCCATGTGACCAGCAACGACGCTGGGATGCTCGAAGTCGCCAAGTTCCCCACGGCGACGTACAAGGGAAAGCTCGTCGACTTCAAGGACGGCGCGCCCACCAAAGTGCAGGGCGAACTCACCTTGCACGGCGTCACCAAGCCAGTGACACTCACCATTCGCTCCTTCAAATGCATGACGCACCCGATGAAAAAGACGGAGTTCTGTGGCGCGGACGCCGCCGGCACCTTCAGTCGGGAAGATTTCGGCGTCAGCTGGGGCAAGGCATTCGGTTTCAAGATGGACATCAAGCTCGCGATACAGGTGGAAGCCTACAAGGCGGGCTGAATCAAACGAGGGGAGTGGGATGCGTGAAGTTGCTTGCGCGCTGGCGATGCTGGCGCTCGGTGGGACGGTGGCGGCAGCCGAAGATAGCGGAACGCGGATCTTCGACGGCAA
>Ga0307513_10006812_pt1 | contig 14895 bp, 16 predicted proteins | sample 15_EM_MG_FD_202174 | JGI IMG/M metagenome (GOLD analysis project Ga0307513, IMG submission 202174) | Populus trichocarpa ectomycorrhiza microbial communities from riparian zone in the Pacific Northwest, United States - 15_EM | ecosystem: Host-associated > Plants > Roots > Unclassified | place... | reverse complement strand
CGCTTCGCCCGCGAGCATCCGGTGCTGGAGTCAGCACAGTCGCGGCCGGTATGGCACAACCGGGTGGGTGCCGGGCTGGCTTCGGCGCCGTCTTCTCGGCGATGGCGGTCGCGACCATGATCGTCGGAGTCGTGTTCGACGGCGGGTGGAGCAGCGACGGGATCACCGCATCAGCGGTGGTGGTCGGGGTCGCGGCCCTCGCGGGTGCCCTGTTCGGGCTCGGCCCGTATCTCCTGCTGACCGACGCCGACGGGATGGTGGTCGAGCTGCGGCTGCCGCCGGAGGCCGACGGCCGCGGGCAGCCACCACCGCCGCCTGCCCCGGAAACCGTCGGACCGTGGCGGGGTCGGCAGGCGCCGGTCGAGTACGTCGCCGATCCCGGGCCGGACGATCCGCGCCCCGCTCTCGTCCACCTGCACGCCCGCCGCCGCTACGGTCGGGGCCGGGCCGCAGTCCGGCTGGCCGGCGGCGGTTGCCCGCCCACGGTCGTCCTGATCGCGTTCACCGTCAGGATCTACTGGATCGACCGGCGCTCGATTGAGCTGAGCGTCGGCGACCGGACCCAATCCGACGACGTCGGCGATGCCGTTTTGCTCTACGACCTGCGGTCCGTGCGCGTGCGGCGGACCATGCGGCCGGGCTCGTGCTGCGGCTGGCCGACCGCGAGGGTGGGCGGATCGGGGTGCCGCTGGGGCTGCTCGAGGCGAGCCCCCGCGGCTGGGCGCTGGTGTACCTCGGCATCGCCCACGCCGCGGCGCGCGGCGCTGACCTCGACGTACGCACGCGGGAGCTGCTGCGCCTGCCGTGATCTCAGCCGGTGTGCAGGACCCGGAACCGATCGGGTGCCGCCGGATCCCGATCGACGACCTGGATCGGCGCCCACGCCCACTGCCACAGGCTGATGCCCGGCACGCGCGAGAACCGGATCTGCCCGCGGGTGCCGTCGACGGCGACGTCCGACCAGGACGATCCTGGGCTGCGCAGCACCTCGGCGAGGACGGCGATCGTGTCGTACCCCTCGAAGGCGACGAAGGACGGCGCCCCGCCCAGCTCCGCTTCGATCCGCGCACCGAGCCGGGTGAGCCGCTCGGGCAGGTAGCGGAGGAACGGGACCCCGGCACCGTCGGGGCCCAGCAACCTCGCCCACTCGGCGAACTCCGGTTGTCCGGCCGGCGCACCGATCAGGATGTCCGCGAGCCGCTGGTCGCGCCGGACGGACTGCACGATCTGGACGGCGGGTTCCGGGTGCCCGACCAGCAGGAGGAGGGCGGTCGCGCGGCTGCCGGCGAGCCCGTCGCACACGTCCGCCGGGGCGAGTTCGACGACCGTCCCTCCGCCAGGCGCGAGGTGATCGCGCAGGATGGCGGCCCCGGAGGCCCAGTAGACGCTCGGCTGGGTCACCACAGCGATGTGCCGGTGGCCCGCCCCGATGAGGAAGTCGGCGAAGATCCGCCAGCCGCGGGACTGCGCCGGGGCGAGCCGCGCGACCCATTCCGTCGGCTTTTCGGTGAGCGCATCGAGCACGGCCGACGAGCAGAGGAACGGCAGGCCGACGGCGTCGGCACGCGCGGCAGCGGCGCGGGCGACGACGCTGTGGTACTCGCCGGCCACCGCCGCCACGCCCAGTCGATCCAGCTCGTCGACGGCCGCCGCGGCCTTCTGCGGATCGGCCGCGGTGTCCCGGACGACAAGCTCGATCGGTCGCCCGCCGATCCCGCCGGCAGCGTTCACGTCGCGGACGGCCAGTTCGAGACCGGCGAGCAGATGCTGGCCGGCCTCGGTCCAGCCCGGACGCCTCAACGGGACGAGCGCACCGATCCGGACGGTGTCACTCAACATCCGCACGGCACGGTCAACGGGTCCGGCTCCGCCGTCGTCACCCCGTCGCGGGTCTCGACAGGCAGCCCCTCGCGGATCCAGTACTCGATGCCGCCGAGCATTTCGCGCACCTCGTAGCCGAGACGGGCCAGCTCGAGCGCGGCCCGGGTCGCGCCGTTGCAGCCGGGCCCCCAGCAGTAGGCGACCACCGGCCGGCTCGGATCGAGCAGCTCGCGCGCCCGGCCCGCGATCTCGGCGGTGGGCAGGTGCACGGCACCGGGCACGTGCCCCTGGTCCCAGGCGGCGCGGCTGCGGGAGTCGACGACGGTGACGGTGTCGCGGGCAGCGGCTGTGTCGCTGACATCGGTCTGGTAGCTGAGGCGGGCGGCGTAGAAGGCGATGGCGGCGTCGTTCACCGGCGAGACGCTACGGATGGAGCACCAGCGCAGGAAGGTGAAATCACTGGCGTGATGGTGGAATCGCCGTGGAATCCACTGCTCGGATAGCATGACACCCGTGGATTACACCCCGGACGACGTGGATTGGCGGCTGCTCGAAGCCCTGCAACGCGACGGGCGCGCGAGCTACGCCGATCTCGGCCGCCTCGTCGGACTCTCGCCCAGTGCCGTCACCGAGCGCGTCCGCCGGCTGGAGGACGCCGCGATCATCACCGGATACCGGGCCGAGGTCGACGCCGACAAGCTCGGCCTCACCATCATGGCGCTCGTCCGGCTGCGCTACCCGCACGGCAACTACAAGCCCTTCCACGACCTGCTCGCCACCACGCCGGAGATCGGCGAGGCGCATCACGTGACGGGGGAGGACTGCTTCGTGCTGACCGTCCGCGCCCGTTCGATGCGGCACCTGGAGGAGGTAGCCGGCCGGATCGGGGGCCTCGGCCCGGTCACCACCAGCGTCGTCTACTCCAGCCCGCTGCCGCGTCGGCCCGTGGTCGCCAGCGCCGTCGGCGCGAGTGCGGCCGCCGCGAGTGCCTCACGCCGCCGGGTCTGAAGGGTCAGCGCCTCGGAACAGACCGGAGCTGCGCCGGCAGGTGCGCTCGTTGCAGCTGATCGGCAAGCGGCGATGTGCGCCGCAGCCCGTCGAGTTCCCACCGGTGGGGCTGGTGACCTCCCCGTGGCGCCGCCGCGCTGAGCGACAGCAGGGTCGCCCACCAGTCGACCAGCAACATCGGCCACTCCTCAGCGCCCAGCGGCGACGTGGCGTGGTACGCGGTGACGACCTGGTCGTGTCGGCATCGCCAGGTGTGGACGAACTCGACCATCCGGCGATCCACCGTGGCGAGTTCGAAGTCGAGCAGGCCGGTGAGCCGCGCACCGCGCCACAGCAGGTTCCACGCAGTCAGATCGCCGTGCACCAGAACCCGTGGAGAGGCAGCCCAGTCCAGCCGATCTGCCAGGGCCAGCGCCTGCTCATACCGGCGTTCCAGCCAGCTGCGATCGCCCGGGTCGGTGCACCTCGCCCACCATTGGTCGAGCCCTGGATCGGCGAGCACGGTGACACTCTCGGCCACCCCCGGACGTGCGGACAGCTGATCGTGGGAGATCCGTGAGCCGTGCCAGCGGGCCAGCAGCCCGCCCAGCTCGGCGGCCGTCCGCGCGGCCGGGTCGCCGTCCAGCCATTGCTCGACGGTCCACCACGTCTCGCCCAGCTCGAACGGCTCACCTATCGGAGCGGCGGCCGGCCAGCCCGCTGCGATCGCGTTCCGTCGTGCCGCCGCTTCCCAGTTGATCGAGTCGAGCAGTGCGGCCGCCCCCAGTGACAGCGGATCGGCATGGGCCCGCAGGACGAGCTGCTGCCCGTCCTGCCGGATCACCCAACTGTGCCGGACCCGACCGCCGAGATCGGCCACGACCTGGGCGCGCAGGTGACCGGCCGCCGGGTCGGGATCCGGCGGCGCGGGTGGTGCCACTGCTCAGCCCAACGAGCGCAGCGCCGGTCCTGCACCGAGACGGGCCAATCCCTCGGCACTGACCTCGTCGGCCGGGACGAGCACGGTGAGCCACTGCCGGTCGCGATCGGCCACCGCCAGCGGTTCGGGCGTGAGGCGGAGGGTGCCGACGGTCGGGTGCACGATGCCCACCATCCGGGGATGGATGTCGGGCACCGGACGGCGCTCCCAGCGCTGGGCGAACTCCGCCCCGGCGCCCGTGGCCAGCTCGGCGGCGAACCCCTCGATGCCGCAGTCGCCGCCGCGGCGGGCGTGCAGCAACGCGACCTGCTCGTCGGCGACGGCCGCCCAGTCCAGCAGATGCGTGCGGGCCCGCTCGTCGGTCAGGACGTACCTGACCAGATTCGGCCGGGCAGCGCCGTCGAGCATTCCGACGGGGCGGACCAGCCGGTCGAAAGCCTCGTTCCAGGCGAGCAGGTCGCCACGGTGGTTCGCCACGTAGCCAGGGCTGGGGTCGAGCGCGTCCAGCACTGCCGCGATCTGTGGCCGCACCGCGGCGGCCGGCCGGGGCCGACCCGACGGGCACAGGCCGATGCCCTGCCCGGCCATGGCCAGCTCGTGCAGGTGGTGCCGGTCCTCGCCGGAGAGGTGCAACGCGTCGGCCAGCGCCATCAGGATCTGCGGCGACGGGTGCCGGTCGCGACCCTGCTCCAATCGGATCAGGTAGTCGACGCTGACGCCGGCGAGTGTTGCCAGCTCGGCGCGCCGCAGGCCGGGGGTGCGCCGGCGTCCGGCGTCGGGCAGGCCCACGTCGGACGGTCGCGTGGCCTCCCGCCTGCTGCGCAGGAACGCGCCCAGCTCACCCTCGATCACCCCACCATTCTGCCCGACCCGGCGTTGCGCAGAGTGGCCCTCGTAAGGCCAGGCTGAGCGCGGCCTCCCTACCCGCCGCCATCCGGCGCACGGTGGATGCCATGACCGAACTACGCATCGCCGTCCTCGTCGGCAGCACCCGCGCCGCCCGCCGCGGCCCCGCAGTGGCCGCCTGGGTGGCCGACGCGGCCCGTCGCCATCCCGATCTCGCCACAGCCCAGGTCGACGTCCTCGACATCGCCGACGCCGACCTTCCACTGCTGGACGAGCCGGTTCCCGCGATCCGCGGCGACTACCGCAACCCGCACACCGTCAGGTGGGCCGAGACGGTCCGCGGCTACGACGCCTTCGTCGTGGTGTCCCCGGTGCACAACGCGTCCTACCCGGCGTCATTGAAGAACGCGATCGACTACCTCTATGCGGAGTGGAACGGCGCGGTCGTCGGCTTCGTGGGGTACGGCGCGCACGGCGGCACCCGTGCCATCGACCATCTCCGCACCGTGTTCGCCGAGGTCAAGGCCATCACCGTGGCGCAGGAGGTGTCAGTGGAGATCTTCGAGGACTTCGACTTCTCCGACGTCGACCCGACGGACTCGACCGCGACCGGCCGGTTCGTCCCACGCCCGCAGCAGGACGACGCCCTGGGCGCCCTGCTGGGCGCGGTCGTCGCATGGGCCCGTCCACGGGTGGCGGCACCGGCGCACGCATGATCAGTGCCAGTGGCCCTCGGGCTCGAGCCTCGGCACGCCGGGGGGAACGGGCGGCATCTCGATCGGCACGCCCAGCAGCCGGGAGACCCGCTCGGCCAGCAGGTGGGCGCGGTTCGGATCGCCGTCGATCACCGGCTCGGTCACGATCTCCGGGGCGAGGCGTTCGCCCTCGCGAAACTGGTCGAACGTGAAGTCGATGTGCCGGCCGTCCGGCAGCACGTTCCAGGCGTGGCCGTTCGGGGTGCGTTCGCCGTCCTTGTCGAGCACGGTGGCGATCACGATGTCGCCGCCGTAGACGGCCCGGACGACGAGCGCGGAGACGGCGCACTGACCGAGCGCCCGGTTGTCCTCCGACCAGCCGTCGGGATCGTCGGAGGTGTCCTGCGTCCACGACTCGCGCAGCGCCCGCTCCACGGCTGAAAGCTCAGGGCTCGTCATGACAGCGCCGTCAGCAAGGTGCCGGGACCGACGGTCGATGCGCCACCGGCCGTCACGATGCCCTTGAGCTCACGGTCCGCCGTCACCACGACGACCGGCCCGGTCTGCTCGGCGGCGACCTCGGCGATGGTGCTGTCGCCGTCGGCCGGTGCCCGCACGACGACGAGATCGGCGTGTTCGGGCAGGTCGGTCGCGCGGTTGGCCCGGCCCTCCAGCACGAGGTGCACCCGCAGCGGAGCGGCAAGACCGAGCGCCCCCGCGAGATCGTGCTGGTTGCCGAGTGCCTCGACGAGCTGCTCGGCGAGGTGACGGGCCGCGCCCTCGCGGTCGTGCCACCAGCCATCGGGTCGGGACCCGACGACGTTGGCGGCGTCGACGATCAGTTGCGTCATCTGCCGGGCAGCTTCGCTGCCGACGCGCGGTCGAGCAGCCACAGGGTGCGGTCGCGTCCGGTGGCACCGGCCACCGGGATCTCCACCTCGGGCACGCCGCCGATCGCCGCGGCGACGGCATCGGCCTTGGCTTCGCCCGCCGACACGATCCACACCTCGGCCGCGGCCCGCGCCGCCGGCAGGGTGAGCGAGATCCGGGTGGGCGGCGGCTTCGGGCAGTCGTGCACCGCGACGACGCCGGCCGCGGTCTCGTGCACCGCGGGGGAGTCGGGGAACACCGACAGGGTGTGCCCCTCGCCGCCCATACCCAGCAGCAGCACGTCGAACGCGGGCACGCCGGAGCCGCCGGCCGCGCTCGCCAGCAGCTGCGCGTACGCGGCAGCGGCGTCCTCGACGGGCCCGCCGGTGTCGGCGCCCATCGGGAACACCTTCGACTCGTCCACCGGGACGTGGTCGAGCAGCGCCTCGCGTGCCTGCAGCTCGTTGCGTTCGGGATCGTCGGGGGCGACGTACCGCTCGTCGCCCCAGTAGAACTCGATGCGCGACCAGTCGATCGCGGCCTGCGCCGGGGAGGTGCGCACCTGCGCGAGCATGGCGATGGCCACGCCGCCACCGGCGAGCACGATCCGCGGCACCCCGCTGTCGACCTGCAGATCGACGATCCGGGTGATCAGACGGGCGGCTGCTGCGGCGGCCAGCGAGTCCGCGTCCGGGTGGACGACGACCGTGGCGGTCACAACTCGGCCTTGACCGGGGTGCGGCCACGGGCGACCGAACCCCACCCCTCCAACGCCTCGGCGTACGGCTCGTCGTCGTCGAGGCGGCGCAGCTCCTCGGCGAGGCAGTCGCGCACCTCGCGCCGGATCAACGCCACCGACCGGTCCGGTTGCCCGGGCTGCCGCAGCGACCCGACCTTGCCGTCCGGTCGCACCAGCTCCACCGGCCCGGACGCGCGCTCCAACCGGACCGACGTGAGCCCGGGGCCACCGTCGTTGGGGGAGCGCTTCACCTTCACGTCCAGCCGCGCGGCCAGCCAGCCCGCCATCAGGTCCGTGGACGGCGACACGGTCTCGCCCGCCACGGTCGCCCCGGTGACGTCCTCGAACGGCGGCGCGTCCAGCGCGGTGGCCAGCAGCGCCCGCCACGGCGTGAGCCGCGTCCAGGTCAGGTCGGAGTCGCCGGGCACGTAGTTGGCACGGCGCTGATCGAACGCCTTCATCGGGTTCTTCGACGCCAGCGCGTCGGTCACGCGGCGCTGCGCCAGCACGCCGATCGGGTCGGCCGACGGCACGGCCGGTGCCTCGCCGGGCCACCAGGCCACGACAGGCGCGTCCGGCAGCAGCAGCGGCATCACCATGCCGGCGCCGGCCTCTTCGGCGGCCAGCGGCCCGTAGCCGCGCAGCACGATGACCTCGCTGGCCCCGGCGTCGCCGCCGACCCGGATCTGCGCGTCCAGCCGCGGCGCGGCCTTCTTCGCGCCCCTGGCCACCACGATCACCCGGCACGGGTGTTCGCGGCTGGCGGAGTTGGCGGCCTCGATGGCGCCTTCCAGCGCCGCGCTGTCGTCGGTGAGGATGACCAGGGTCAGCACCCGGCCCAGCGCGAGCACGCCACCCTTCTCGCGCAGCTCCACGATCTTCTTGTTGACGGCCGAGGTGGTCGACGAGGGCAGGTCGACGATCATGATTCTCGCTCCGCAAGCGTCGACTCGGTCATGGCCGCCTCCAGGTGCGCCCGGTGCGGGCCAGCATCGCGTTGGCCGAGTCGGGCCCCCACGATCCGGCGGGGTACGGGTCGGGGCCTTCGGCCTGCTTCGCCCAGTGCTCGATCACCGGATCGAGGATCTCCCAGGAGCGCTCCACCTCGGCGTTCACCGGGAAGAGGCTGGGCTCACCGAGCAGCACGTCGAGGATCAGCCGCTCGTAGGCCTCGGGCGACGCTTCGGTGAACGAGGTGCCGTAGCCGAAGTCCATCGTGACGTCGCGGACCTCCATCTGGCTGCCCGGCACCTTCGACCCGAAGCGCATCGTGATGCCCTCGTCGGGCTGCACGCGCACGACCAGCGCGTTCTGGCCGAGCTCCTCGGTCATCGTCGCGTCGAACGGCAGGTGCGGGGCCCGCTTGAAGATCACCGCGACCTCGGTGACGCGCCGCCCGAGCCGCTTGCCGGTGCGCAGGTAGAACGGCACACCCGCCCAGCGACGGGTGTCGACCTCGCAGGTGATCGCGGCGTAGGTCTCGGTGCTGGACTCGGGGTTGAACCCCTCCTCCTCCTTGAGGCCGGGCACCTTCTCCCCGCCCTGCCAGCCGCCCAGGTACTGCCCGCGGGCGGTGGTCTCGTCCAACGGCCCGACGAGCCGGGTCGCGTTGAGCACCTTGATCTTCTCGCTGCGCAGCTCGTTCGAGGAGAACGAGGTCGGCTCCTCCATCGCGGTGAACGCGAGGAGCTGCAGCAGGTGGTTCTGGATGACGTCGCGGGCAGCGCCGATGCCGTCGTAGTAGCCGGCGCGCCCGCCCAGCCCGATGTCCTCGGCCATCGTGATCTGCACGTGGTCGACGTAGTGGGAGTTCCAGATCGGCTCGAACAGCTGGTTCGCGAAGCGCATCGCGAGGATGTTCTGGACCGTCTCCTTGCCGAGGTAGTGGTCGATGCGGAACACCGAGTCCTCGGGGAACACGTCGTTGACGATGCCGTTCAGTTCGATCGCCGACTTGAGGTCGTGGCCGAACGGTTTCTCGATCACCACGCGGCGCCAGTGGTCGCCGTCCGGGATCGCCAGCCCGGAGCGGGCCAGCTGCTTGCACACGACCGGGAACGCGCCGGGCGGGATCGACAGGTAGAAGGCGTGGTTGCCGTTGGTGCCGCGCTCGGCGTCCAGCGCGCGCACGGTGTCCTCGAGCCGGTCGAAGGCGTCGTCGTCGTCGAAGGAACCCGGCACGAACCGGAAACCTTCTGCCAGCCGGTCCCACACCTCCTGCCGGAACGGGGTGCGGGCGTGGGCCTTGACCGCCTCGTAGACGACCTGGCCGAAGTCCTGGCTGGCCCAGTCGCGCCGGGCGAACCCGGTCAGCGCGAACCCCGGCGGCAGCAGCCCCCGGTTGGCGAGGTCGTAGATCGCGGGCATCAGCTTCTTGCGCGAGAGGTCACCGGTGACACCGAAGATCACCAGGCCGCAGGGCCCGGCGATCCTCGGCAACCGCTTGTCCCGCTCGTCGCGCAGCGGGTTCGTCCAGGTCATGACAGGTTCTGCTAGCCCTTTGCTCCGTCGAGCTGACCCTGAACCGTCTCCAAGAGCTCGGCCCAGGACTTCTCGAACTTGTCGACGCCCTCGTTCTCCAGCGTGAGGAACACGTCGGTGAGATCGACCCCGGCCGCTGCCACGGCATCGAACACCTGCTGGGCCTCGGCGGCCTTGCCGGTGACGGCATCGCCGTGCACCTCGCCGTGGTCGGCGAACGCGTCGAGGGTCTTCTCCGGCATCGTGTTCACGGTGTCGGCGACGACGAGCTCGGTGACGTAGAGGGTGTCGGAGTAGTCGGGGTTCTTCACCCCGGTGGAGGCCCACAGGGGGCGCTGCGCCCTGGCCCCCTTCGCGACGAGCGCCTCCCAGCGCTCGCCGGAGAAGATCTCCTCGAACGCGGCGTAGGCCAGCACCGAGTTGGCGACGGCGGCCTTGCCGCGCAGCTCCAGGGCGCCACCGCCGATGGCCTCGAGCCGCTTGTCGATCTCGGTGTCGACGCGCGAGACGAAGAAGCTCGCGACGGACGCGATGCCGGCCAGGTTGTGGCCGTTCTCGGCGGCCTGCTCCAGCCCGTCGAGGTAGGCGCCCATGACCAGGCGGTAGCGCTCCACGGAGAAGATCAGCGTCACGTTCACGCTGACGCCCTCGGCGAGCGCCTGCGTGATCGCCGGCAGGCCCTCCTCGGTGGCCGGGATCTTGACCAGCAGGTTGGGCCGGTCGACGGCCTTCCACAGGTCGAGCGCCTCGGCGGCGGTCTTCGCGGTGTCGTGCGCCAGCCGCGGATCGACCTCGAGCGAGACGCGACCGTCGACCCCGCCCGTGGCCTCCCACGTGCCGGAGAAGACGTCGCAGCCCTCGCGCACGTCGGCCACGGTGATCTCGCGGACGGTCTCGTCCAGCGAGGCATCGCGGGCCGCGAGCTCGCGTACCTGCTCGTCGTAGTACTCGCCGTGCGACAGGGCGTTCGCGAAGATCGTCGGGTTGGTGGTGACCCCGACGACGTGCTTGTCGGTGATGAGCGACTGCAGGTTTCCGGTGCGCAGGCGCTCGCGGGAGAGGTCGTCGAGCCAGATGGAGACGCCCGCTGCTGCCAGGTCTCCGAGTCGGTCGGTCATGTCTCTTCCTCTCTCAGGAGGTGGTCTTGGCAGAAACTCGGGCCAAGCTCCGGCGGGCCGCGGCCACCACGTTCTCCGTGGTGAAGCCGAACTCGCGGAACAGGGTCTGGTAGTCGGCGCTGGCGCCGTAGTGCTCGATCGAGACGGCCTCGCCGCCGCTGCCGATGTACTTGAACCACGGCATCGCGATCCCCGCCTCGACGCTCACCCGAGCGGTGACCGATGCCGGCAGGACCGACTCGCGGTAGGCGTCGTCCTGGTCCTCGAACCACTCGACGCACGGCATCGACACCACTCTGGTGGCAACGCCGTCGGCCTCGAGGACCTTCCGCGCGTCGACCGCGATCTGGAGCTCGGAGCCGGTGCCGATCAGGATCACCTGCGGCTCGCCGGAGCTCGCCTCGGCCAGCACGTAGCCGCCGTTGGCGACGCCCTCGGCCGAGGTGCCTTCCAGCGTGGGGATGTTCTGGCGGGTCAGCGCGATGCCGGTCGGGTGCTCCGGCCGTTCCAGCGTGGCCTGCCATCCGTACGCGGTCTCGTTGGCGTCGCCGGGGCGCACCACCGCGAGGCCCGGGATGGCGCGAAGGGCGGCGAGGTGCTCGATCGGCTGGTGGGTGGGACCGTCCTCGCCGAGGCCGATCGAGTCGTGCGTCCACACGAAGATCGCCGACGAGCCCATCAGCGCGCCGAGCCGCACCGCGCCCCGCATGTAGTCGCTGAACTGCAGGAACGTGCCACCGTACGGGCGGGTGGGGCCGTGCAGCGCGATGCCGTTGAGGATCGCGCCCATGGCGTGCTCGCGGATGCCGAAGTGCAGGGTGCGGCCGTAGGGCTGCGCCTTCCACAGCTTGGTGGCGATCGATGTCGGGCCGAACGAGTCGGCGCCCTTCATCGTGGTGTTGTTGCTCTCGGCCAGGTCGGCCGAGCCGCCCCACAGCTCGGGCAGCACGTCGGCCAGCGCGTCCAGCACCGCCTGCGACGCCTTGCGCGTGGCGACACCCTTGGGGTCCGGGTCCCAGCTGGGCAGCGCCTTCGTCCAGCCCTCGGGTAGCGTGCGCCCGATCAGGCGGTCGAGCAGTGCTTTGCGCTCCGGCTCACGAGCTGCCCACGCGTCGAACGACGACTGCCATTCGGCGTGCGCCGCGGCGCCCCGGTCGACGACCTCGCGGGCGTGCGCCAGCACGTCGTCGGCCACGTCGAAAGACTTCTCCGGGTCGAACCCGAGGAACGTCTTGGTGGCGGCGACCTCGTCGGCGCCCAGCGCGGCGCCGTGCGCCTTGCCGGTGTTCTGGAGGTTCGGCGCGGGCCAGCCGATGATCGTGCGCAGCACGACGATCGACGGCTTGTCGGTGACCTCGCGGGCCGCCGCGAGCGCGTCGAGGATGCCGGAGACGTTGTTGCCGCCGTCGACGACCTGCACGTGCCAGCCGTAGGCCTGGTAGCGCAGCGGCACGTCCTCCGACAGCGCGATGTCGGTGTCGTCCTCGATGGAGATCTTGTTCTCGTCGTAGACCAGCGTCAGGTTGCCCAGCTGCTGGGTGCCGGCGAGCGAGGACGCCTCGGAGGTGACGCCCTCCTCGATGTCGCCGTCGGAGGCGATGACGTAGATGTGGTGGTCGAACGGGCTCTCACCCGGCGCGGCATCCGGGTCGAACAGGCCGCGCTCGCGGCGGGCGGCCATCGCCATGCCGACGGCGGAGGCCAGCCCCTGGCCCAGCGGGCCGGTGGTGATCTCGACGCCGCGGGTGTGGCCGCGCTCGGGGTGCCCCGGGGTGAGCGAGCCCCACGTGCGCAGCGCCTCGATGTCGGAGAGCTCCAGCCCGTACCCGGAGAAGTACAGCTGCAGGTACAGCGTGAGGCTGGAGTGCCCGCACGAGAGGACGAACCGGTCGCGACCGATCCAGTCGGGGTCGCTCGGGTCGTGGCGCATCACGCGCTGGAAGAGCGAGTAGGCCAGCGGGGCGAGGCTCATCGCGGTGCCGGGGTGCCCGTTGCCGACCTTCTGCACCGCATCCGCCGCGAGCACACGGATCGTGTCCACGGCCCGGGTGTCGAGATCGGTCCAGTCGTCCGGCGTGCTGATCTTGGTGAGGTTCTCGGTCGAGGTGTCGGATGTCGGGTCGGCCACAGCTCTCCTCGTGAGTCACAGCAGGTGGAACGGGTCGGGCAGCGCTCTCGGTCAGGCGAGCGAGGCCGGCTCGACCACACCCTAGTCTCGCGCGCGGGACCCGTGTGATCACCGTTCATCGATTCACCGGACGGCTACCCGGGAGGGGGCTCGGTTAAGCCCCCGGCTATCATCGACACGCCGTAGAAACAGCGTTCCCACCACACGCGAAGAGGTTGCCGGTGAGCCTGCCCGTGTCCCACCGGGGCTCCGCGCGGGTACGCCGTCTGCGCGACCGGATCGATGCGTACGTCGGGCTCACGAAGACGCGCATCATCGAGCAGTTGCTCGTCGTCACGGTCCCGGCGATGTGCCTGGCAGCCCGTGGGCTGCCACCCGTCTGGTTGATCGTCTCCACCCTCACGGGTGGTGCGTTGGCCGCGGCCAGCGCGCACGCCCTCAACTGCGTGGTCGACGCCGACATCGACGCGATCATGAAGCGCACCGCGCGCCGCCCGCTCGCCAAGGGCCAGGTGCCGCCGCGCAACGCGCTCATCTTCGGTCTGATCCTCGGGGTGCTCGCGGCCCTGCTGCTCGGGTTCACCACCAACTGGCTGGCCGCGGGGCTGTCGGTCGCCGCGATCGCGTTCTACGTACTCGTCTACACGCTGGTGCTGAAGCGGCGCACGTCGCAGAACATCGTGTGGGGCGGCGCCGCGGGCTGCATGCCGGTCGTGATCGGCTGGGCCGCGGTCACCGGCACCGTGGAGTGGCCGGCCATGGTCATGTTCGCGGTGATCTTCTTCTGGACGCCGCCGCACTTCTGGGCGCTGGCGATGCGCTACCGCGAGGACTACGCCGCCGCCAACATCCCGATGCTGCCGGTGGTGGCCACGCCGGTGCAGGTGTCCCGCCGGATCGTCGCCTACACGTGGGTGATGGCGCTCGTCACGCTGCTGCTGCTGCCGGTCACGTCGTGGATCTACGCCATCGCCGCCGTGCTCGGCGGGGTCTACTTCATCTACCGGGCCCACCACCTGCACCACGAGATCGTGAGCGGTGCCGACCCGTCCCCGATGAAGCTGTTCCACCTCTCCAACATGTACCTCTGCGGGCTGTTCGCGGCCATCGCCGTCGACGCCGTGATCGGCCTGCCCACGCTGTTCGGCTGACCGCCGCCCGTGGCCTCCCGCGTCCGTGTTGACACGACGTTCCCGGCGGGTCCCGACGCACTCGCCGCCGACCTGTTCGGCGAGGAGTTCCATCGCGCCAAGCTGGCCGCCATCGGCGGGCCGGGCGCGGTGCTGGAGTCGTTCGAGCTGATCTCCGGCCGAGAGCTGCGGGTCGCGCTGCGGCAGGTTCTCGTGCGCGAGTCGCTGCCGGCCATCGCACGGCCCTTCGCCTTCTCCGACCTCACCCTGCGCCGCCGCGAGGAGTGGACGACCGACGGCACCGTGCCCACCTGCCGGTTCACCACCAGCGTCGCCGGAGCCCCGCTGCACGGCCGCGGCACCGTCTCGTTCGCCCCGGACCCCGCCGGCACCCGGGTGAGCATCGACGTCACCGCCCGCATCACCATCCCGTTCGTCGGACGGGCGGTGCAGGGCGTCGTCACCGAGGTCACGAGAGGGCTCGCCGACGACGAGCTGCGGTTCGCGCAGGAATGGTTCAGCGACCGTAACTGACGACGCGAGCCAGCTCGTCGCGGGCCGGGCGCAGGATGCCGGTGGCACGCGTTCCCCAGAACTCGGCGACGAAGCTCGCCGGGAAAAGCAGGGTGTCCGAACCTGCCTCGTCCTGCACAGCCGCCTCGATGCCGTCCTCCTCGTCGACGACGACCCAGCGCAGCCCGAGCTCGTCCACCAGCAGCTGCCCGAACGCCAGACCGATGGCGTGCACGACACCGTTCGCCTCGGCCGGCGCCGGGTCCGTCGCGAGCCATGCGGCCCACACCGCATCCAGGTCGTCGACGGTCAGCGGCTCCGTCACGCCGGGGACGAGCCGGGCGGCCAGATCACCGGCCGCCTCGACGTAGCCGGCGATCCAGCCCTGCTCCGCCGCGGTCGGCTCGATGATCTGGCCTGCCACGCCGATCAGGCCAGCGTCTCGGGGGTCGTCCACTCCTCACCGAGCACGTGCTGGCCGAGGAACGCCAGCACCGTCTCGTACCAGACGACGGCGTTGCCGGGGCTGAGGATCCAGTGGTTCTCGTCGGGGAAGTACAGGAACCGGTGCGGGAAGTCGTCCGGTGTCCCCTTGTGCCCGTTGACCAGGTCGTACCAGAGTCGCAG
>Ga0307513_10006811_pt1 | contig 14897 bp, 18 predicted proteins | sample 15_EM_MG_FD_202174 | JGI IMG/M metagenome (GOLD analysis project Ga0307513, IMG submission 202174) | Populus trichocarpa ectomycorrhiza microbial communities from riparian zone in the Pacific Northwest, United States - 15_EM | ecosystem: Host-associated > Plants > Roots > Unclassified | place... | reverse complement strand
GATATTACCCTACTCAATTCCCATCTTCTAGCTACTAGGCCACCTAGACCTGGTGCGCAAACTCATTCAGAGACCTAGGTCTCTTTTCCGTTAACTGCTACCTAGGTCCTCTTGCGCAAACTCTCTATTTTTGCTTTGTTTCCGGGGGGGCGGCCTCGTGGGGTAGCAACGCCACACTGGTGATCTGATTTCACAGGGCCGGAACTAAATGAGGAGCTGTGGTTAGGGGTGGAATTTCGGTACTATCTTGGTGTTTGTGGCTGTTGAATACGCCCTCAATTAATTATAACAATATTACTATTATGATACTAGGAGAGATATGCCGTAAGAATGGAGGTTTTATAGCATGGTGTTTGTGACAAGCCGAATACCGTAGGCACTTAAATAAATACAATATTGTGTCAATTGTGCTTTATGATACCACTAGCATACTCCCGCCCATATTTAGCGGATAGGAATTTCAGCCGACCATGCTCAATAATTCCATCCGTACAACGGCGCGAGTAGCAAAGACCGGGAGATGTTGCAGTATTCGGTCAATGATAAGACAGGCTGCTGCAGTGATACGGATAATATTAATGAGCGGAATACCTATCATACCTTGCCGGTGATCAGCCTCAACTGCCAGGCCGGCTACTGCGCCTACTAGAGCCCAAACAACGGCGTCGGGACATCCAAGAGCGCCGCGCCGGCAATGTCGGGAATGGCTGATACAAACTGAGGAGTTCAGAAGATTGTCCGGATCGGATGGGGGAGGTCGAGAGTGGTAACGCGGTTCTAATTTGCTATGGGGATCTAGGAGCCTGCAGGGGATTTATCAGGTAACTTAACAGGGATTGTTCCCCCGTGGGGGAAGAAACAGAGCCCGTATTAACCTGCTGCGGTGAACAGCTCACTGGTAATGGATGGGCTGTGCGGTCAAGTCGGAGGGATAAAACATGGCGGTCGGATATTTTTACCTTCAGTTCGCTGCGCTAAAGTAACAGTCAGTGACGGTGCGCTGGGTTCCTTGATGGAACAGATGGTTAGAGGAATGGAAAGGATGAAGGAATATCGCAGGCCTTTCGGGGGCAAAAAAAGGCCATTAGTAGATGCGGACTACAACTCGTGATACTATTAACTTTAGTCTACGAGTTGTCTAGATTCAATGACCGGAAAAAAGAATCTCCGAGATGCCGATCTTGGCGACAAAAGAGGTCTGGACCCCCCGCAGTTTCCATTAAAAATGGCTGATTCTAAGCTCTCATAACTCGCTTAGAGAAGATATAGATAAGACTGATGCCGTAGTGTAGATAATTCCCTGGACTTTCCGAGCGGAAATCATGGGAATTTTTCTATTCTACTATGACCGCTGAGAGCTTAAGATCCAGAATGGGTATTGTCGCGATGTGCTCGTACTAGTACCTTTTGTATGGGAACGTCGTAAATTTAGAGGTACCCTTTGCCCAACATCATTTTCTCTGGCATTGCACCATGGGCATTAACTAACAGAGCCTGCCGCTTATGAATGATGGCATCTAGATCATTCTAAAGTCTCTGGCGCGGGGGGGTTTTTTTTTGCAATCAACAAAGCTGAGATTTTGTGAAGCGAAATGCACATTTTTGGTGTAACATGGGAGGGGGGGGTGCGGACGACTTTTGTCGCAAAGATTTTGCCGGTTGAACGTTTCATCGTTGCGAACAAGAGTTTTCCAATACTTGGACACACCGGATGCCAGAACTTTGCTGTGCTGCTTCGAGCTTGCGGTTTTTCACAAGATCAAAAGAGTTTCATATGGCAGCCTAGGTGACTGCGGATCTGGGAGCCATGTTTTCATCGGGTGTAATTGATCTTGTGAAAATTGGGAGGGGTATCAATGTGAGATACGTACCCCAGGGTGCGGCATGGGGTGGGAATCATTGGGGGTTCTTTGTAAAGACTATCTTATCGCAGGTTCATATCGGATCAAATCGTCGTTCCTGTTTTGAAATGCGCCTGTGATCTTCCTGGGGGACCGGACTTTTGGTGAGAGAAATGGTGGCCTTTATTCGTAATTGTAGTGGCCATGTATATTATTGGTGAACCATCTCTAGAGTGGGAAATCCTTGGATATCTTAAGTTGAAACCCTCGCTATCACCACTTGCGGTGATATTTGTGGCTCCCGCCAAGGGTTGTTTTTCGGAGTGTCAGCCACTAAGGCTGCCATAATTTATGTAGGGATCTAGGTGGGCTTGCTCGACGACCGGCGCTTGGGGTTGTTTGTGAATGGCTGCTTGTATGGTGGGGCACTTTTCTTCGGTGTTCCGTGAAGTGATATGTGTAACACTGCTTTAATGCCAGACCCCCGCTTTTCCTCACCAAGACGCTGTTTTTCCCCAGCTCCCAAAAATGTCATCAACCGACAATACTCAATAACTCCACTTCTACAACAGCGCAAGCAGCAAAGAGCCGAAGATGTCTCAAGATCCGATCCATGACAATATCAACTGCTTCAATAATACGAACTCTTTTAATGTACATAATAACTATGTTGTTGCCGATGATCGGTCTCCACTCTTGACCTGGCTATCACCTCTAGAGCCCAAGTTACGGCATCGAGACATCCAAGAGCGCCGGATCGATAACGTGGGAGAATGGCTCCTGCAAACTGAAGAATTCAGAAGCTGGCATGACTCGAGTGGTGAAGGTAATGGTGGCCGGACAGTCTTGTTTTGCTATGGAGGTCCAGGGGTCGGAAAGACATTTATTAGGTAAGGGGAATTATCCTGGGAGGAGAGAAGAAAAGGGAGTCCGTGCTAACAGGCCACCACGTCAGTTCACTGGTAGTGGACAGGTTGTCCGATAAGTCCAGGGGGCAAAACACAGCCGTCACATGCTTCTACTTAGACTTCGCAGCGCGAAAGGAGCAGTCTGTGGCCAGTATTATGGGTTCCTTGTTGAGACAGGTCGTTGGCGGAATGGAGAATGTTCCAGAGGAAATAACACGGGCTTTTAAAGAGCAAAAATTGGCTAATGCTGGACGGGGACCGCAGCTCCCGGATATCGTGAAGATGCTGCAGATCGTCACGTCCTCAGTGCGCACATTTGTATGCATAGACGCCTTAGACGAATGCGCGGCGGCGAATCGGGCCAAGCTCCTTAACTCGCTCCAACAGATCCTCAAATCATCCCCGCTCACCCGAATATTCATGATTGCAAGGCCTCATGTTCGGGGTGAGATCGAAAAGCGTCTTCCTGGACGATTGATAAGTGTGCTTGTGGGACCTAGCAAAAATGATATCATGGAATACCTTCGCCTTAGACTAGATGAGGACGAAACTCCGGAAGCCATGAATGAAAGTCTCGAGGCAGACATTCTGGAGAAGATTCCCGAAAACATGTCTGAAATGTGCGTAGGGGCGATGCTGCTAGGAATCCCACCACACACGATCCGCTAATGTATATGCATCTAGGTTTCTGCTGGTTTCCTTAAGTATCGATGGAATCTTACACGAATCAACAATCTCTCGAAGACGAGAGAAACTCAGCAAAATGACAAATGGATTGGAATTGGGAGATGTTTACGGCGCGACGATCAAGCGGATAAAGGCGCAAGATGGGGACAAATCGAGACTCGGGATGACAACATTGATGTGGATCAGCCATGCGGAACGGCCACCGCGATCGGATGAGCTCTGCCAGGCCTTAGCAGTCCAGCTAGGCTCCACCGAGTTTGATGTTGGAAACATCCCTTCGATGTCAACATTGGTGAACTCCTGTCAAGGCCTTATTACTGTGGATAAGGAGGCATCAACTGTTCGATTGATCCACTTTACCCTGCAGGAGTATCTTTCCGTTCATCCCGATATATTCAGTAAACCTCACTCGGCAATGGCCGAAATCTGCTTGACCTATCTTAATTCCCAACAGGTCAAAGCCCTTTCGACTGCTGATTCTGATGATACTCGGAACACACCCTTTCTAGAATATTGTTCAATATACTGGGGAGCGCATGCGAAAAAAGAACTCTCGGACTACGGGAGATCACTTGCGTTGGAGCTGTTAAAGGAGGACTATAGCCTAATATCAACCGAATTACTCCTTGCCCATGCAGATCTGTATGACAAGGACACCGAGACTTGTACTCCGCTTAGTGGGCTACACTGCGCATCGTTCTTTGGAATTGTTGAAGTGGTAGCTGGTTTAATAGAGGTGGGAGGTTCTGATATCGACGGGGAAGGGTATTGGGGTCTTACACCACTTTCATGTGCCGCGCGTAATGGGAACGAAGAAGTGGTGAAATTCTACTCGGGCGGGGAGAGGTTAACCCTGACAAGGGAGGTGAATCTGGCCTAACACCACTCTCGCATGCCGCTATCGGGGGATATGAGGGGGTTGTTAAAATATTACTCGGAAGGGAAGAGGTCGATCCCGAGAAGGCAGATAAACACGACCAAACACCGCTCGCGTATGCCGCTTGGAATGGACATGAGGGAGTGGTAAAAATACTACTCGGACGGGAAGAAGTCAACCCTGACAAGCCAGATAAATGGGGCAATACATCGCTCTCGCATGCCGCTAAGGGTGGACATGAGGGAGTGGTAAAAATACTACTCGAACGGGGGGAGGTCAACCCTGACAAGCCGGGTAAATTTGACCGAACTCCGCTCTTGGGTGCCGCTCAGAACGGACATGAGGGAGTGGTAAAAATACTACTCGAACGGGAAGAGGTCAACCCTGACAAGCCAGATAAATGGGGCAATACATCGCTCTCGCTTGCCACTCGGAGAGGACACGAGAAGATAGTAGCGCTCCTAAAATCTCGCAAAGCGGCAACCCCCCGTACCACCTCCCCGTCGAAATACCCGCCGTCCCTTCCCTTTCCCGCACATTACCTTCTATGACGCACTCAGACATTATCCTGTTGACGGGGGTAATCCCATAACCTGTCAATGCAGCTACACCCCATACCCTCCCCCTCCCCTTTCGACTATTTCTTTCCCGGCAGTGTGAGGATTTCCCAGTTTCCGTTTTCATGTTCCATAGTTTTCTTTGAGTCAAATTTCCATCCTTGCGAAAGGTCGAGTTTTTACATTGTTTGTAGATTTCATCCTTTTATATTTACTTCTTTTCCCTCTATTAATTCATTCATGTCTTTTTCTTGTATGCTTTTTTTCCCCTTCGTCTTCTTAATTTTCTTCCCCGGGCGACATAGACTGCGGAATATAGGGTTGTTTTTGAATAGAGAAATGCGGTGTATGATAGTTCTAGGATTGTTAAAAATTGGATAGAGACCGGAGTGTACCTGAGGTACAAGACTAGTTTAATTGCACCTACCATCCGGCCATTAGATATGCCAGACCGGTTTCTTCAGGGACTATGATGGAACCAATTTTGATCTCCTTTAGATAGTGCTCCTCTTTCCACAAGACACCACTAGTAGAAAAGGAAAAGGAAAAAATATCGCAGGGAGTTCCGGTGTCTGTTTCAAGTCTTGGGGAATTTGGAAACCAATTTTCAATTTCAATTTTGCTAATTGGCCTCGAGTTCTGCCGTTGCATGGTTTATACAGCAGAGTAGTGTCCGGAGGATGACTGGCGTAAATCACCTGCTATCAAAACCCAAGCCACGGGAGAATACAGGTAGAAAGTATGATATCACAGATTATAAAGTGGACGCATGATTAACTAAGCGCCTGCAAGGTATCATATATACCCGTATTATATCAATCCTCCGTCTCCTCTACCTTCTCATCTACAAGTATTCTACAAGCTCCGTAAGTAACCGTGCAACAACCCAATTCCACACCCCAACACTAATAATTCGAAACACGCACTTTAATTCACAATCTAAGCAATTCCAAGAACGTGCAAACATAACCACACCTTTCGCACATATCGCTTTCATCAGCACATGAGGACAGCCCCCCACCCATTTTCACCCTTATCCCAAAATAACCCCCTCCCGGCTTTGTATCGCAATAATACTCAGCAAGTCTCTACCATAGCCTTTAGCAATGCCCTTGCACGGATCTTGGACTCGGGTTTTTTACTCTAATACTTGCGCATTGAAAAAAGTATCCTGGAATATGGAGTCTGGCTTAGAACTCACTTGGGTGGGTAGGAATAGGCACGACCGGTGTGGGTGAAGTCGGTGAATCGGGGAACGGGGGCCGATGCGAGGCGGATGGCGTTTGATGACATGGCGGAGACTTGTATCTGTGAGAGGCCGGAGGCGGAGGTCGGCGAGCGAGTGATTTTCCGTGATCACTGCCGCATTTCCATCCTGTCAGGAATGATCCCTGACTCTCTAAGTGGTGGGTCGAATAAAGAGTTTAAGCGACCGCTTATTTAGCGCAGAAAGTATGAAGAGAGATTTATTGAAGGCGGGAGTGAGAGAGAGATTAAAAGCTAAACAAGAGTTGTGTTGAGACGAGTTTCATTGCATTCGTTATGGTTGAGAAAGGAAAAGGTGAAGAGAAAAAAGAAAAGAAAAAGAGAGCAAAGATGACAAGCGAGTACCACAACCAATGACAACCAGGACCTTATGACGAAGCTTCGGCTAACAACCCATGATATCCAACACTTCTATGATAACTAAGCGGTAGGTCATCTCTGCAGATCTCTTGCAATCACTGAGCAAAAAACTCTGAACTATAATAATATTATTATGTAAATTCGAGGGTCTCCATAGATAAACTATAAACAAACAGCCAATCCGTAAGAATAAAAAATAAAAATTAGGAATTGGGGTGGTGCGGACGACTTTTGTCGCCAAGATCGTATTGCTATAGAAGATTCCATCGTCGCGGGCGGGAGCTTTCCAATATTTGGACACACGGGATAGAACTTTGCAGTGCCGCTTCAAGTTGGCTGGCGTGTTAGCCCGCGATTTTCTCAAGGTCAAAAGGGTTTCCTATGGCAGTGTAGGAAGCAATTTTTCTTCGAGTCTAATTGATCATGCAAGACTTGGGAAGGATATTAATGTGGGATGTGTGCCCCCAGGTCCGGCTCGGGTAGGGATCGTGGGAGTTCCTTGTGAAGACTATGGCAGTTTCACAACTGACCAAATCATCGTTCGGGTGGTGTAAGGCACCAGTGATTTACCTGGGGTATCGGGCTCCCGTGAGGGAAGTGGTGGCTTTTGTTCGTAATTGCAGTGGCCATCTATATATTATTGGCCAACTTCTATCTCGAGAATCTTTGCAGAACGTCTCCAACGCGCCTCTCAGCTCAAAGTAGGGTTCAAGCTTAACCCAGTATCGAGATTTTGCACGGCCAAACGCACTCCAGTTGCCACAGTAACAACGTGGGTAAGGGTTACTGGAGTGCAGACAGGAAGTGCGGGGGCTCGCACGCACTCCTGGAGTGCAGCCTTCTGCACGCACTTCGCTTTGAATTTGGAGGGTAAACAAATGATATGATTTGAGGATTTCAATGTCGTAACCAAAACCCTATTCAAACACACCGAACAATGTAGTACCCTAGATAGTCAAAATCCCGAAATGGAAAAAGTGTTTAAAATAAATATAAAATAAATAAATAAGAATACGCCGAACAATCTCTCACTATGATAGAGAATAATCATGCTTGCTAAGAAGTTGAAATTTGCTAAGAAATTGAAGTGCGGGAGGCAACAGCTGCAAAGCCTCGCTCTTTTTCCATCTTGCACTTGGTTTACAATTCGCTCCCGCGGAGTGCGTGCAGCCAGTGCAAAATCTCGATAGTCAAAAGCCCCACCACACGAAAATAAAAGTTGGAAAAGAGCAGAAATAAACGGAAGACCTGTTTCCAAAGACTTAAAACAATGTTTGAGAAAGCCAGAAGGATGTTTAAACCATCGGAGAATATTTGGTAGTGGTTCGTAATTCTTAAATTAACGTACAAATTGAAACTTACGTTGAGCTCCGTTGAGCTGAGAGGCACGTTGGAGACGTTCTGCAAAGATTTTGGAACTGCGCGCAGTTACATAATCGGTAGGAACCCTGGCACAGATAAATCTTGAGTTGTAACTCTTGCTATCACCGCCTAGGATGATATTTGTGGCCTCCACAAAGGATTGCTTTTCGCAGTGTCAGCCACCAAGGCTGCCATAATCTGGAATTTGTTAGGCTTGCTCTACTCGAGTACGGTCGGCGCTTATGGTTCCTTTGTGAGTGGCCATTTTTATGGTGCAACCCCTTTTTTTGGTGGTGTTCCATAGAGTGATATGTGCAACGCTGCCTTAATGGCAAGATGACCCCCGCTTTTCCTCAACAAGACCCCGCTCTGCCCCAACTCCCAGGAATATCATCAACCGGCCATACTCATTAACTCCTCTACGACAGTGAAAATAGAAAAAGTAGAAGATGTCTCAATATACCATCGATAATAACACCTTCTCAAATAATACGAACTCTTTTAATGTGCACAATTACAATGTTGTTGCGGATGATCGGTCTCCACTCTTGACCTGGCTATCCCCCTTAGAGCCCAAGTTACGGCATCGGGACATCCAAGAACGCCGCGTCGATAATGTGGGAGAATGGCTCCTACAAACTGAACATTTCAGAAACTGGCATGACTCGAGTGGTGAAGGTGAGGGCGATAAGGCGGTGTTGTTTTGTTATGGAGGTCCAGGAGTCGGGAAGACATTTATTAGGTAATCGGAATTATCCTCGGAGGAGAGGAGAAAGGGAAGGAGTCCGTGCTAACAGGCTACCATGTCAGTTCACTGGTAGTGGACAGGTTGTCCTATCAATCCAGGGGGAAAAACACAACGGTTACATGCTTCTACCTAGATTTCGCAGCGCGAAAAGAGCAATCCGTGGCCAGTATTCTGGGTTCCTTAGTGAGACAGGTTGTTAGCGGAATGGAAAAGGTTCCAGAGGAAATAACACGGGCTTTTGAAGAGCAGAAATTGGCTAATGCTGGACGGGGACCGCAACTCCCGGATATTGTGAAGATGCTACAGTCCATCACATCCTCAGTGCGCACATTTATATGCATAGACGCCTTAGACGAATGTGCGGCGGCGAGTCGACTCAAGCTCCTTAATTCGCTTCAACAAATCCTCAAATCATCCCCGCATACGCGAATATTCATTATTGGAAGGCCTCATGTTCGAGCTGAGGTCGAAAAGCGTCTTCCTGGACGAGTGACAAGTGTGTCGGTAGGGCCCAGCGAAAATGATATCGTGGGATATCTTCGTCTTAGACTGGACGAGGACGAAACTCCGGAAGCCATGAATGAGAGTCTCGAGGCAGACATTCTGGAGAAGATTCCCAAAAATATGTCGGAAATGTACGTGGCGATTGTACCAGGAACCCCACCATCCACCATCCGCTAATAGATACGCATCTAGGTTTCTACTCGTTTCTCTAAGTATCAATGGAATTTTACACGAATCCACAATCTCCCGGAGACGAGAAAAACTAGTCAAAATGACGAATGGATTGGAACTGGGAGATGTCTACGGCGCGACAATCAAGAGGATAAAGGCGCAAGATGGGGACAAATCGAGACTTGGGATGACAGCGTTGTTGTGGATCAGCCATGCGGAACGGCCGCTGCAAGAAGATGAGCTCTGTTACGCCTTAGCAGTCCAACTAGGCTCTACGGAGTTTGATGTTGGTAACATCCCTTCGATGTCAACATTGGTGAACTGCTGTCAAGGACTCATTACTGTGGATAAGGAAGCATCAACTGTTCGATTGATCCACTTTACCCTGCAGGAGTATCTTTCCGCGCATCTCGATATATTCAGTAAACCTCACGCGGCAATGGCCGAAATCTGCTTGACCTATCTTAATTCCCAACAGGTCAAAGCTCTTTCGACTGCCCATTCTTCTGATACTTGGAACGCACCCTTTCTAGAATATTGTTCAGTATACTGGGGAGTGCATGCGAGGAGGGACCTCTCGGACTGCGGGAAATTACTCGCACTGGAGTTGTTAAAGGAAGATTATAGCCAGATATCGACCAAATTTCTCTTTGCTCATCAATTCCCGCATCTCGCGAACAACGATACTTGGCATTCGTTTAGTGGGCTACACTGCGCATCGTTCTTTGGAATTGTTGAAGTCGTAACTGCTTTAATAGAGGTCGGAGGTTCTAATATCGACGGGGAAGGGCTTTGGGGTATGACACCACTTTCATGTGCTGCACGTGATGGGCATGAAGAAGTTGTGAAAATTCTACTCCAGCGGGGGGAGGTCGACCCGGACAAGGCAAATGATGAAGCGCATACACCGCTCTCTTTTGCCGCTGGGAATGGACATGAGGGAGTGGTAAAAATTCTACTCGGACGTGAAGAGGTCAACCCCAACAAGCCAGATAATGGCGGCCGAACACCGCTCTTTTTTGCCGCTCAGAATGGACGTGAGGGAGTGGTAAAAATACTACTCGGCCGGGGGGATGTCAACCCGGATATGGCAGATAGATTTGGCCAAACACCCATCTCGTATGCCGCTGAGTACGGACATGAAGGAGTTGTCAAAATACTACTCGAACGGAAAGAGGTCAACCCCGACACGCTAGATACATGGGGCCAAACACCGCTCTGGTATGCCGTTAAGAATGAATATGACGGAGTGGTAAAAATTCTACTCGAACGGGAAGAGGTCAACCCTGACAAGCTAGATGGATGGGGCGACACACCGCTCCTATATGCCGCTCGGTGGGGATATAAGAAGATAGTAGAGCTCCTACAATCTCGCAAAGCGGCAACCCCCAGCACCACTTAATCCCCCGGAGACACCTCCCCGTTGAAATACCCGTCGTCCCTTCCCTTTCCCGGCCTCTTACCCGCTGTGATGCACCCGACTTGGACATCACCCTGCCGACGGGCTTGGAATGCAGATACATCCCATACCCCCCCCCTCCTCCCGGCTATTTCCTTCCCGGCAGTGTGAGTATTTCCGAGTTCCCGTTTCCATGTTCCATAATAGAGTTTCGTTCGAGTGAAATTTCCATCGCCCAGAAGGTCGAGGTTATACATTGCTTGCAGATTTCACTTTGCTATATTTGATTCTTCTCTCTGTAAATTCTTATATATTTTTTCTTGTATAGGTTCTTTCCCCCTTTGTTTTTTTAGTTTTCTTAGTTTTCTTCCCCGGACGATGCAGACTGCGTAATAGAGCGTTTTTTTTTTGAATAGAGAAATGTGGTGTATGATAGTTCAAAGATTGTTAAAAATTGGATAAATACCATGTTCTACCTGCGGTACAAGACTAGTTTAATAGCACGTACCAACCAGCTATTAGATATATCAGACCGGTTTCTTTTAGGGACTATGATAGAACCAATTTTGATCTCATTTCGATAGTGCTCCTCTTTCCGCAAGACACTACCAGTAGAAAAAGAAAAAGAAAAAGACTGCAAGGAGTTTTGATGTCTATTTCGTCAAGTGTTGGGGAATTTGGAAGCTAATTTTCAACTTTAATTTTGGTAATTGTCTTCGAGTTCTGCTGCTGCAAGGTTTAAATAGTAGAGTGGTGTCCTGGGGATGACGGGTGTGGGTCACGTGTTGTTGAAATCCAACGCGGGGGAGAATACAAGTGGCAAGTAGATTATAAGGCGGACGTATGGTTAGCTGAGTACCTGCGGGGTGCCCGTGTTCTGTCAGTCTACAGTCTCCTCTACCCTCTCGTCCAGGGGTGTTCTGTTGTGCGTGGACAAAATTAACCGAACACTCGGGTGAGCCTGGCAACGCATCGCTTCCTGGCCCCCACAAAAATCATCACCGCTCAACGGGAACCTCATAATCCTCTCTTTTTTTGATTAAGGCTGATGGATTGCATACAAGTACTGAATACTGCCATATATTCAAATTATTTTTACCTATTTTTCTGGATTGGGTTGGGGTGGTTGTATCGAGGAGGTTGTCAACTTCAAGGGGAAAATTATGAGCGTTAGTTGATCCGTTAATTTTGTCCATGCACAACACCATAAAATCTAGGCTCTGTATTATAAGTAACCGTGCAGCAGCTCAATTCCATACCCCAACACAAATAATTAGAAACACCTGTCTCAAAATCCACAATCTGAACAATCCCAAAAATGCACAAAGGCAATCGTACTTTTTGCCCATTTTGCCCATTTTGCTTTCACTCGATGGGGATAGCCCCCCATCCATTTTCACCCTTATTCCGGAATAGCTCCATCCGGGCTTTGTATCGCAATAACATCCAGTAAGTCTCTGCCATAGCCTTTAGCAATGCACTTGCACTGGCCTTGGGCTGGCTTTTTACTCTAATACTTGCGTATTGAAAAAGTATCCCGAAATATGGAGTCTGGCTTAGAACTGACTTGGGTGGGTAGGAATCGGTACGGTCGGTGTGGGTGAAGTCAGTGAATCGGGGAATGGGGGGAGATGGGTGGGGGGAGATGGCGTTTGATGCCCGGGTGAGTTTGAGGGTGGGAGACTTCTAGCGGTGCGGGGCCAGAAGTGGAAGTCAGCAACCGAGTGACTTTCCGTGATCTGCCTGCAGTGTTTCATTCTAGCATAACGGTAGGTTATTTCGGTAGGCCTCTTGCAATCCCTGAACCAAAAAAAATTCCATATATGATATTATATAAATCTGAGGGTATCTATAGATAAACTGTGGACAAACTGCGAGCTGGTGAAAATAAACATATAAAATAAAATTAGGGGGGGGGGTGCTAGTGACCTTTGTCGCCAAGATGGTGCCGCTATAGAACATTCAATCGTTGTGGGCAAGGGCTTTCCAATGCTTGGTTACGCCGGATACAATTTTGCTTTGCTGCCTCATGTTGGCCCGCGGGTTGTCGCGGAATCACGGTGGTTTGCGGGGGGGGGGAAACCTGGGTGGCTGGGGATCTGGAAACCGTTTCCCTTCGAGCGTGGTTGGCCCTGCGGGACTTGGGAAGGATATTATTGTGGGTACGTGCCCCCGGATGCGGGATCGGGTGGGGATTGTGGGGGTGCTCAAAACTAACCAAATCATAGATAATGTGGCGTAAGGTGCCAGTGATTTGCCCGGGGCACCGGACTTTTGATGAAAGAAATGGTGAGTTTTATTCGTATTGCAGTGGCCATCCATATATCCTTAGCGAACTTCACTCTATAGAGCAGGGAAGCCCTGTAGGTTGTATCTCAAATTGAAACAATCGCTATCACCACCTTCGATGATATTAGTGGCTTCCATCCGGGATTGTTTTCTGCAGTGCTAGCCACCAAGGCTGCCATAATTTGAGTGTGGGGTTAGTTGGGCTTGCTCTACGATCGGCGCTTAGAGTTTCTTTGTTAAGGGCCATTTTTATGGTGCAACACTTTTTTTCGGTGTTCCACAAAGTGATATGTGCAACGCTGCCTTAATGCCACAAGACCCCCGCTTTTCCTCAGCAAAACCCCGCCTTCCCCCAGCTCCCAAGAGTATCAACCGACCATAGTCAATAACTCCTACTCTACAACAGTGCAAGCAGCAAAATCGGAAGATGTCTCAAAATCCCACCCATCATAATATCAACTGCTTCAATACTACGAATTCCAATAACACGAACTTTGTTAATGTGCAGAAAAACTATGTTGTTGCCGATGATCGGTCTCCACTCTTGACCTGGTTATCCCCCCTAGAGCCCAAGTTACGGCATCGGGACATCCAAGAACGCCGCGCCGACGGTGTGGGAGAATGGCTCCCACAAACTGAAGAATTCAGAAGGTGGAATGAGGGGAGTGGTGAAGGTGAGGGCGATAAGGCAGTATTGTTTTGCTACGGAGGTCCAGGAGTTGGGAAGACATTTATCAGGTAACGGGAATTATCCTCGGAGGAGAGAAGAAAGGGATGGAGTCCGTGCTAACAGCTCATGATGTCAGTTCGCTGGTAGTGGACAGGCTCTCCTATCAGTCCCGGGGGCAAAACACAACGGTTACATGCTTCTACCTAGACTTCGCAGCGCGAAAGGAGCAGTCTGTGACCAGTATTCTGGGTTCCTTAGTCAGACAGGTTGTTAGCGGAATGGAAAAGATTCCAGTGGAAATAACACGGGCCTTTGATGAGCAAAAATTGGCTAATGCTGGACGGGGACCACCACTCCCGGATATCGTGAAGATGTTACAGTCCATCACATCCTCAGTGCGCACATTTGTATGCATAGATGCCTTAGACGAATGCGCGGCAGCGAATCGACTCAAGCTCCTTAATTCGCTTCAACAAATCCTCAAATCATCCCCGCACACGCGAATATTCATCATTGCAAGGCCTCATGTTCGGGCTGAAGTCGAAAAGCGTCTTCCTGGACGAGTGATAAGTGTGTCGGTAGGGACCAGCAAGAATGATATCATGGGATACCTTCGTCTTAGACTAGACGAGGACGAAACTCCGGAAGCCATGAATGAAAGTCTCGAGGCAGACATTCTGGAGAAGATTCCCGAAAATATGTCGGAAATGTGCGTAGGGGGCGATGCTACTGGGAATCCCACCATCCACAATTAGCTAATAGATATACATCTAGGTTTCTACTCGTTTCCCTAAGTATCGATGGAATCCTACACGAATCCACAATCACCCGGAGACGAGAAAAACTAAGCAAAATCACAAATGGATTGGAAGTGGGAGATGTCTACGGCGCGACGATCAAGCGGATAAAGGCGCAATATGGGGACAAATCGAGACTCGGGATGACAACATTGATGTGGATCAGCCATGCGGAACGGCCACCGCGATCGGATGAGCTCTGCCACGCCTTAGCAGTCCAACTAGGCTCCACGGAGTTTGATGTTGGCAACATCCCTTCGATGTCGACATTGGTGAACTGCTGTCAAGGCCTTATTACTGTGGATAAGGAAGCATCAACCGTGCGATTGATCCACTTTACCTTGCAGGAGTATCTTTCCGTTCATCCCGATATATTCAGTAAACCCCACGCGGCAATGGCCGAAATCTGCTTGACCTATCTTAATTCCCAACAGGTCAAAGCCCTTTCGACTGCTGATTCT
>Ga0307513_10006810_pt1 | contig 14898 bp, 16 predicted proteins | sample 15_EM_MG_FD_202174 | JGI IMG/M metagenome (GOLD analysis project Ga0307513, IMG submission 202174) | Populus trichocarpa ectomycorrhiza microbial communities from riparian zone in the Pacific Northwest, United States - 15_EM | ecosystem: Host-associated > Plants > Roots > Unclassified | place... | reverse complement strand
GGTCGAATAAATAACTGGTATCTACTATTCCCCCCCATATTTGGGAGTATCTCGAGCCTCGTTGAGTACCTCGAAAGCAGGACCATGGCGCCTCGAAAGCTAGTGTTTACATTCCACATGGAAATATGTTGTTCGCCTCTCAGTTTAGACGTCTTTTAGTCAACCTCGATTGTGAATCTGGCGCTATCAGATACTCCTCAGTCCCAGGCTAGTGATATTGATGGGGACAAGGTGCAGGTCTAGTGCCGGAACCCCAAAAACCTGTCAGAAATTCAACGTTCCATACAGGAACCGCACGCGCATTGGAGGCCAGAGCACCGCCGGGCACGAGTCAGAAGTGGTCAGGTCCAACTCGTATATTATAAAGTAAATTAGCTAAACGGACGTACAGCAGTCCACAAATACGAGGAAACACAAAATCCTGACAAAAACGAACGTAGAAAACCAATCCAGTGATGTCGACCTTTGGCCCCGTGCTTTGTGCTCAAGCTTGCCCATTACCGAATGCTGACAGCACATACGACCTTGAATGTCTGATGATTGCTTCATCAACCAGGACTCTAACAGGTGTCTCTTTGTGTATCGTCGGCGAGCATAGGGCCCACCATACGTATGCCAACAAGAGGCACAAACATAAGCACAGTTCCGATATCAGAGAAGAAGGGTGCTACAAACGCATTACGAGGTTATCAGAACGAAACATATACGGTGACTTTTCAAGGCTCAGTAGTATGGGAAACTAGTGAACGAAAAACTGGGAAACGGCTCCAATGAACCTGACAAATCAAGGGTCCAACCCAAAACGACATGGAAATATCACTCCAACCCCTTACTGTTAGAATTGTATAACTAACCTACGTCTGAGTCAGGTGGTATCGTAATCGATCCAGAAAGCTATGGGCAACGGTGTTTCGTCATCTCAGCAACTGAATAAACCAATTTCCCGCTGTACAAAGGTCAGTGAGATGCCTCGTGATCCACCTTAGGCTTATTGACTCACCACTTGTCACAGGAATTTCCCAATCCAAAATGATCTAGCTTCAAATGTTTCAACGCATCTCTTGCGCGCTTCCACCCTCATCTACCGCGCATAGTCTACAGCGGAGCCGATCTCGTCCATCGACTCGCAGAAGCATGCAATACGCCTGACCGGAGGCGCCATCAGTGTACTGATCAGCTTCCATTCTGGTCAGCGGTCTCAATAACGCCCCTTGGGAGATCCCTTGAGAGAAGATACTAGGAAGTAGATCAACTGCCTCGGGGTCTCCGCCGTCGATGAGGCACCTGGTTTGGAGTTCTCGAATATTGGAGGTGAACTCGGCAAGTGGGACGGTGTTTTTTGCGATAGACGACGATCGTGACTGGCTGATTGGTGGTATCTTTATGCTTGGCCTTTCGTTGAATCGGTTCGCGGTGGTGTTAAGAACGGGCTGGGAAGTCTGACGGGGAGAGAAGACGACTTGACTATGCCATATGTTAGCCCAAGGAGCAGGTGTATATATACGAGTGTCTCTGTACTCTGTCCCCAAATAAACATTCCCCGAGACGGTATGAGCGCTCTCAGCACCAGACTGCTGGTTGAAGGCAGCTTGATCCGCACTTGAACGAGTTCTTGAAGAAAGGTAACCTAACCATTGGGTGTACGCCGAAGGCATCTGCGACGTAGAACCTCCCTCAAAGTAGTGCAGAGTGGCCACCAGCTGAAGAGACCAAAAAGAAGAAAAGGGCAAAGCCAAGGCAACGCCGAAAGCCAAGAAAAAGAACCATTTTGAAGAGGAAGAGAATGACAAGATCAAAGAAACGTCGGTTGTTTCCCGGCCAAGAAGCGCAAGTTTTCCAATGCTGGAACTAGATCAACACCAGTAGCAATGGTTCAGGTTCCTCCATCTTCCATTCAACAGAACACCACTGACCACACACAGTCTTATGATGCTGAAGCGCTGTTAATTGAATATAAGCCCGGCACTGGAAGACACGAGGGGGTAGTGGGGACTCTCCAGTGCGTAATGGAGTGCGGCAAGGTACGTACCAGCTATTAAGCTTTCTTAGATTGTTGGACTCATACTGCCGTCAGATCTTTAGTATCCCTAGCCTCACAGAAGAAGTACGCAGGAACCCACCTCCAATCGATAGTATCATCAAGTATAACTTCAGAAATTTTTATCGCCAAGGAACACAGAGGTTTGTGTTCCAGCCATCTAACGATTCTACTATTGAACAGCTTACTTCCGTAGGTTTCCTATATATCAGGGTATAGCTGAAGGTTCCACAAAGCCAAAGGATGCTGTTGTTTATTCATTCTGCTCTGGCAGTTCGAGTTGAGCAGGGTGGAGTTAACGATTATGCTTGTCCTCTTCTCTGTTGTCCTTAATGAAACTTCGACGGTGCATCCGCATGATTAATAATACTATGTCCAATGGAGTTCTACTTGAATGGCCATAGCATACGCTACGAGCAGGATTCCCTCTTCCAATCCGGCCACTTGCGTCTTGCGCTCTACCTCTTCTTTCCAAATGTTACAGGCGACTCTACGAACAGTCTCTAGACGTGTAAAACCGGTCTTGTATCCCCCTGGATCAAGACCCATCTCTACATCGATTCAAGAGGACGACCCAACGCGGTATTGTCGTGCTATGGTCCAAAAACACGACTACGAAGGCTTCCTCATGTCTTTCGCGTACGGAAATCACACAAGAGATGCGTATTTTGCATTAAAGGCATTGAACGTAAGTTCCATTTCGACGCGGAGGAGGTCAAGTTGGAAAATTCTAACTGTCGCGAATGACGGGCCTTGGGCAGACGGAGCTAGCGATGATTCCGGACAATATTTCACAACCCGTTATTGCTCAGATGAGGTTCCAATGGTGGAAGGACACCGTCAAGGCTGTTTATCAAGTGCGTTCTCACTGCGCTTTGGATTTGGGCTTATTACAGAAAGCGAACTAATTCATCCAAGGGCAGTCCACCAAAGCAGCCTATTGCGCTGGCTTTGTGTGAATCTCAGGTCCCAGAGCGGATACCGCAATACCATTTGCAGAGGATTATCGATGCAAGGGTAAGTGTTGTTCCAGGTTCTTTGGAGGCCTTCATCATTCATTCGACTTTATTCATTGTAGATATCAGAACTCCACTCTCCGACACATATGACAGTCGACTCGCTCGTCGCGCACGCGGAGTCCACCTCTTCAACGTTCCTCTACGCCCTTCTCTCTCTCCTGGACCTCTCTTCTAGCAGCGACTGTGCACACGCGGCGTCGCACCTCGGTGCATCCCTCACAATTACGACCCTCCTCCGCGCCTTGCCGTTTCATGCTTCAAAGCGACGGATGGTGATACCTGCGGAATTCACTGCGAGGCACGGAGTCCAGCAGGAAGATGTATTCCGCCACGGTGGTGACGCCAAGGGTATTGATGAGGCCGTCTTCGAGTTTGCGACCGTCGCGAATGATCATTTGATTACTGCCCGAGATATGTTTAAAGAGGTAGAGGGAAAGGTATCAAGACAGGCTATGCCTGTTTTCTTGGCTGCTGTGAGTCCTAGTCAGTATGAGTGGTGTAATCGATATAATTGACTTGGGCCATGCATCAGGTACCAGCCCAGAATATCTTGACAAGATTAGAGGGCGTTGACTTTGACGTATTTCACCCTTCACTTCAAAGGACGTATTGGAAGTTGCCGTATTTACTTTGGAAGGCCGGTAGATCGGACACATTTTGAAAAGACAAGCGTTTCCTGAACTTGTGAACGCAATTGATCCGTATGGGTAATGACAATCATAAATGATAAGAACACGACACAGCAGGCGGTCGGTATACAAGACGGTTTCAGAAAACCACTTTCTTCCCTTGGAAGGGAACCACCATCGCTTGGTCCTTTCGTTTCTTAGCGGCTTCCCAAGAAGGGTGCATTGGGGCATCTCCTTTCTTGTTCGAGGGTACTGGTGCTGGATTCGCTCGTCCCGCAGGGACCGCAAGAGCCTTAGGCAGTCTAACAGGTCCCATAACGCCTCGTCCTCTCCCCCGCCCATCACCGTTCGGTGCCCCGCGTCCTCGATATGGTGCAGTTCTACGACCTCTGCCCCTTGGCCCATAAGCGGCCGCGACGTTCTCCTCGACTTCTTCGTCTTTCCGTTTCTTGATGTGGCGAGCGTTCTTTCCGTACTTCTTCTCCCATATTCTGGTGATGCCGTCAGCATGCCAGGTACCACCCAAAGACGGAAAGCCAGACTCACTGTTGCCGGGCCCTTTGCCCTCTTCTATTCTTTCTTACTGGCCCAACCGAGCCTGCGTCCGAGTCAATCTCGGACCCGGAAATGTCTGAATCGCCTTTGGTAAATCCCACAGAAAGTGAAGGAAGGAATGTGGAGTCGTCCTTCAGTGATGGATGTGATGGGTTAGGGTCGTGTTTCTTCTTTGCGCTTAAATCCGTAGCGCCGACATGGACTCTTGGAGGTGCCGACTTCTTCTGTCGTTTTGTGGGTGGCAATTCGACATCACTATTCAAGTCAGTCGAGTGGTCCGAGTTGCCACTATCATCCGGTGATATCGACCCTGAATCCCATCCAACATCATTCGCTCTGGCAGCGCTATCGTCCGATGCTTCACTTCCTTCTTCATCCTCTTCATCCTCAGGTTGGCCGATAGGGAGTTCATCATCAGAGCCAGTATTCCCCAATCCTCCTTCGTTTTCTGCGTCCTCACTTGGACCCCAAACCAGAGCCCTCAATCCCGCAACGATGCCATTGAGTTCCTTGGCAAGGAGTTTGGAGCTTGCTAGCCGGCTCTCGACAATTGCTTCAGCAGTCTTGGGTTTAGGTTCTGTAGAATCTGTAGTAGATACACTGGGAAGTTCAACGGCCATGGCTGTCGAGGCATCCGGATGGGACATAATGTGTTTGTCTTTGCGCAGTTTGCGGTAGAGAGCGAGGGCTGCAAAGGACTCGCAGTCGATGTCCTGTTCCATAAACGAACCGAAATGAGTACTTAATGAAAGTGGAATGTCGCATGCTCACTTTCAGCGCACTCAGTTGGGCTTCAGCCTCTTGTACTTCGTGTCTGGGAGCAGATCTCTCTCTGTTGACAATGCGAAGCATTAATATTGTGAGGCATATACGAAAAGATTGTAGCAACGAATATTACCTCAAGCCTTTCAGTCTTTTCACCAGCTTTTGAACCTCAAAGGCCTTAGTGAGTTTGGCAGCTTTTTTGGCTTCCTTAATGCCATGGTGCTGGAACCCGGATTAAACTTTCATACCGGAGAACAAGGCGGGTCATGGGTCTCACAAGTTTCGTTTGAAACTTGGAAGCTGGCTACGGGGAACGTCTCAGGCGAGGATAGGGTTAGAGAGTAGGCTGTGCTCATACCTTATCGGTATGCCTCTTGCGCTTCCTCCCATGCGCAGTTTGTTGGACGGCCATGCTTCGAATTGATCGTACTCCGTAGGATGAAGCGCAAATTCGAAGGTATTGTCAAATAATCTCCCGGAGTGCGGTACAGTTTGCTATATATATAAGAGGTCCCGAGCTGGCGTTGAAGAAACGAAATGCCAAGGGTTGGTTTAAGCCGTTCTGCTTTGTCCGTGCTTCTGACCTCTGATCATGGCGAAGACGAAATCAATACAACCTCAGACACTCCCAAAAAGTGCCTCAAAGGCACAGAAGAGCAAGAGGAGCAAGCCCGAAACTAAAAAGACTGAACCTACCCAGGAACCCCTGGCGAAAAAAGTTGACGAAGGATCGGGAAGCGATTCCGAGGAGGACGAAGATAGCGATGAAGACGACATAGACGAGGCTGGTATGAAGAGAATAATAGAGCTTCTGGGTGACGACGGTCTCGATGAGTTTGCTCAATACCAACTTGGAGTGCTCGGCGAACAGGGTAGTGAGGAAGAGGATGACGAAATTGGGTCCGAAGGGGAGGGCTCGTATGCGCAAGAGGATGCTGGTAGTGAAAATGAGGTCACAAATAAGCCAATAAGTTCCTCAAAGGGAGGCGAAGATGTCGGGGACGATGAAGATGAGGCCATAGCCGTTACTCAACATACTTTGGACGCTGAGATAGACCTGGAGGATCTATCCGAGGTTGGTGAGGATGCCGTTCCACGCCAACGGCTGGAGTATATAAACACAGTCGGTTCTTTCGTTCCGTTGGCGGCAGTGCGCTTACATTTTAATATATAGGACGCTTTAGACCGACTACGAGAGAACATAAAGTTGGATGCCAATTTTCCTTGGACCGAGACCCTTATCGTTACGTATCCGGAGGCCCTCGAAGTGGATGTAAATGATGATCTTCAGCGGGAGCTGGCTTTGTGAGTTTGAGTACCTTTGCCTTTTGTCATGAGTCTCATTTACTTCACAGTTACAAGCAAGCCCTACATTCTGCGAACGAGGCTCGATCCCTTGCCGCCAAACACCAACTGCCATTTACCCGACCAGCGGACTACTTTGCAGAGATGGTCAAATCCGATTCGCATATGGAGAGGATACGACAACGATTACTCGACGAGACTGCCAATATCAAGAAGAGTGAAGAGGCAAAGCGACAACGCGAGGGCAAGAAGTTCGGCAAGCAGGTTCAACAAGAGAAGCTCAAGGACCGGGTACAAAACAAGAAGGAGATGGAGGAGAGGATAAAGGGGCTCAAGCGAAGTTCGTACTATAGTCCTTAACATTTCGAGCTGCTAAGAGGTCTAATAACATCTTCAGAACGGAAAGACACGCTAGATGGTGCAAAAGGAGCAGATGATAAATTTGACATCGAACTCGAAGATGCTCTGCAAGACCGACCCAGCAAGCGTCACGCTGGGACGTCCAAGGACGGCAAACCGCGCCCGTCGCTGCCAAGAGCGAAACGTGACGCAAAGTTTGGCTTTGGAGCTCAGGTTGGTCGGAGAGCGAAGCAAAACACAAAGGAGAGTACGGACGACATATTCCGCGGTGGTGGAAGAGGGAAGGGCAGGCCCGGTTCCGGGAAGCCTGGTGGGTTCCAGAAGTTTGGAAAGCCCAGTGGTGGTGGCTCCAAACGGCTTGGAAAATCGAGGAGAATGGCGCAGCGAGGAAAGTGACTGTGATGACTTATTTTGATTTTCCTGTACTAGTCCTGAGTGGATCGAGTGCATATACCACCAGAATCCCTATTACCTATGCTATCCTCGGTAGGAAACAGGACAAGTGCCAGACAGGAATTTCTCAGGAGAGGCGCGAAGCGAGCAACCGAGGTGAAAAAGGTATCACATTGCCATTGAGCTTCCTGCTGTTTGAGACGTAGAGAACGGGATCCTTGGTACCTAGAAGCTGGCAAACCCACATTGGTGCTTCAAATCCACTGTGCGCGAGCCTCTACATGACTCAATCGCTCCTCCTCATTGCCCCTGTCGACGCCGACTTTCCCGCTGTGCGACACCGCCGCCTCGGCCGCGCGCCCCACCAGTTTCGGTTCCGAGCGCCTTAACAAAGGGAACACCGACTGCATTTCTGTGACTCACATAAAACCGATAAGAGAGTCGGTTAATATTATGGACAGTGTTCTCACGTCGTACGTCGCGCTCACTGCTATGTATATAAGGGGCCACACTACTTTCCATCCTTCAACAACTTGCTCGCTCCCACATGTCTACCGACCCCCTCGCAGAAATCAGTGGCATCAAGCCCAAAGTATGCCTCAAGGACGGCGAACAGGTCGAAGTTCAGTCCAAAAGCTCGTCAGTACTGCACCGATCTGAGTGTGGGTACCAAACTCTGACACGGAAGCAAAATATAGAAGTGGCACGTACGCCGTGAAGCGCGTAGACGACCACTACTACTGCAAATGCCCTGTAAGCATGTCACTGGGTAATGTCTCGATTATGTTTACTGACTGGAACGAGCAGGGATGGACGTTTGCAGGAAGGTCTCAACCCATCGACGCGCGGACCTGCAAGCACCTGAAGGAGCTCCTTGGCGAAGAGGTTCGTATATACACCTACGCCATGTCACGATACTGATGGACACTCCAGTATGAGAAGGCGCGCCTTGCGTGGAAGAATCCTCAGCCCAACAATGGTGGCAAACCATCTGGCTCTTCGTCCAGAGGTGGCAAAGCCACAGCCTCGGCTCGGGGTAAGAGAAAGAAATCCTCGGAAGACGAAGATGAAGACGGAGACAATGGCGACGCTCGCCCAAAGAGGCGTAAAACCACCTCGAGCAAGCCAGCATCCAGCGCCCCTGGCCCCAAATTCGAAGTGATGCTTGCTCATTCTTGGAAGGGGGACAGCGGTCCCGATCCGACTGGGTGGTGGATCTCTGAAAAGTTAGACGGTGTGAGGTCCGTTGACCATCCTCGTAACTCCGGAACTCTTCGGTAGCTAACGCCCGGTCCCACTTCAGAGCCTACTATGATGGGTCTTCCTTCTACAGCCGCTTGAACAACGAGTTTGCTGCTCCCGATACTTTCAAGAAGGGTACGTCGGTTCACCACCTAATTGTCCTTGTCGCCGACCATACATCCCAGGTTTCCCAACTGATGTTTGGCTCGACGGTGAACTCTTTGCTGGTCGTGGCAAGTTCCAAGAAGCGGTCTCCATCGTCCGCAGCGCCAACTCCCCTCGCTGGAACGAGATCAAGTACCACATCTTTGACGTCCCCTCTCTCAAGAAGCCGTTCGAAGAACGCATGCAGTACCTCAGGGAGACCTTCGGCGAGCCCGATGCACCTAAGTACCCACATATCGTTGTTGTCGACCAGACGAAGGCAAAGAACAAGGCGCATGTGCTCGAAATGCTCGATGGTGTTCAGAATAAAGGTGGAGAGGGCTTGATGCTGCGTCGGCCTGAGTCGTGAGTCCCCCTTGGTTTGCAACGTTGAGTTTTGGCTGATAAGTGGACATGCAGAATGTACGAGAAAGGGCGTACCAACACTCTCCTCAAAGTCAAGGTGATCACTATCTTCTCTTCTTCTCCAACCGCGATTACTGACGTTCGTCGCAGACTTTTTACGATGCCGAGGCCAGAGTCGTCAAGCACCACAAAGGGAGCGGAAAAAATGCACATGTCATGGGTGCAATCGAATGCGTCATGGCTAGTGGAAAGACATTCAAGGTCGGAAGCGGCTTCACCGACAAGCAACGCCAGAACCCGCCCAAGATTGGTACAATTATCGTCTACAAGTTTCAAGAGTACACGAAGAGCATGGTTCCGAGGTATGACCCCATGGTTCTCCTGCATACTGTACACTAATTAGCCCGCTCTGCAAGGTTCCCGACTTACGTCGGAGAGGCAATCGACAAGACGGAGCCCAAGGATGCCATCCCTCGCGATGCTGGCGGTGACGACTCGGCTGCATGAACTATCGAAAGTCTTTATGATTTTTATCTGCTCCAATGTCCCTGTGTGTACTCAAGGGCTGATTTCCTTTTCGACGTATGCTTGTGTGCCTGTATGAAACACCCAAAAAATTGGCGTTGATATATTGAATATACAGCAGAATACCTTATTTACTATCACTTTGGTGCTGGTGGTGAGACTGGGCGTCTTAGGGTCAGTGAAGTGAACGGGCCTCATCGTCTTCACGTTTCCTCAATTCCGCTCTAAGCATCTTGACCTCATTCGCCAACTCTTCTTGTGTCTTCCTTGACTGATCCTGCCTCTCCTTTATCCGCCTAACGATCCAGTCGACCTGCTTCCACCGCTCTGCGAGGTTGTTGAAGTACCGGCTGAAGTAGATGCGCTTCCCACTGAGATCCTCGTCGTGTCCCAGTACGGCATCGGGGAACAAGTTCGAGATGGCCATGGAGACTGGACCGATGTCCTCTGGAAGCGGGGAGTAGCCCGGATCGAGCGTGGCCAGGCTGGAGCCTGGGAGGGAAGCGGGGTCGGCCGTGTCGCGGTTGAAGCTATACCCCTGTGCGAGTGGTGCACCCGCGTCGAAGATGAGGCCCAGGTGCCGGATCGACGTCTCACGCACGAATGGTTCGAGGCTGGCGAGCGTGATGCCGTTGGTCGGGAAGGACGGGACATGGGCCTCCCCGCCCGCCGGCGAGGTGCCGAATGGGTTGGAGTTGAACACCACGGGCGGGGGATCGGGCGGGGCGCTCGGACGCGGGTTGAGCGAGAGGTACTGTATCGACCGCCAGGCCTTGGCCATCGTCTCCAGGAGACTGGGCGTTATGTACAGGGCGTTGGGCGAGATTATCGAGAGAACTCGAAGGGCGTGGCATGAGAGGAGTTGGTCAGTGTGGAACCAGCCTTCGCGATCGTATGGTTGAGCGAGCGGCCTTTCGCGATCGAGTACCTCTATTACCAGGTGGCGCAGCGTCTTTGAGTGTTTGCAAATAGCTTCTAGGGTTTTTACCGAGTGGTCTACCGAGTAGCAGTTTATCTGTATGCGGATTGTCTTCAAGCGGGGAGAAACTACGGCCTTGGTGATGTTGGCGCAAGTCTCCGCCTTGTTGGACAAGTAGAGTTCTCGAAGAGATGGGAATGCCCTAGTGTTTTTCTCGAGGGTGACGACTTCTGCCGATGCGATGCTATGGCGAGATGCGTTCACGCGGAGGATGACGAGGTTCGGCATCGTTGCAAGCTGAGCGAACACTCCTGCCGTCACAGCTGATAAAGTGAGGGTGACCTTTGTGAGACCTTGAGCACATTGGAGAAGTGAGAGTAAAGCGTTAGTGATGGGTGAGACGAATGGCCCGCTTCGTCCATGCGAGAGTGAAAGGGATCTGAGGTTGTTCTGGCCGTAGAATTCCATGGTCTTGAAGAACGTTTGAACGGCTTGATCGGAAACCTCTGCGTCGATGTGTAGGTGGATTCGAGACAGAGTAGGAGAGAGGAAGACAACAGTATTGACAAGTGAAGCAGAACCGTGGGCCCTTAACATCAAGTGTCGGAGCCGAGGAAGGATATGGAGTGTCTGCCTGTGGAAGGCAAGCGTATTGAAGACGGACCGTTGCACTTGAGAAACTAGATCCTTGTATGTTATTTCCTGCATGAATGAGTTAGAAGAAGACCTCAGAGTAGTACAAGAGGGCGCACGTGCACACGAGGTGCATAATAATTGAAGCGTTGAAAGTCATTTGGGACCAGTGGACGAATGAAACACTGCTGGGTCATCAGTGATATTCCACAAAGTGAGAGATACGAACTCGAGGAAGACTCAACGTGCGAGAGTCTTGAGGGAAGAGGTCAATGAGCGGAAGCAAATCGTCCAAGGAACTCCAGAGCACGTCGAGGGCGGGTGTCTCCCATGCACGGCATATCCGGGCCACAACAGGGAGATGCAAACGATCTAAAAATGTAAAGGTAATCGAAAGGATCTCCGTGATATACAGGCAGTTGTGCATACAGATGGTGCGTTGGGTCAACCCCTAAATCTTTGTTCTCTATGGCTGAACTCGGCTTCGACGACAATGTTGACGAGAGTCGCATCGCCTCCACTTGGGAGCGCGCCTCAGTGTCCTTGGAACTCTTAAAGAAGATTGTGGAGAGCGATCTCTGCAGTGACGAGCCCATCACGGATGAGGAACGGGAGACGTACCGACTACTGACGCTCTACGTAGGGCGATTAGTCAACATATCACTCTATCGACTAAGGTGTCCCTTTAGCTTGATGAATACCAAGAGCAGTCCTACCTTCTTGATCCGTGGCTCGAGCAAATCGTCGTGCCTCCTGTTCAGGCCCTACGTACGCATGCCCAGGCAGGCGCACAAGATCCTGGGGTGCCTATTGCTAGTCCACGCTTGATTACCCTCTGTCTCGTTGTCTACCACATCATCAAAACGCGTGGCTATACAACTATCGGTAGGGTTAATCCCCTGCGTCGATTCGCGAGTCCACTGATGCATTTTCATTTGTAGTGCCTTTCTTCCCTCATCAGGTAGAAGATCTCACGATTTGTCTTGAATACATTCAACGACTTCAGCGCGGTACCCCTGAGACTTCTTCGGCTGAGCTGTGGTCAATCCACTACGTCCTGTTGCTATGGCTCTGGCTCATATGCCGAATACCTTTCGATCTCTCCAACTTTGATAGTGATCCTACACGACCAGGACAGACTGCCCCTGCTATCGAAGCAGTTGGTCAAAATATGATGGACAAGTCTGGGATCGAAAGGGACGGAGCCGCTCTCCTTTTGGCCAGGCTGTATGCAAGGTATGTGACAGATTATCTTATTGACCTGTCACTCATTCTGCTTAGACAGGACAGCTGCCCCCTTTTCCCCGCGTTCTTGTCGTGGAGCAGCGAGTACATCAAGGGTTCACCTAGCTTTTCAGCGTTAGTGATTTAGGAGGACCATCTTAGTTAGTACTCACCCTCCGCATAGGCCTTGTGTATTATGCAAACGATCGCTGAAATTCTGAAATCCGGTGGAATAGACCAGCTTCGTCCTTTCCTGCCAACAATATTAATGTTAAAGATCTCAAAGAGTAGTAGGACTCCGCATACAGCAGGATAATCGAAAGCCGAAGAAACGCCTACAATGCCCTCTCAACAACCCTCAGAGACCTCACGCCGCAATTGGATCAGAGTAAGTGATCCACGTCTGCGAACACATCCCACTCGCTTATTATATGTACCACAGTACTGGATCCGCCCTTGGTAGAGCGAATCATTCGCGCCTTACTCAAGGGACTTGAGGATTACACTGTTGACGAACGTGGAGACGACGGCTCATGGGCCCGCTTGGCATGCATCAAGGGTCTTGGTCAGGTTGCCATATCATTCCTCGCTGAAAGCTCTCTCGAAATCGACAAATGGCTGACCAGTCACACATATCACGAGATCGTCGCTGGAATCTTGAAGCAAGGAGTGGAGCGACTCAATAACCTTCGAGTCGAAGCCGGAAACCAAATAGTTGCGCTCCTGGACGTACCTCATAAATCAGGAAGGGAGGCTTGGGTACCTGACGCAGAAGGTCTTTTCAGAGAACTATTCGTAAACGTCCAGTAAGTTGCAAGCATTAGGCTGTGTTGCTGCTTATATTGTCTATGCAGGTCACGGGACGACGGACTGGAGGGATGGCAGGAACCTGCATGGCTTTACCCCAAAGTAGTGCAGTTACTTTCAATTGAGCGTTATCGCATGAGCGTCCTCCGTGGTCTGGTGCTTAGCATTGGGAGTCGAAACGAAAGTACCGTGAGTAGACACACCGCCCTGCAGGGGATAAAACACATTGAGGCCTCGAGCGTAGCAAAAACCAGCCTCGGAAGCTCTCGCGACTATCACTTTGGTGCTGGTGGTGAGACTGAGCATATTTGGATCAGTAAAGGTGAAAGGGCCTCAGCGTCGTCGTCTTCACGTTTCCTCAATTCCGCTTTGTGTGATATTCGAGCGCTCAGTGCGCTGGTTGTTCGGGGTGTGGAGCCCGGTATCACACGGACATGTTCTGGTGTATATAAGGGCCCACATCCTCGTTATTGTATCCTTAAGTGTTTGTAGCTGGCCCCAATAAACGCGCTCATTTTCGTCCGAGTTAATAACCAAGCGGAAATTTCAACACTCTGAGCATCTTGATCTCATTCGCCAACTCTTCTTGTGTCTTCCTTGACTGATCCTGCCTCTCCTTTGTCTGCCTAACGATCCAGTCGACCTGCTTCCACCGCTCTGCGAGGTTGAAGTACCAGCTGAGGATGCACTTCCCAGTGAGACCCTCGTCGTGTCCCAGTACAGCATCGGGAAACATGTTCGAGATGGCCATGGAGACTGGACCGATGTCCTCTGGTAGCGGGGAGTAGCGCGGATCGAGCGTGGCCAGGCTGGAGCCTGGGAGGGAAGCAGGGTCGGCCGTGTCGCGTTTGCAGCTATACCCCTGTGGGGGTGGTGCACACACGTCGAAGATGAGGCCCAGGTGCCGGATTGACGTCTCGCGCATGAACGGTTCCAGGCTGGCGAGCGTGATGCCGTTGGTCGGGAGGGACGGGACGTGGACCTCGCCGCCCGCTAGCGAGGTGAAGAATGGGTTGGGGTCAAACACCCCGGGCGGGAGACCGGGCGGGGGATCGGGTTCGGCGCTCGGACGCGGGTTGAGCGAGAGGTACTGGATCGACCGCCAGGCCTTGGCCATCGTCTCCAGGAGACTGGGAGTTATGTACAGGGCGTTGGGCGATATTATCGAGAGCCCTCGAAGGGCATGGCATGAGAGGAGTTGGTCGGTATGGAACCAGCCTTCGTGACCGTATGGTTGAGCGAGCTGCCTTTCACTGTCGAGTACCTCTACTACCAGGTATCGTAACGTCTTTGGGTGCTTGCAGATGGCTTCTAGGGTTTCTACCGAGTAGCAGCTTATCTGTAGGCTGATTGCCTCCAAGTTGGGAGAAACTACGGCCTTGATGATGTTGGCGCAAGTCTCCGCCTTGTTGGACAAGTAGAGTTCTCGAAGAGATGGGAATGCCCTAGTGTTTTTCTCGAGGGTAACGATTTCTGCCTCTGCGATGCTGTGGAGAGATGCGTTCACGCCGAGGATGACGAGGTGCGGCATCGTTGCAAGCTCAGTGAACACTTCTGTCGTCACAGTTGGTAAAGTGAGGGTGACCTTTGTGAGACCTTGAGCACATCGGAGAAGTGAAAGTAAAGCGTTGGTGATGAGTGAGACGAATGGCCCGCTTCGTCCATGCGAGAATGAAAGGGATCTGAGGTTGTTCTGGCAGTAGGATTCCATGGTCTTGAAGAGCGTTTGAACGGCTGGATCGGGAACCTCTATGTCGATGTGTAGGTATATTTGAGACAGAGTAGGAGACAGGAAGACAACACTATTGATAAGCGAACGATAACTGTGGCACCTTAATGTCAACTGTCGGAGCCGAGGGAGGATATAGAGTGTCTGCCTGTGGAAGGCAAGCGTATTGAAGACGGACCGTTGCACCTGAGAATATTGATCCCTGTATGTTATTTCCTGCGTGAATGAGTTAGAAGAAGACCTCA
>Ga0307513_10006809_pt1 | contig 14898 bp, 13 predicted proteins | sample 15_EM_MG_FD_202174 | JGI IMG/M metagenome (GOLD analysis project Ga0307513, IMG submission 202174) | Populus trichocarpa ectomycorrhiza microbial communities from riparian zone in the Pacific Northwest, United States - 15_EM | ecosystem: Host-associated > Plants > Roots > Unclassified | place... | reverse complement strand
GGAAGAAAAATGGTAAGGAGATGGCGAGAAGTGACCGATTCCATGCATAGAAACATCGCCAGATCTTTCCAATCTTTAAGTGACTGCACCTGAATGGACAGTGAAAGTGGTACGTACCAGTAGTCCGTCTGCAAGAATATTGGTTGCGGCAGTACAGCCTTGGGATGCAAGTGTGGCCCATGCTGGGTTCAAGAAAGTTGTAATGAATATTTTTTCACGTGTCTCTCCATTGTCTAAAAAGCTTGATTGTAACAGCTGCCACTGAATGGCTAGTTGGGCTATATTGAGGAGGTATATAACCGTAATAGTGGCAATCACAACGGTAGCCTGAGATGCCTTCCTTGTCACTATGACGATTGAATCAACAAAGAAGGCCATAATTCATAGTTGTAACTCACACTTACCATAGAGGTACATGGTGGCAAAGTAGACCGTTGTATAAATCCCTAAAAAATGTTAGATTATGTCTGAAGGTGGGATCTTGACGAACACAGACCCATAAGAAAGGTGAGGAACATAGCAGCATTCAGTCCGATGCTGATCACTGCTACCTGAACTGCAACAGGTGGTAAAGCGGGAGCTGGCATATTGGGAGAAACTAGCACGTTAAATTCGTCAAAATGAGCAAATGGCCCCGTTAAATAATCAATTTGTGTAGATTTTCGAGATTCAGCGCGTATCCAGATTCAGCATTGACTTCGGAAGTCCGTCAAATTTGTTAGACCACTGAATATGTGGGAGTCTTCTTATCAGCAACTGCAGCCAAACTCATCTACCACCAATTAAATGCCTATGCAGGGTTATCGATCAGTTTCAAATCAAATAATTCAGCTGATCGTCTAATGACTAGACAAGTTCCCTGCTGGCCGGCCTGCTACCCTGAAACGGTGGAGCACTGCCATACTTTGTGAGTTCAGAGATGTCACCTGGATAATATAGGGGTTTCGATATAAGCTCCATATTCAATTGTACAGGAGTGCATTTATGAGAGTTCCGTGGCCTTTTGGTGGGAAATGAAACACCAACAACAAGTGGCAAACGAACGAAGAGCACGAGGTGCTACCAACACATCGATTTGCGTGGGCGATAAGCAAGGCCTGACATGAAATCCCTATTTGATCTCAGAAACTTATCTGAACTTGCAAGACTTCGTGGCGTTTCATCTCTGTCAATTGAACTTCTGCTCCAATTTGTACGGTACTTGAAGCCATGCCCATTCAAATGTCATTAATTTGGATGTGGTAAGTATAGCAACGCTCCACTTTTTGAGCGCAGCAAGTCGGCCAGGAGGGTACTCGTCTTCTCATTAGATGATCAGCCGAAATTATTTGACTTGAAACTGATGGGTAGCCGCACGGTGCTAGTAATGTTGTACTTGTTCCGAATCCTTGGCGAGTGAACACCCGGGAATATATTAAGGGTGGTTCGAATGCTCCGTGTCCTGTTTGAAAGGTGAGAGGATCATCGCACTATTGTGGCATTTTTCACATAAAATGAAAGCACACAAACAAAAGAAGTCATCACGACAGAATATTGACTGATTGAACCTTGTTTTTCATTATGCCCTGCGAGTGCTTTTCGAAAAAGTTCTGAATATAGCGAACCAAATCAATTACGCTCCAACAGATTACGACAGGTGACGTCAAACCACCGAATTCTATCACCCTTCAGCAAAGACTCGGAGTTGCTCTCCCTCGATCACAACCCGAGAATCCTCCAATTTCTTTCATTGGGAAAGTTGAATGCATGGATCTGTGGGACATATCACATATCGCGATTCGTGTTTGTAGAGCTTTCTCGCGCATGAATCTCGACTTTTCTGGTGTAATTCCTTGATAGATAGAACCATTGCATATTCAATGAGTTACTGTAGTAACCGGGAGGGGGACGGATTTAAGGTTCCCTGATGTGTTGCGTGCAATGCCTCATGTTTTGGTAAATATAGTCATCGATAACCTTATCAGTGCTAGAGTGATAGGATGGAATACTACCACGCCAGTCACCCTACCCCATCAATCAATCCCTTTCGTTCTAGGCCCCAGCCTTGAGTTCTTTCACGTGGCTTTCTTTCGAGCCCAAGTAAGTCATTGCCCTTCTAAGTTCTGCCCCTCTCTCCAACCGCATACCACTCACTTTCGTCCCCTCGTTTCATCTCCTCTCGATCATTGATTGATCACATCTGTCCCATCACGGTTCTTTCTTCTGGTCTAATGCATATACATAAGTTACAAGTATCGCGACATCCAATAGCGCTGATGTGGTTTGACTAGACAGTGATGACGAATATCTGGATTGAGGAAAGTCGGTGACCGCGAGGTCGAGGATGACTTTGTAAAGCGAATAATGGTTACGTCGCAGTTGAGTATTGAGAGTACAGCTTCGGGGTTGCAAACGAACGTCACATATATCGAAATGTGAAGACACAGCGGGGCTACGGATGTCGACGAGGAAGCTGCGGTATGAGCTATTTCCATAAGTGCAGGCGCGAACCACTCGATTGAACCTGAAGGAAGAAGGCTTCGTTAGGGAAAAGGGGGGTTATGTTGAAGATAAACCTCACCGAAGGAGCGCGCGCACCACACAAACTCAATTCTTTTTGTCGTCTCACCGTTCTTCCGCCCTTGTCGTACGCATCTGCCCACGGTATCATCCAAAAGATCGAGAGTGAATGTGATCCCCGCACCGCCAGCGATCAACACAGCCGTTTCATATTCTCCCGGGTCAACACTGCATCCACTACACGGGCCATCCAGGCATTTCTACGAGGTCATCCGAACGCTGCTCCTGCGCAAGAGCGCCCTCATTCGGAAACGCGTTTACCGCTATCGAACTGTTCTCAATCGCACGCATAACAAGCGAGATGCCCGGGGGTAATACAAGAAATATAGGGAGGCGCAGAGAATATACTGAGCGATTATGATTTGAACACTCTCCTGGAGAAGACAACGCGTAATCCAACGTGCTGGCCTGCAATCCAGCGTGATGTGGCGTAGGGTATGTGGATCTAATCGACGTCAGTGTGACATTAGCTACTAGCAAAACGAATACTTAACGACTCACGAGGGTCACTTGATTCTCAATTGGTACGAACACGGCATCTTTGAGATGAAGGCGGAGCATGCGCATGAACGAATACAGACCGTAAAATGCTACAGGGGAGAATATCCAAGGAGATACATAGACGGTATCGTAGCATATCGTGAAAAAGAATGCTATGAATGGAAGTATGCTGTGTATTAAATAGAGATTTTCATGGTAGAAAAGAAATGAGGCGACGCACTGGATAGTGTAGAAAAGTTCATAACACAAGCGTCTAATAGACTTGACGGAAGATAAGACAATCACACCCAGCAAGCAAAGAGGAACATCTCCTTCTGTCGGCCAATTACCTCGATCCCGTACTGGAGATAGTTGCGGATTCATATGGCATAAAGCACCATGAAGAACTGAGCTGACAAGCATAATCCTTCTTGACCATCGATGAATAAAGTTGAGTCTTTCATATCCATTCCTTGCTCCGAGAAGTAGGGAAACGATCGAGTTTTTCGTAGCGAATAGAAAAACGATTGGGAATTGGGCCAGTGATATGAAACCTAAATCTGATATTCATCAACATCGTCCAATGTGAGAGGCGATGAAATGTACCTGCCCGATTGGAGTTGCTGATTAGCGGCGCATCTAGGACAATGCAGAGCACAGCCGTAACGACGTATTCAATGATAACGACCATGGAGGGACTTTTTTTTTTTTTTACTCGATAAATGGAATGACGTACGTTGACCAGCGTTCAACCCAAGACCAGGTAACGTCAAATAAAACAGCGATCCAAACTTCCCGATAAGTTCTCTATCCTGTATAACACACTCGTCCGTTTCCTCTACATCTCAAGCATGACTCGGAGCCGTACAATCGCCGCGTAATCTAGTCTTGTGTAGTCTTCCAAAATCCCACAAATCGTTGAATGCGCCTGACCATTTCGAATAGACCGGGTGAGATGCGGTAGAGATCAGAGCACGAAAAAAACCAGTACGGTTGGCCAAATTATGGTGAATTTGCGCTGCCATTGTGCATCGACTACATACGAATGCTTAGTGGTTTCGTCCAGGGCTTCTGGAGGATCTGGGGACGTACTTTTATTGTTGAAACTGGATGGGAATTATGGGTGGTGTTCCTGTATCAGTAATTTCCGAAAAAAAGGATCAACTATAATAACTTGCACGTGAGCTCACATTACTGGCTAGTACTTAGATATCGGGGGATGATGGCATCAGGTTCCATCCACAGAGCCACCAATGCTTTTGGTATATGGCACAATCGTGAAGTCACCCATTGTACAGGTCAGACAGCCGTCTTGCCGGACAATAACACGGGTGGCTCGTGGATGAGCACCGAATCGATGACGGAATAGTTTGAGGAATGTGAGAGCCAAGAAGAACGCAAGGAAAAGCATAAAAGGGAACTTCAACCCCGTCGATGTCAGATAGAGCTCACCCAGGGGAGGCCTATAACTAGATCTAGCTGAGCAAGCTAAGTACGTTCTCCAGAGGACGCGGTACGCCTACGTGGCGTCATATCCTGGGCGGCTCACCGACGAGTCGCCTGATCTCATAATAACAGAGGCAGGAAAAAAAGGGAGAGGCATCACAAAGAGAGGTGGCATAAGGGAAGGAAGAAAGAGCCTTGCGTAAAAAAAAAAAAAAAAGGGGTTAATTCAGGGTGGGCTTCGAGCTTCCTTGACCATGACATCATGCACTCGGCCTCAGCTAATCATAAATGATGAATCCATTGCTCTCCATTCTGGCGTTCTTCCACTAGTACGCCATGGGTTTACCACAAATTATGTAAATACCATGACTCGCATGGCACAAGGGATCCCTGTATTCAAACAAAGGGCATTTGATTGGAACGGATTACCCGTACAAACATAAATGCGGAAAACTCGGAATTTAAATCACAAATATAATGAACCCCGATAGAAATGAGTGTTCCAGCGAATTTGCGGAAGAAGGAGAAGGAGTCGAGAATCGAAGGAGAGCGCGCATTCTATGGAAAAGAAGAATTTGCAGGAACGAACATTTCATGGGACCGGAACTACGGTCCAGAGAGAGAAAAACCACCCTCCCAGTACATAGCTTCGAACTGCCTTCCACCATCTTCCACTCGTTTGAAAAAAGATACCAGTCCTTTATTTAAGAATAAAGCATTTCCGAACACGTATCGTGGCCGAACGAAACAAACCTCGGCAGTCTCGTAAGATGATACAATGAGTTCGTTCCGAGTCGTTGCCACGAAGATGAACGACTCGCATTCTAGCGAATTCCCGTCATCTCTCGCATGGAACAATGCGAGAGAAGTTGATATGCGATGTCGTTCATCAACGAGGCGAAGACAAAATACCGATCGAGAGTCCAGTGCCTTTGGTGCCTGGTCGAATTCCATCCTACTCGGTAGAAAGCAACAGGCAAGACTAGAGAAAGCGTTGAAGGACAGAGGAAGGCAGCAAGAACTAAAAGAGTAGACGCAAATATGGAAGGAACACGATTGACAAGTGAACACGATTGACAAGTTGGTCGCCCACGCATGTAACCAAGGATTGGTGAAAACCAAAAGTGTCTCGTAAGTTTCCCTTCGGAGCAATGAAAAGAACGACTCACACTGTGCATGCTTCCCGCAACCGTCGATCTCGCAAGCACCTTGCCTATAAGCTCTATCTCCGTGGCGTCCAAGTGAAAATTGCCTGTACGAATCGGAGCTAGAGCTGATCTCTATCTAATCCGATTGCATCTAATCTAGCCGAAGGTGCCCTCTGTCACATGTGCCCTCAACACAAACCATTGCGCCTACCCAACGCCTACCAACGCCTATCCCCGCCCTCTTCTTCTTCTTCTTCCTCGTCTCTCTCTACTTCGCCCGCGGTTCATTTCCACTCAACTATTCGTTTTCAACCGCTGGAATCTCCGAAGTAGGACACTGCTGTTACCGACTCCTCAGTTGAACCCTGGCTTGGGCCATACATATATTCTTATCTTCCAAACCCTCAATGGCTGATGACCCATTGACGACATCATATTCAGCAGTGTTCTTTGCGGGTGGACAGATGATGTTCTTCGCCTTTAGTGTGATAATCTTCTATGCAATCAAGGATTGTATCGACAGGCAGAGGCAGGAGCTGAGTGATATATGAAAGACAAGTAGCGTTATTGGTATTCGGTACAGTATCCTGTAGTATTAACCAGAACAGGAAATCGATATATTGCCGCTACCTTTGCGTGGAACTCTGGTGAAGGTCTAGGTCGAGATTAATGAAGGAGTGTCAGAAATTACAGTCCAAAAATTCACCCGCCAAATCTCCAAGTTTTCCGAGTCCCAGGTTCTGGGAAACCTATTTTTACTTGTGGTGCGACAACAACGGATTGGCTGTTGATGTCATCTTTAGTTCGAACTTCGCCCATTGCTGATAAATGAGCTGTCAGTATCTTGCATCAGAAATGGATGCACCCACCAACCGCCGTGGCAGAGATATCAACAAAGAGCGTATTGTTTAATAATTATTGTAACATTTGCATTCCGGACATGGCTTCGACCTTGACCTCTGTCTGTGGCGGTGCTGTTGAAGACATCCGTACTCATCTGCATTAAACTATCCACGTCCTCATGAATGACTACTCCATCTACCCTTCATAGCGTAGTATCTTCCTTACATCGAAAATAAATCTCTTTTTGCATCTGGCTGCTTTTTCTCCTCACTCTCCTCTGTTTCCGCACAATCTTGCTCGTCCCTTGTCACTTGGGCCTTGAGTGTCAATCGCGATCCTCATTGCTCTCATCTTCACACCACTCCACACCACATGGGTGATATATACGGCTGATGGCCCTTCGGATTCATTGCCTTTCCTACTCGCATTCACTTATACTGGAACACATGACAGTATTTGAGTTCTTAATTACAAAAGAGTCTGTATCTCCGAGCTGTTTCATTTTTGGGCGCTCCGCATATCATCGCCTTCTTCTCGGAATTGTGTCGTGGACAATTTCCGAGTTCTCGCCGTTACACCTGCATGATACGTCAGCATATGTACGTAGGTAAGTAAGGTAGCAGAGGTGGCCCTTTCTGTTATCCTTCACGGCATTTCCCTCACTACTATTTCCAATCGCACACGCGAAAAGTTCCTTCTATTTCCGTTGCTTCTCTTCTGTTGGAATATCAATAAGGAAGTCAGTATTTCGAAGGGAGAGGCGCATAACTGCCATCGATTAATCAACGTACGATCAAGATCGCTGTGTACAGGGCTCAAAACGGTCCAAGGATATCTCTGCTCATTTGTCAATGTAGACACGGCGACGTGGATATTGAAAGAAGGAACCAGATGATGCAGCCTCTTATTCATGTTCAGGCCTCTTGAAATCGTCGCATATGATCCCCAAAATTGATCTCGGTCTCTCCAGGTGCCGAAGTCGATACCAGATGTTTGGAATTCATGCTCAAATTTCAAAGACAACATGGACAGGGATCAAGTTCCGAGTCACCCAAAGCAAACTTGAATGCAGGATAATTACGAGGAAGCATATTTGGCCATTCAAAACTCCTCAGTCAGTGAACTGAACCCAGTGCAACGGATCGATAATGTGGCCTCCAACACAAGCTTAATACCGATTCTTCGACTTTGTTTTTCAAAAAAGGAAGTTGTGGTCGTGGTGAGAAGCAAATCTTAGCAAACGATAGCCGCTGATCACGGAGTGCTAAATATATTTTGTTGGGATAACGGCCACCATCCGGTGGTATAGTCATGCCGTGGAAACTCATGTACAATCGGATAAAAATACCATAACCTCACAACAAATTCGATATCATGTTCTCGCATTCAATCGATCCCACCATACAAAAAGGGACATTTCGAATTCAACATCATGTATATGGGGCCACAATAGGTATGAGTGAGGTCGATGAAGACAGATGGTCATCGCATAAGAGGCTTTGAGCATTCTTTGATAACTAGATAAACGCTGATCGTCATTATAAATACTTCCGCTGACTGTAAGTATGCCCTTGGCCAGACGCGCTCCTCTGACAATGTCCAACCCCATCAGACGGTCGTTGAATACCCTGCTCAGCATACTTCTCAGTAGTACTCTGCGCATCTTGCTAGTTCTGCTGCTTTTGGTGTCATGCTACACATCTATCGCGATGTTAATTTTCGCTTATCTTCCATCCGAAATGGTGATCTCGGTGGTGGTCCTCAATGTTACCATATCTTTACATCACTGGTTCGTCATGATTAAGTGAGCCTTGTCCCTTCAATCAGTCTGATCATCATAGCTAACCGCTCCGAGCGCTTAAAGACGCGAGGTATTAAAGGACAAGCCCCGGTTTGGATCCTTCTTCGACTTTATCTTCACCACAGCTGAATGCACTTTGTGTGAGAAATATTATTTATGCACGTGTTTATGTTCCTTACAGAGATACTGCTAGTCCTTTCCATGGTGAGACCTTGGAGGCCCATTGGCCCTTATCTTCGTTATCAAAAGTCTGCCGTTATCACTCTCCTTTCCGCGAACTACGTCCAGGTACTTAGTATGTCTCTGCCTGCTCTGGGCGATACGTTTTGCCGTGATTATTTGGAAACACCCATGTGACCTGTCACGTGGGCGTGCCTTCTTGTGGACAGTGCCATCGCAACACGTTTACCTTCTTAATTTATTTTCTTATGCTATCGTTAACATGATCCACAAGGCTTCCCTCGCCTCGCCTCTGCATGCCTCGTCTCGGGGCTTTTCTTTTCCCCACCCACCCACTCCTACGCCACCACCTTTAATGTGCACCCAGACCCAACCCGGTAGAGGAGGATTGGTGGAGGGGGGTTCATCCGCCCTCTCCATCGGCCTTCGCCCCGTGGAGCAGTCGACGTCTAGTCGCCTGCTTACACGCCCCCCGTAGACCACCGGCTTGGTTAAGCAATAAAATTCTACTTGCGATGGCGCGAAAATCCGCAAGAATACAAGCCGTCGATAAACCCTCGGGGGTGGTGACCAAACCATTTGACTTTTATGCCCTGGCAACGGACAGCAAGCCAGCCATCTACACCATAATTTCCGGGGCCCCCATTAGGTGTGCCAGTTCTGTACGCTGGATATTCGCAGGATTCACCACTTGTGCAGCCATAACCGACATTGGTTTGTCTTCTCTCTCTGACGCTTCTTCACTATTGTCATTGCGCTGGCCCTCCTCGCATTTTCGTACACCAACCTCGTGCTCGAACCCGTTCAAGAGGCAGGTGCGACACCTCAGAAAATATATACGGCACCAGCGTCTCACGAAAGCATTGATGATGAGAATTGGAGTATCATTGCTGTAAGTAAAATTTCTGTTTTTTAAATATGTTTTTTCAGGACGGTAATAACTCACCATTTGGCAGTTTGCTAGAAATGATACGTTTGGTGACGCGTCTAAACTTCAAGATGCAGTGCACGTCAATGCTTATTTGGACAATGACAATGGTATGTCGTTGGCATCCCATTGAGCAAGAAATTCTGTCTGAGTTGGTATAGTTACCATTGACTCCTTCTGCCCTATCAGAAACTTCGAGTTTCCAGGCACCGACCTTGCTATCCATTTTATGAATCACGACAACGTTAACATGGTCGTGTTTGACTGTTCCTTTGGCGATGTAGTATGGCCCGATCTTCTGATCACCGTCAACTTCACTGCTCTCGGAATCAACGCCACTTTCCCATTGAATACTAGATCTGGCGCTGTATCGATAGTGGTTGGGATGCACATGGATATCCTGGACGTGATCCACAACATGTGGGCGATTCCTCTCGTCCCCGATGCTCATCTTTTTGGAGGCGTTATTCGAACTATCCGAGAGCAGTTCAAGAACCCGAGATTAGCATCTTTGGGTGTCTTTAGTTCTGTACGTCCTTTATTTCATGACTTCTTCCCAAAACCCTGATCAAGCGACGTTCGCGATGCCAGCCAAAGGTGTTTTGGACATCTGCTGTCCCGTTCTTGTCGCCGGACCGTCGTTGCAAATTCCTCGAGATAGCAACACTGCGACGCTACGCCTGTATTTAGCAGACGATTACTCTGACTTGCATCTCTCTGTCGAGTATCGAGAGAAATCTGTCTTTAGTGGAATATCCGCCCTGGGAGGCTTTTGGACGGTCCTCAATGGGTTATTTGCTACGGTATTTGGGACGACTTTGATGTTTGTTCTTTTTGGTGAGTGACGTGCTCCTCTTTGTATAGCCGACCTGACGAGGATTTTTAGGCGCCAAGCCTCTCTCAATGTTCGGGTTGATACATAAGATACCTAAATTCAGGCCGGTCCCGGAAGACGAACCTGACGGGCGCTATCGGAACCTTCTGTCGGAAGGCCAATCTGACCAAGGGATGTTGGATTACATCCACGACCATTTCGTCGATTTGGCCCCATTCGAGGATAATCGAGATTTCAATGAAAAGCCCGACCCAGGTACGACTTCCCCTGATCTTGAAAGTAACAAGATGAACGAGAAAGTGAGAGCTGGCTGAGTAATCAAGCGCTCAAGACCATTCCATATGAATTCCTCATTGTCGCTACGTATCTCTCATTCCATTCGTATAGTCGCTATGATAGTCTCTACTTTTTTTCCTACCTCTACCTTTTCCCCTGCGTTCTATCACTCACAAGCATTATTACTCTGTACATACTTTCTCGCTTGTTAAAATTGGACAACAATTTTGTCGCATGTATCATGTCCGCCAGCGCAAGTTTTTGTGGTAAGCCCATTTTTTGGGGGGTCCAACGTGCAAATTTTCCACCGCAAGTAGTTCGCAGAGTTAGAGCAGGGCAACGTTCCCATGCAGTTGCTTTTCTCATTTTATCCAAACTCTTGCAGACTCCAATAGCCGGTCCGATTTTGAAGGCCGATGTATGACATCCTCGGTATTGAAACCTCCGTTTCTTTCTGTATCCCAGCATTGAGGAATACACTCCGATGGGACTTCTCCGAGTCGCGGGTGAGTGTGTAATGATCCCACTCCTTCTTGGCATTCATATAGGTCATTTTCCATATCAAAGTTTTATTTCTAAGGTAGTTGACTCCAAAGGGTCTGTTGGCACAACCGATGTTGGATCAGGGGATCCTGCCTGATTAGATTAGATATGTACACGTGATCATGTAGATAGCATCGTTGTCCTCAATCAGAATCCCTCCTTGCTCCTGTCCTTCGTGTCGTGCCCAGCAGATCTTCCTCCAATGTATGTATGGTCAGCCTTCAGGGGGGTTGTCCCCTGAAGCTCTGAACCCACTTCTATAAATTGCTTTCGTCGCCTCCACCAGAAGGCACATGCATATTTTTTCAAAATGTCCAGACTCGGGCCGATGGTTGCTGTAATTCAGAGTGCTCTCCTGTTCCTTGAGCGATTGTACCCGCATCTGGGTACTTCAACGTATAGGAGAGAGGGGAATGAGGAGTATTAAAGTCTGAGTTGACCATCTCATCAAATGCGGCATCAGGGTCATCCTCTTCCTTAAGCATTTCCTCTGCGGAAAACCCTGTCAGCTGGTGCGGAATACAGATCTGAGATTGATCATCGATATAAACTCAAATAACGTAGCTTGCAACTTTTGCGTCAGGGTCATATTGAGCCATCCTTAAAATGTTCTCGTCAGCGGGTGAAATAGTACAATCTGTTAGTAACATCGTGTAAGGATGTCAATTGACAGCGAAGAAAGGGTACGGACCCACTTCCTTCGTCATTCCATGAAAAGCCGCCGATATTCTCCCACTCCTTGCTTCAATGTCCCCAGCGTTTACCCTTCATAGCCTTGTACCAGTAGTACCTGGCTTCTGCCTGGCTTCCAAGAGTCAGAGGTCAATATTTCACTTAACTTGTCTGTGTGTGAGCTTTGGCTGATTGTTATTCTCCAGAAGAGATCGTGCGCCCAATTTTCCAAACGCTCCAATAAAATCTTATTCATCCCCTCCACCAATCCGCTGACCCACGGAGAGTACTCCGGCACTGCCGTCATTACGTATCTATATAACGGTGAACTTGCGCTGCCGGTGTGGATAGGAGCTGAGAGGTGGGCTGGCTTTCTACAGAAATTGCGAACGTACTTGTGTTCCTGTATCCGTCATTTGCGAAGGAAAGGGTCAATAATTCAACTTTCATGTAACTCTGAGAAACACAACGGTAAATATTCTGCAGATTTTACGACTTCAACCTAGGCATTTTATTTTTGGAATCCTGCACAGAACATATAATGGAATAAATGATCACCTTCGTAAGCGTTTCAAACTCAAGTTCGGAGAATCAATAAAGGGCTAATACTCCAATTAGAAGCGCTCAAAATCAACACTGACAGCTACGCAGAAAAGAAACTGTCAGTAAGTGAATCATAAATTCACTTACAAGCAAAGAATCCTCGATCATATCCGGCCGAATGGTCGACCCAGCACATCTAACTAGCATTCCTACTTCGATGTTCTTGGACATCGGTACACCTAATTTAGAATAAGACCCAGAACCAGCGGTTAGGAGTTGCATGCGTGGACCAAAATTTCACCACGCTCCCCGCACCATTTTCATCTCCGTTTTAGACAAAAATTAACCACTTCTCATCGCTTGTATTTCGCCCTCTTAACACTGGGATTTTGGAGTAAAAGACGCAGACAGGGTATAGCGTTGACCCATGGCAGTGCAGGAGCAAAGATCCTTCCGAGGATACTTGTCTTCTTCCTCAAGCTGCCCTGAAAATTCAGAATTGTCTACAGTTATATCCGACACTCTTCGCCTTTTCCTGATGTGGAAAGATTGCACAAATGAACAAATACGCGGTGTTGATCAATATTTAGTTAGCGCTTAGCACCGTGACGTCATTCGACCTGATACATTCTCGAACCCCCAACAAAGAAAGACCGTTATTCTCATGCCAAATATTATATCGAAGCTCAAGAACCATGGTACAGACGTACCAGTTTGCGGGCACGGCGCCATCGCCAAGAATAACTACCGCCACCGACAACAACGAGGTGTCAACCTAGGTAAGTAGTACGAGGGGCAGTAATTTCTGAGTCTATGCTAGAGATACTGACTCAGATTGACCTCAAAAAAGGATCATGGTTTGTACTCGAACGGTGGATTACGGAGGAACCATTCCGGTGCGCGAAAGCCCCCGCCCAAAGCGACTTGGACATCGCACAAGGAACAGGAGCCAAAGAAATCCTCGAACATCATTGGGACACCTGGATACAAGAAAGCGATTGGGAATGGATCGAAAACCGGGGAATAAACACTGTCAGAATACCCGTGAGTTTTTAGTGCGAGGAGAGGATATCTTGATCGCACTTCATACGCCCCCGTCGTGTGTTTTAGGTCGGGTATTATCATCTCTGCGGTGCGGACCCTGCTGTGTTACATAAGACGGATTTCCAGCCTTTTCACGATATCTTCGCTGGAGCATGGTCCAGGATTACTCGAGCCATCGAAATAGCTGCATCTCACAATATTGGGGTGCTATTAGGTGCGGCCCAATCCTCTTCGCGTCATCTACGCAACCTCGGTTCACCGTCGACCATTCATATCTAGACCTCCATGCAGCTCCAGGAAAGCAAAACGACGATTCCCATTCTGGAACTAGTGGTAAAGCCAACCTATTCAACAACCGCCACAACCAGAGTCACACCATCCACGTTCTGCGCTGCCTCCTCACCCACGTACGCAGATTCTGCAAGTCCCACGACCCGACCCTTTTAAACGTAGTCGGTATCGAACTCCTCAACGAACCCTCTCCACCGTCCGACAAAATTCTCCAGTCCTGGTACAAATCTGCGATTTCGGATTTACAATCCATCGACCCCAACATGCCGCTCTATCTCGGAGAGTGCTGGCAAACAGCAGCCTACGCCGACTTCTTGTCTCAGAATAATAACCGTTCCAAGAATTCTCCACTCATGGTGCTCGACCACCACCTCTACCGATGTTTCACCTCCTCCGACACCACGACTTCCGCGGAAGAGCATACACGGGCACTGACAGATCCATCGGCGCCGACACCACAGACGCTCGCGAGCGTGGCAGAGAAGGTCGGGAGAGCAGGGTGTGGAATTGTCATAGGCGAATGGTCTGGAGCGCTCAACCCCGGCTCGTTAAGTGGGAAGCCGAACGAACAAAAGGATTTCATCAATGCCCAGCTGCAGCTCTTTGAGAAATCCTGTGGGGGTTGGTTCTTCTGGACATATAAAAAGCAGAATCGAGGAGATACAGGGTGGAGTTTTCGGGATGCAGTTGAGGCCGGGGTGTTCCCGAATTTCGTTGGTATCAAGAGGCGGGATTTGGAAGTTATCGACGAGAATGCGTTGTTAGAAGCCAGAGAGGAAGCGAGGTGGGATGCGTGGGGTGAGTTTATATTTTTCTTGACCCTCCTAAATTCTGATTATGCGCCCCAAATAGTTTATCACGTCCAATACTGGGCCCAAATCCCGGGAAAGTACGACCACGCACGATTTACCTACGGATTCCGTGCCGGATGGGACGATGGATACGCATTCCTATTATCGACTCCTCCAGGTTCAAGAACGGTGAACGAAATCGGATTCAAAGGTGCCTGGGCCCGTGGATGCACCGCCGATCACGGAAGAAGTTATTGGGAATTCGAGACGGGATTCATTCAGGCACTCGATGCAGTAAGAAAGGATTATGAGAGTCGCTGGTAAAAAAAGAAATGTAATCGCGATTCAATATGAAGTTGTGAGTATCCGAAAAGTAGAGGAGTCAAACTCGCAATGGTGGAATGTACCTCCTCTTCCTAAAACCTACCCGAGCGAACATCAGTGGACAACAACAACGTGGGGCTTGGATCGCCTCTTGTCCAACGCTGGTACCAGATTTCGTTAATCACCAGCCACGA
>Ga0307513_10006808_pt1 | contig 14899 bp, 10 predicted proteins | sample 15_EM_MG_FD_202174 | JGI IMG/M metagenome (GOLD analysis project Ga0307513, IMG submission 202174) | Populus trichocarpa ectomycorrhiza microbial communities from riparian zone in the Pacific Northwest, United States - 15_EM | ecosystem: Host-associated > Plants > Roots > Unclassified | place... | reverse complement strand
AATAGTGATTAAAAACACAAAATCTAGGTTCAAAATTTGAGAATTTAAAAAAGAGAGAGAACCTACCTGAAGTTACAGGAAGAGAAGTTTGAACAGAGAGCAAGAGAGACGGGAAGAGAAAGTGAGGTAAGTAAGGGAGGAATGCGCGAAAATTCTTCGAAACGACCGTCAGTAGATGTCGTTTTCAAATTAATGGAATCTGGGATGAGACGAACCCGTGTTGTTGAAATTTTGATTCCAACTTACTACGTATTTGTTGACGTTAGGTTTTTTAAAATGATTTAGATATTTTGTTGGCTGAAAAAGTTTTGATTTTTTGAAGTAGTTTTTATGGAAAGTAAATTTTGTAAAAAAATTATTATTTTATGTTTTGTAGTGTTATGAAAAATAAATTGAAAAATATTTTTTAATATTTAACTATATCATGAAAAATAATATATTAATATTATATTTTTTTAAGTTTATTAAAAAATAAAAATTAAATCTTATAAATTATTTCAAATAAAATAAAATAAAAATTGAAAGATGATAAAATTAAAAAAAATATAATTTCATAAATTATTTCAAATAAAATAAGAACCAAATTTGATAGATAACAAATTTTAACTAAGAAAATGATAATATAAAAGCAAATAACTATCAAAAAAAATAAAAACCAAAATTGATATAAAAAAAATAAATTAAATCAAATTCTAAGATAAGAAAAAAAAAGATTGAAAACAAAATATATAGCAATCAAGAGATTGAGGACTAAATTTGATATAATCAATGAATAATAAGATATTTATAAATTTTTCACAACTTTTAAAAAGTATTTTTCATTTAAAATAATTATTTTTCTAAAAATTAAACCAAATTTCCCTTCAACTTTATAAATATCATGTTTTTGAAGCACGATGAAATTAAAACATGTTATTTCTTTAAAATTTTGCCAGACATTTTAAACAATTGAATTTCGAGTGATTGCTAATAGTCTTGTTAATTTAAACTAATAAAAAGATCTAAATGAAAATCCATTCATGCATACATTGGAGACCTGATTAAGATTGTTTTTATAACAGAGAGAAGCTTGTGAACCTGATCAAGATTGTCTTTATAGATTGGGAACTCTTGTGAGATAGCATGGATGAAAAATAAGTTGTTGTTGTTTTTGTGATGAAAAATATTTTTGTAAAAATTTTATTTTTTTAAATTAATTTTTTTATGTGTTTTTAATAAACTGATATAAAAAATAAATTTTAAAGAATAAAAAATATTATTTTAATATATTTTTTTAAAAAATAATGAATATCGCTAAACTTTGCTACAAGTAAAGAAAATAGATCACAGCCGCTGGAAGGTGTAGGAAGAGATGGTTGGCTTAAAAAGGTTGACTTTCAACGTGAAAAGTAGTTGATCTACGATTTTTCAAGTCGTTGAACTTTATTAATCGATTAATTAATTAAGTGGTTGAAGTATGATTTTTCAAGTCGTTCAGCTTTATCAATAATACATAAATGCAGGAGGAGGGTCGCATGCGTTGTTGGCCCATGCTGCCAATTTGGACCCCCTTGAGTGAAATTTGAAGTTGGAAATTCCTTGCTGGTCCAGCAAGTTAAGAATTGCAAATTGCTTGCGTCTTTAATCGTGTTTTGAACTTTCACTGGATGAGAGTGTATTCTTGCAGTCTTTATTTTTAAACATTTTTTAATAATTTTATATGTTAATGTTAAAAATTAAAAAAATAGTTTTAATATAATTTTAAATAAAAAATATTTTAAAAAATATAATATATCTCAATATCAAACACATATTCTCGTACAATAATACAATTCCAAAAATTACGGGTTAGTTGTGCTTAGATTCATGATTTTGGTTGGAAATTCACCATTAAAAAAAATTACATGTTAACAAGTAAGAATTTAATGGTTTTCTCAATTATTCAAGCCGAAACAAGATCTCAAGCTTTCTATGGTATTTGAATGCATCAATGAATTTTATTTTATTTTATTTGAATAAATATGGTTATCACACTCAAAATCTCCTTGATTTGTTTGTTTGAGAAAGAGAATCCACCTTCAAGAATCATGGTGATTTTTAATTCTCATTGCATATTTATTTCTTTTAATTTTTATATAATCGAGTTGGATTTAATCAAACGTCTAATTTTAGATATAATTTTTGAAAAAATATATAGTGAATTTAAAAATCCTCTCTTCGTTTGTCACATACACTAAATCCTCAATTTCCTTTTTTCCTTGACATTTTAAAGAGGCTTTGTTTTCAAGTTATGTTATTAATTAATTTATGTACAAAACTGAAAGAACAATAAAACTACTCGATCTCTTCACTTTTAAAAGGTAATCAGAGTCTTTTTATATATAAAAAAAATATAGAGAAATAATCATTTAAATGATAATTAGATATTAATATGATAATGATGACACATGGATTCGAGCTTGAGCATCAATATAACAAGTGAAAATAAATCATGAATATAACATGACCTCTACTTTCTTCACTTATCATGCCGAATCATTGTATTAATTGAGTTTCGATACTGATAAGAAATTTTCATTTATTCATGAGTTCACTGCTAAAAAATCAGCGAAAATCAACAGAATTACCGACGGAATAATCAAGAAAAAAAAAACATTTTGATGAAGTGGAATTTTTTCATACAATTGTACCGACGGAATGACCAAAGAATTCAAACTGGGATCTCCGTACAGTGACGTGGTCCATTCACCGTCAGAATTACCGACGGGTATACCGACAGGACGTGTCCGTCGGTGATTCCATCGGTAAAAGCCAATATATCCACACTCTACCGACACTCTCCTCCTTTATTTCTCCTTCTTCTTCCCCATCCTAACTCTCCCATCCCAAACTGCAAACAACCACCCACCCCTCTGAAAATATCCCTCTCTTCTCAACACAAGCACTCATATTTCTTTGACAAACAACACAAGCACTCAACATCCGTGTTCCGATTTATTATGGATTTTATCATTTTTTATAAGCAAATCAATCCTTTTTAATTTTAACATTTAAATGTCAATTTTTTATTTTTTATTTTTTAGTATATGTATTTTGTTAATGTATGTGTCATAACCCATTTTTGGGTTACTCCCAAATTCATTTTCCTTTTCTTCAAAAAAAAAAAAACAAACTGCACGGTGCCGTTTTGAACGGCACTGTGCAGCTTCTTCTCCCCTGCAAATGCAGAGACAGGGGAGAAGAGGATTTTTGAAATGCTTTTCCCGCTTAACTTCTCCTTCTCTACCTCCCCACTTGCATAACTACTTACACAACTCATACCCTCATTAATGGAGAAACAGGAGACCCATGCCCCCCACCATGACAAAAAGCAGAAGACCTATGCCCTGGCCACCATGCCCTATGCTTGTACAGGGTATGGTGAACCTCTCCTCGACTACCTATAAATACAGGGGCGAGCGACACAAAGGAGGGGGAAGGAAAAGGAAAAAAGGAAACCAGAGGGGGTAAAAATTTTGGAGAAAGAGAGAAAGGCAGTGACAGAGGGGGAAACCGAGAGAGAGAGAGACAGAGAATTGTTTGGAGAGAAACAAGGTGACAGAAATAGAGAGAAGAAGCAACGACAGAAGAGAAAAGGAAGAGCGACCACAGTCGGCTGCCGCGACACCAACGCCACCAGGAGCACAAACACAGCAGCACTGCCCACGCCATAGTCAGCCTTCCTCAGCTCATCATCTTCCTCCCACCCGTTGCTGCACCATTGAAGAAAAGTCAGTAACCTGCGCCTCTGCACAGGGAAGAAGAAGAAGAAAACCGTGAGGCATCGTCGGATTCCTCTCCACCGCCATCAGCATCACCGCCAGCTGCCATTGCCCTCCCAGTCGACAACAGCCCCGTGAGAAGCAGAAGGAAGAAACAGAAACAGAAACAGAGGTGAACAGAGCTGAAGAAAAACACAGAGAAGAGGAGGAAGAAGGCCACAGCAACACCACCGCCAAATCGGCCACCAGCACCACCGTCAGCCCATCTATCCAGGCTCATCATCACAGGTAATTCTTCCCCTTATCACCTTCGGTTGTTCATCTTCTTGCATGCAGAACGTGCACTGTGCACGTTCTGCAAGCAAGAAATTAATTAACTGGTTACTGTGCAGGTGCACAGTAACTGGCTAATTAATTACTGGTTACTGTGCTCATGCACAGTAACCAGTCTATGTTCATTTCGGGCTGGAACATCAGCCCAGCCCATGCGGCTAGGCTAAGTCCAACCCTGTAGAAAGTAGGCCCGTTTTATTTTGGGCCGATTTCAGCCCAGTCTCCTTTTGGGCCGGGTTAGGTCTAGTAAAAAAAATTTCAAAATTCCAAAAAAACCTTTTAAAAAATCTGTGATTTTCCGCAATTTCGTTACTGCATTTTGATCAATATCGGTTTGTATTTTTATACTGTAAAGATATAAATCCGGTATTAAAATACCTGGTTTTCGTCAAGTCTTAAAAAAAAAGTGTTTTGTTTTCATGCATACGGCCAAGTTTCTCAAAGAAAAAAATTACATCATATTTTCATACAACAAAGAAAACTTCAAAAAAAATGTTTTAGCATGCATTTTAGCTTTAATACCCAGTTTATTAAAGTCACGAGAACTTGGCCAATATTTCAAAAATTCCAAAAAAATTATTTTGTTTTCTTAATATCAGGGATTATGAATTTATACGTAAAACGTACTCCCGATATTAAAAAGGTAGTTTTCTTTTATAGACATTAGAACGGTTAGGTTTTGCCCCATAAGATAAGAACCTCATTACTGAGGAGGGCTTTTCTCGAAGCATAGACGGACCAACAATTAAAAAACACGACCAAACCTTAGATTTTGATCAGACAAATAAAACAATGCAGCTTACCTTAGGTAGGATGTATGTGGGGTGCTAATACCTTCCCTTTACGCAACCAGTCTCCGTACTCGATCTCTGAGACCAGTTAGGGTTCCTAGTAACCAAAAACTAGGTGACGACTCCCATTCCTTTTTTCTTCACTGATAAGAGACAAAAATTCATTGTCTCTCCATATTTGCCAGATAAACACACCATGAGTGTGGAGGACGATCGCCGCGATGCCGCACACGTGCGACAATATGTACTTGTTTTTTTGTTATTTGTCAAAGAAACTTGTAGTATAAATGCATAATTTTATAGTTGTTATAGTTTATTTTAGATTTTGTCAAACTGTATTTGTTTGTAAATTGTTGAAACTTTGTTTGAATTACATTGAATTAGATATGTTGTGATGAAATAAATAATAGCTTGTTTAATGAGTCCGTTTTAATTGTTATCAATTCTATTGCGAAGTTGTGATTTCTGTAAATTTATATATGTATAAATTTGCATGGACATTGATAATTGATAATGAATATTTAACATAAGTGTTTTTTTAGTTTGTTGGATAACATCAGGGCAAACAAATATTTTTGCAAATTTATTTACGTAACATAGTTAATTAATACATGTTGTCATGTTAATTTTATAGAGGTTCGATAGAAGTCATGGATGATCGTTCATGGATATATCAAGACTCACCCCAAGGATTTCGGAGGATGAATTATTGTAATGGGGTTCAGGGTTTTATTAATTTCGCAACATCTATTCCGAGAAATTTTACTAATAGCGGTATTAGGTGTCCATGTAGGAAGTGTAAAATAAAAAGTTTATGCATCCAGATGTTGTAACGATGCATCTTCTAACCAAAGGGTTCATTAAGGATTACATGTGTTGGTATGCACATGGAGAACTATTTGTTCCTAATGAGAGCATGGTAGAAAGGGTGGTTGAGTCACTTCTAGTGCTAGCAACGTGCATGAAGTTGTAAATGACAACAATAATCCTTACAAGAATATGGTTATGGATGCAATGAGAATGAATCAAGGTAATGTTAGTCAATGTCCAATCGTAGAAGAAGAACCTAATGCAGATGCAGCAAGGTTTTTTGATTTGTTGAAAGATTCTGACGAACCATTATGGAATGGGTGCACGAACCACAGTAAATTATCGGTCATAGCACAGGTGTTCACCATCAAGCCAGATCACGGGTTGAGTGAGGCTAGTTATGATAAAATTATAGAATGGACGCGAAGCATTTTACCTGAAGAGAACAAGCTTAAAGAGAACTTTTATGCTGGAATAACGGTATAGAAGGTTGGAATAAGGTGGCGGTTTGGCGGGAATTCAAACCACCATTCATCTCGGGGGATATATGGACACAATATATTAAGCACGTGACGTCTGATCGGTTCACACGACACTCACAGTCCGGTGCCGACAACCGGAACCAAAAAATTCATGGTTCGGTGACCACGCACACCGGCGGCTCTATTCCGTTCAGTGCACATGCAAAGAAGATGGTAAGATTAATTTAAATGAAATATATTGTTTATTAATTTGTTGTTGCTTATAAATATATTTAACTTGCAACATTTTTTTTCTTACAGGCTACATCTCTTGGTCGTGAGCCGAACCCAATGGAGTTGTTTGTTGAGACGCACGTGTGGAGTGAATATCGCCAAAAGGGGATGCAACAATTCGCGTACAACCGTGCTCAACACTTCGTGGTATGTTCGTTCAATCATTTATTTCGTAAGCTATTATTTTCTTGAACTGAATATGATGATTTTTTAAAAACATTTTCAAGAGACCTATAATAGTCGATTGAAGGAGAGATATGAGGACGATCCTTCGACCCATCCAAATTTTGATTTGGATTTGTGAATGGAGGTAGGATCGTCTAGTGGACCCGATAAAAATCGGGTCTACGGGCTCTCCAACACTACGGCCGAAAACTTGCGGGCGGCCCGTAGTGTCTCAACCGTTGGGAGCTCTCCATCATTATCGAGCACCTAGTCCGAGGAGTTCATGGTCTTGAAACAACAATATGAACAACTCTCAACGGATTATGAACAGCTCCGTCAAATGGTCATGGACATTAGATCAAGGATGGGTGATGATACATGTGCAGTCCCTTTTTGGCCGTACGTTCCCAGTAACAACCAACCTCCTTCTCCAGCTCCGCCGTTATTCTAGTTTAATTTTGTTTTTGAAACACATTAAATTTTTAATGAATATTTGGATGAAAATTATTTAACATTATTTTTATATTCTTAATTTTTAATACAATTTTATTTGGTTAATTAGTTTTTTTACTATTAATCAATATAATATTATAAAAAAATTATTTATTCTAAATACTGTTTTTTAAAATATTTTTAAATAAATACCGATGGCTTTACAGACGAAACAGGTCTGTCGGTATTAGACAGAGAGTTGAAAAAAATTTACTGCCCATGCAACAATCACCAACGACGTTATTCCATTGGTTTTTACCGTTGACAATACTGATGGACTGTATCAGTCGGTATTTTACAGAGAGTTCTAAAATATTTACTGTCCATGCCACAATCACCGACGGACTAGCCGTCGGTGATTTACCGGTGGATATACAGTCAAAATAAGTTCGTCGGTAAAGTTCTACCGTGAATTGTTTTTGGCGTGTTTTATCCATTTGTAAGACTGTCAATGTTTTTTTTTCCGACAAAAGTAGCGACAGAAATAAGAATTACCGACTATCAATGTTCCGACAAACGTATTCCATCGGTGATGCTGTCGATAAAAATTTTCCCAATGAATTGTGTGTCTTACACCGACGAAATTAATCTATCGATAAAACTGTTTAATGGTGTAATGGTTATTGAAGATAATTAAATCAAATGATTAAAATAAAAATAAATTAGTTAGCAAAATATGCTGGTTACTTTTATGCTGCGAAGCTGATGAGTGGGTGCAAAATCAGATGTAAATTCAATAACATTAAATTCACTCTTATATTGTTGATTTAAGTTAAGAATTGCAAACTGCTTGCATCTTTAATCGTCTTTTGAACTTTCAGGGGATGAGAGTTTACTGTGGTAGTTTTTATTTTTAAATATTTTTTAAAAGTATTTTTTAATAATTTTGGTATATAAGTATTAAAAAATATTATACATCTCAATATCAAATATATATTCTCGTATAATTGCACCAGTAATTTACTCCTTTTATATTTATCATTCTCAATGGATCTTGTACAAAAGTACTGTGCTTAATTTCCTGATTTTGGTTGGAAATTCACCATTAAAAAAAATTACATGTTAACAAGTAAGAATTTAATGGTTTTCTGATCAATTATTCAAGCTGAAACAAGATCACGAGCTTTCTATGGTATTTGAATACATCAATGAAGATTTTTTTTTTCCCGAATAAATATGGTTATCAAACTCAAAATCTCCTTGATTTGTTTATTTGAGAAAGAGAATCCTCATTCAAGAATCATGGTGATTTTTAATTCTCATTGCAGTATTTTATTATCGTTAAATTAAGCTGGCATATTTATTTCTTTCTATTTTAATATAATCGAGTTGGATTTAATCAAATATGTCTAATTTTAGAAATAGATTTTTAAAAATTAAAGTCGAAGAGTTGGACATACCAACATGAAATTGATTTAAAAACTATATATATAAAAAAATACTTCTAAAGGGACTCCCACATCTTAAATAGAAAGAGGAAATAATATGCATGTGATCCTTACCAATATAAAAAGCAAGTAAAAAGCTCACTTAAGGCCAAAAATCAAGTCTCTATAAATAGTGCACTTTAACTTCTTTGTATGGACTTAAAGCGTGTTTGGCAGTGTGGTTGCGGGTGCTTTTTAAATAACTTTTCGTGCCAAAATGCATGCCAATGATGTTTTTTTATTTTTTAAAAATCATTTTTGACATCAGCACATCAAAATGATCCAAAACGTACAAACCATATTAAATTTTAACAAAAGAAAAATTTCAAATTTTTTGGGAACGCAGCCGCAGCCGCGTTCCCAAACGTTACCTTATTCGGTCTCATGTATGCTTCAAGTCTTGGAGGTAAAAAATTTGCTTTTATAATTGTTGATGATTATACTATGTTTACATGCATTTTATTTCTTGCTCATAAAAATAAAGCACTTCAAGCTTTTTTAAAAATTTACAAAATAGTTCAAAATAAAAAAAAGGTTTTTTAGTTTTTAAAATTAGAATTGATTGTTAGAATTTCATAATTTTGCTTTAGAAAGTTTTTGGGTAGAAAATGGATTTAAGCATGAATTCTCTGCCCTTAGAACTCCATAACAAAATGGAGTTGTTGAAATAAAAAAATTTATCTTTAAAAAATAAAAACTATGTGAAATGAGCATAATTTGCCTCAATGCTTGGGACTAAGGGGTTTGCTCTCTCTGTGGTCTCAGGTTCGAGCCTTGTGGTTGCTCATATAATAGTCACGGAATGCTTACATGGTCGTTAACTTCAGGGCCCGTGGGATTAGTCGAGGTGGGTGCAAGCTGGCTCGGACATCCACGTTAATCAAAAAATTGCCAAATAACACTGATGATTTTTCAATCCGTCGGTGATTTTGTCTGTAAAGAACAATAATTAAAAGTGCAATTGGAAAGTGAACAATTCCAGAGCTCTCTGGAAAATACCGACAGAATTTTCCGTTGATGATTCCCTTTATAATTGACATGATGAACAATGTTAATGGCTTACCAATGATTTTACTGACGGATTTATTCCGTCGGTAATTCCATTGGTATAAACAACACGTCATCGGTAATTCCATTTGTATAAACAACACGTCATCGTTTTTTTTTGCTTTGTTTTAATTATTTTTTTCCACTGTAATTCCCTCAGTATATATCGAGGGAATATTTTCTTCGATAAAATCAGTCGGAAATTAACCGACAAAAATATTCTATCAATATTTTTATTTGTATTTATCAATTTTCTGATAGTAGTTCAGCTACACGACAGTTGCTTATAGTTTTCTTTTGTAGTTTTCCTTTTACATTTGGTAAATGATTAAACCCAAGCCAACTTGGAAAAACTCTACATCAATCCATTTCCTTCATTTTCAACCACCTGCTGTCAGAGCTTTTTTTTTTTTTTCTAATATGAAAAGTAATCTAACTAATTAAAATGAAAGAAGACAAGTCCTTTAAAGCAATAAAGTAAATGTGAGTTTCTGATTTCATGACATTTCAATATTTTCATACTAAATTCCCGACAATCAATAGAACGTCAAATAAATTCTTTAGATCTAAAGATAAACATTTCACTCTTTTCTTCAATTTTTTTCAGCAGACAACATAATGACCAGAGCAATTGCCATTTAAGTTAGTTAAAAAGAATTAATGCTCATTATAAATAAAATAAAAATAATGATCTTTGTTTATTGCTCAAGACATTGCAAGTTTTATGATAATTGGGAAAGGAGACAATAATTTGACGTGGAAAACCCTCTCAAAATGAGGGGAAAAACCACGGGACAATTACGGAAAGACTATTATTAATTTAAATGCTAAGGTAACAACTTTGTTGTTTTTTTTTTAATGTATAGATAATATTCAAGCTATTATAAGAAACAAAGTCCGAAACAATATAATTAATTAAATAATTAAAGGATATATATACATCTCCTCCTCCTCCGATGGATTTGAGCACCGGGAATATTCAATATTCCCCGATGTTGTCGGGCGCCTGCACTGGGAAATTGATGGATCATACACTTAATTCATCGAAGCTATTATTCTTTTATTAAATTAATTTAATGTACTTAATGAATATATACTAATATAGGCAATTAATCCAATAGGAACACCCAAAATAAACAAACAAATAAATAAATAAATAAAAGAGGAAGTTAGTTCCTAATGACATATATAGAAGTTACCTGCAGCCAATTATCTATTGTCGTTTTAAACCTTGCCAATAATTAGAAAAACTGCCAATTAAGAGGAGAAATTAAGTTGAAGATCAGTTTCCTAAAATTATGCATAAAAGTGCAACCCTTTTCTATTAATAAATAAATAGATAGATACAAAATAATGTAATCTCAGATTTAATTAATTATAAAAGAACACTTTACCTCATCTAATATGTGGGTATTCAATAATATTTGATGTTTGGGGTATGAGAGGCGTTGGGCCAGCCCTTTCCTCCCGCTTTGAATTGTTCTCTTAGAATTGGGCTGAATGAGATTTTCAGTTGCTCTAGAGTTGTTGACTGGAGCACGTAATCCGGAACTGCTTTCAGTTTTGGGCACCCCACAATTTCCAAGGAACGAAGAGATGGCATTATGATTGAATTGAAGATGTTTGTTTTATCTTCATTTTCTCCTTCTCCTCCTTCCCACTCTTCCCAATTTTCCATATCCATAAAGGTAAGACTTTTCAACTTGGGGAATGCAATAATAGTATTTGACGGTGATGATGTCATTTCTCCCATATTAATGTCACTATCACCATGATCAACTTCCATTCCTAAGAATTCATGCCCCACCTTTCTCACGCTTTCCATCCAACCTACAGCTAATTCTTCAAGAGATGGCAACATCCCCAAAGTTGGCAGATTCTCAATCTTCCCCCACTCCAAGAGTATAACAACCCTTAATTTATTAATCCAACTAGGAAACACTATAATGATCCCTTGGTATTTATGTATCTGCAAAGATTCTAAGTTTAGAGGTGGTTCTAAGGCTTCAAGGATTTCATCATCATGAATTATTCTCCTATCTGTACTCGATTCAAACAATAAACCTAAACGAGTGAGGTGTTTCTTACTCTCAAGTCCAGCTTTCTTAACCTCATTTGGATCTTTCACCTCTCAACCATCTTATCATAAGAGATTCTGGAAGGTGATTCAAGTTTTTCAAATCCCCAATATTAGACTCTTCACCACTACCACTCACATGGAACTCATCTAATTCCCGAAGAGAACTTAACCCCTCAACTCCTCTCATCATTACAAATTCATTTATAGTACAAACACTGAGAGGTCTTAATTTGACTAGTTTTCCTATGTTATTAGGGAGTTGTTTAAGATAGCAACACAAGACATTTAAAGTAAGCATATTATACAATTCACAAATCTCTTCAGGTAACTCCCTGATCTCATTCCTAGACAAGTCACCATGCCTCAGGTGTATCAACTTTCCTGTGTTGGATGGGACTTCTTCTATTCCACAACCTGACAACTTCAATGTTCTTAGACAACTCAAATTAGCGATTAAGTTAGGTAAGGCTGCATTCATCGATGAAGGATAACCATCAACAATCAGGCTGCGAAGCTTTTTCAAACTATGGATAGTTGCATAATTTTCAAAAACCTGTAGGTTCCTGATATTCTTCAATTAAGGAACTTGTTTTATTTAAAGAAAAAAATATATCATAATTCCAGTCTTCACCATTTCTTTCCGCACACAGCGGCCAGAGAGAGAACAGGAATAGTACAAATAAAGCAATCAGTTAAATCCAAGAGCCCACCAGCTTCCTTGAAACCTGGGGGGTCCTGGCATCCATCAATCAAATTCTTCCATCAAGTCCAAGCTGTATCTACTATAAGGAAGGAAGATGAAAGATCCCGCAATGAATTGCTGATGTATATCAATAGTCTATCAAAATCTTATATTCAAACTTCCACATGTTGACAAGCTCTCAGCATAGCTAACGTGGAAATAGGGGCGGCAGCAATTTTGTGACAGAAGTATCAACTTGAAGTCCAGAACCCACTCATACAAGGAGAACCAGAAAGTTAAGCTTTGAGTTTTGCCTTGTGATTTCAATATGCTGTCATTATTATTTCTCAAGAGCAAAATTCAAGTGAATAAACTCCTGTTTCATTTGCAATCAATCAAACTGCAGGCAGGAACTTTCCTAATTCGAGCCTCCACCATTGTTTTCTTATATCAGCAGCAACACCCCATTCACCCCCGCATGAATGCTAGATAAAGCCACATATTGACCACAATGTTGTGGCTGCAATTCAAGTAACCTGCTTCCCACTTCATTTCCCAAATCCATAGCTCCATGAATCTTACAAGAACCTAAAAGTGCACCCAAAACTGAAGCATCCAGCTCGAAAGGCATCCTACTTATAAATTCACTAGCTTCCCTCAATAACCCTGCCCTTCCCAAAAGATCAACAACACACCCATAATGCTCCATTATTGGCACCAGGCCAAACTCACCAGCCAATTGATTGAAACAACTCCAGCCCAATCTCTACAAGCTTGGCACGAGCACAAGCAGTAAGTACAGCAATAAAGGTGACCTCATTTGGACACAAACCTTCCCCTTTCATCTTTTTAAACATGTCCAAAGCTTGTTCTTCTCTACCATTATTAGCAAGTGAAGAAATTATAGCATTCCAAGTACAAGCCTTTTTAAGCACCATTTGGTTGTAAACTCTAATGGCATTACTCAAACAACCCACTTTTCCATAAAAAATCTATCAATGATGTCCCAATAAAAACAGTAACAAAAACCTCATTCCTTACTATATACCCATGTATTTGCTTCCCAATACAAAGGACCCCTCTTTCATCTAAATTAGCACATGATGATAACACACTAACATATGTGGCCTCATTTGGTTTAACAAAACAACACTTTACATCATCATGCAACATCATCTCCCTAAACAGCCTAATTGCCTCACCAAAAAGACCATTCTTTGCAAACCCATTAATAACACTAGTCCACGAGACTACATCTCTCTTAGGCACGCTTTTAAAGAGACAACAAGCAGAACCCATGTCACCATTCTTCGCATGAGCATCAAGCATTGCATTATATTCAACAATACATGGGTGCGAGATTTCATCAAACACCTTGCAGGCATTAAGTAAGTCACCAAACTGCGAGTACATACCCAACAATGATGTTTGTATAAAGGGGTCATAAGGAACCCCACGATTGATAGCTTGGGTGTGAAGGGAAGTGCCTATAGAGAGGCAAGAATGTGTGGCTGCTTTGATTATGGAAGGGAAGGTGTAGCTGTTTGGTGGGGTTTGGTGGGCAAGCATGAGAGTGAAGAGGTGAAGAGTTTTTTGGTGATGTCCGAAATTGAGGTAGGCTCTTGTTAGAGTGTTGTAAAGAAGGGTAGTTTTCCATTTGGAGTTGTTTTTTTGGGCATGTGTTTGGGTTATAAAGAAGGAGGCATTTGGTTGTTAGGAGGGAATGGATTTGTTTGAATTGGTTTGTTTTTAAAAAAACCTTAAAACATAAAAAATAATATATGATGTAATTATTTTTTAAAAATTATTTTTAAGTTGAGCCATAAAAAAATCCATCACTTGAACTAAATCTCCTAAAACCTAATCCGAATTTCCCATTTGGCAGTACAAGATTCCTGTACTCACCCACGCCCATGAACTCATCATGAATTCTTGGGTATTAAAAATCCTGATGGCATTATTTTGGCGAGAGTTTTCACTGGCTGCAAAGCCTTTGGGTGGACTAGCTTCGCTGCTGCTGCCACCAGCGCTATCGTTAGCAAGCCTGGTATACCCATCACTGTTACTTTCTCCACCATCCTTGAAATCCTTACTGTGATTCATCTTGAGCTCAAAACCATTTCCTTTTTTCTTTGAAGCAGAACCCGCTGCCTTACTCTTCTTACCTTTCTGCTTTTTGGAGGTATTTGTTGTGTGGTCCCGCACCATGTGATGGGGGGACCACCACATTAATTAAGGAGGCAGCTGGCAGCCTCTTTGATTTAAAATGAAACTGCCACTGTAGAGGCAGTAGAGAAAGAACGAGAGAGCAGAGAAAAACTGAGAGAAAGAAAGAAGAGGAGGCAGCAGAGCAGTCTGTCTTCTTTCTTCGATTTCCAGTTCGTTCACCGTTGGATCGGGCTGAGATTTGGACAGCAGCTTCTAGACACGTTACTCTTCATTCTGAACGGTGGGATTGAAGATTGGTGGTGTGGAAGCTGGTCGTTTTGACAGAAAACGGGGCTGTCAGTGTTGTGAGCTTTTCTCTAACATTACTCTCTTTAATCTTGTTGTAATCCGAGAATAAGTTGTTCTTGA
>Ga0307513_10006807_pt1 | contig 14899 bp, 15 predicted proteins | sample 15_EM_MG_FD_202174 | JGI IMG/M metagenome (GOLD analysis project Ga0307513, IMG submission 202174) | Populus trichocarpa ectomycorrhiza microbial communities from riparian zone in the Pacific Northwest, United States - 15_EM | ecosystem: Host-associated > Plants > Roots > Unclassified | place... | reverse complement strand
GACCACGCACACGGAGACTACCCTCAGGGGTATCATACGTTCCACGGAGACCGAACCCGCGTCGAACGGGGACGCATCGGGGGGACCAGAGGTCACAACTATGGCTATCGGGGTTGCCCCGCAGATCCTACCCGGCAAAGCTGTTGCGCCAGCCAATCGAACTGACGAGCTCGCTCAGGAAGGACGCGACGTGATTGAGGAGGTTGAGGGCGCTCTCGAACAGACAAAGAAGAAGGCCAAGGGGCTCGCCGAGAACGTCCCGGACGAGTCAGAAGCTAGAGCTGTGTACGACAACACGAAGAGAAGGGCAAGCGAGAGGAAAAACGCAGAGGTCACCGATCAGAACGACGGATGGAGGAGCGACGCGTTTGATCTATGAGGCGGCCCGTCGACAGTGGCCGTTTGTGTTGCCGTTGATCTCGATCAAATGTGGGGTATTGGGTTTGTTTACGTTTGGATGAATGTATTATACGTGTCTCGCATATTTTGTATCACGCTTGTGCCTGTGAAAAGAGAAAAACACGACCTCTGCCGGCGGACCCGCTTATTGATTTTACCACGTGATGTGTTGAACTCTCTAAAGCGGGAGATCTCGCAGACGCAGAGTCCAGCGGCTAGTGGACACCGTCTTGATGCGGGCGTTCTAGTCCAATGGGCTAAATGCCCAGAGTTTGTTGCCTTGCGCGAGGGGCGTGTGAGTATTCACGCTCGGTGATGACCTCGTTGATCGCTGAGGACACCAAATAGCTTAGGAGCTCGGATGTGCCGTGTCGTATCTCGCTCCTAGAGGAGTTTCCCGAATCCCCGGTGTGGCTGCGCCCCTCGGGGATCCATAGGGGGCCCGGTCTCCTTCTCTGCGACCACGAAGTTCGAGGATCGTTCTGAATCTCTGGTTCCCTCCCAGAGTACGCAGCCCTGCTCTTCTGAACAGTGTGCCTCCTTAATTTCTTCTGTCGTCATTTCACCAGATCTCTGATACAGCACACCCATGTTGACTGCTCTGGTCGGAGGTGCAAAGTCGTGCATTAGGTTCTTGATAGGACAGCCCCAAGTCGGAGAAACAGCCGAGTCGCTCCAACAGACATCTTTGGATAACCGAGCCCAAGAGCCTCCTCCAGAGATGACCCAGGAGCTACCTGCTGACCACGGCAGCGCCTCAGGAGACAACCCGAGGAGAGCTGGGAACTCCGAGAGTGGACGGAATGGAGGACATCGCCGGGCTGTCTCTGCGACTACCGCGCATAGATACCGAGGAGAACAGCGGACGGGCCGGGTAGAACAACTACAGTCGCGTCTTCGGTCGCAGACTGCCCATTTGAAGAGCCTCGAAAATGACAACCGCCAGCTTGCCGACGAACACGAGTTGCTGAAGTGCAGCCACCACCAACTTTCGGAAACGCACCGAGCCACAGAAACCAGCCTCCACGAGACCCAGACTACGTGCAAGAAACAACAACAAGAGATCAACACTCTCAAGGAGAAACTACGGGGCGCTTCTACGCTCCTCGAGGCCCGCAACCAGGAGCTGAAAGTTGCAAAGACTTTCTTATCCAAGGAAGACCCCATCTCCATCTCCGACGCCACCCAATCCGTTCGTGATCTCAACTCCGAGATCATGCAGACCGCGGCGCACCTTGCGGAGAACCTATCTCTCAAGCGGGTCCGTACTTCTCGAGCCGAGGACATTCCAGAGGGGCCTCACAAATCGATGCTTGTTACGCTAATCTTGCCGCAAAGGTCCAGGGATAAAGTGGACGAAGGGTCACTCGAGTTGGCATTACAAGGCTTCCTGGTAGTTTGCCTGCATTGGGTCGCCAACGCGTGGGGTTTCAACCAGGCATCTGGCTGGTGCGACCAATTATATTCAAAGGTCTGCGAAACGGGTACGTTGATCTGATAACCTCCCAGTACGAGCGTATCTAATCCATCCGCCTTCAGAAGATCGTACCGTCGCCAGTAACTGGCGTTCCCTCACCCGTCGTACTCTCTTCAACATTGACTCGAGCCATGATGGCCTCACTCGCCATTTAGTAAACAACATGATCGAGCAATTGGCCCAGCTCCTTTCTTCTTGCGGGGTCGGAGAACCTGTCAGCAACGCCAACAATATCCACAAGTACGCTGCGGACAAGTTGGGGTCGCTCTTCACCGCTGCTCGAAGGCTCAACAAGATGATTGGTGAAAACATCATCTCCGATGACTTGATGGTGACCGTTATTGGTGGGGGCCACCTGTTTGATGGCGGGGATATGGAGGATGCATACGCCCGAGGTGAATTAAAATGTATCCGGCGTGCTGTGATCTGTACGACAGATTTGGGGCTTCGCGAGAGGAACGGGGGGAAGGTGTTTTTAAAACCCAAGGTCGCACTCCGTAACCTATGAGTGAATCCTCACGGACTAACTTACAATAACCGTTGGTCTCTGTTTGGAAGCGTTCGTTCTACATAACACAAAGCTGGTTGAGGAATTGAAATTTATATCTCAGTAAAACCTTCGTCCTGGTCGTACACTATTTCAGCCGATCCCCTAATGGTCTTTAGCAAATGCGGTCAAACAAGGAGGCAGCTGGACACACCGCTTTTCGATCCCACTTTCTATCCACACGAGTTGTGCTTTCAGTTCAGTTAGACCGAACAGGAGAGCTACCTCAAAGGAAATTTCGTGGTGACTGCCCCGTGGATTTTTTATTTTCGGTTTTGGTAGCTTTGATGTATCCGCAGAGACCGTGCAAAGGTCAAAGAATGAACCTATGACATTGAAACGTGAGGAAACCGGATGGGACTGAAGGAGGGATTTGGTGACCAGGTTCACAATCAATCCATCGGGGATTCTTAGAGTTTCCCTTGTAAGCTTTGATAGTGACGTCCATTGTGTTGAGAGACGGTCGTGACGTCGAGAAGCACCGAAATGCGCTTCGGAACTCCTGCGCCTCGGAGACGCGGATTCCCTAACGTCAGGTAAGAACCTAATGCTAGCAGGATAATCTATGAATAAACCTTGTCAAGTATAGTCGAGAACACATTCGGCAAACGCTTGACCCCATCTGCCATGAAGACAGCCTGGGATGAACGCTCCGCGTGTTGGGGGTTGTATGGCTGGTAAGCGACGGTTGTCTCGATCCCGTACGTGAATCGAGACACCCTGCTGGTCACGATTGCGTCCAAAAAGAATGCGATAGCGCCCTGTGCCACTGCTTTGTTCCTGTGAACGGGTTACTCGGGAGGGAGGAGTTTTTTTGACGAAAAGCGCACGTTGGAACATCGGGTCGGGATAATGACAATCCCAGACTACTAAGGCGAGAGCGTAGGCGTTGGAAAAGCCAAGGGCTTTCGCCAAAACCTCCCACGAGTAGTACAGCCTAATGAGGGTTTGATAGTGACCCAATTGCGCAAGTTGAGGACTTACGCTATCATGGACCTTCAGCGAGCGCAGGTGTAGCTCTACTGCATCGATCGTTCCTTCGATGCTCTCCTCGAAGAAAGAAGCAACTTCCAGCCTGGCGTAATCCCATAAAAATGAAATATCTATTATGAAGACAGTGACACGAACCCGGAAAGTTTCAATTTCCCCCTCTGTATACCGAGACCTACTTCCGTTTCAGTGGGGCTACCGAACTGGATGTAACTGACGTCATCCGGCGATTTGAAAAGTCGTTTCGTCGTTTCATCGAAGCAATGGGTGATATGGTTGACGACCTCAGGGACATCAAACCTCGACGATTTCAAACGGTCTACCAGGAGTGTCAGAAATCATATACCTCTAGAGGCATTACCACACCTTCGATAAACTTGCGAGCCTTCCTTGTTATGGTGGTAGCTCCGAGTAAGCGGCCTGTGACCTTACGTTACTGAGAGGCGTGAAACAGCGAAATGAGAGCGTACACTCTGAGGCAAAGATTTCCTCCACTCGAAGGGGGACCTTTTCTTCGATTGCGTAACCGGAAATATCGATTGTGCCTCCTCCGGCGTCGATAACGACTACGTTGTTCCCAACCTACAAGAAATCAGCGCTTCAGCCTTCGGCGAATCGACCACGATCGGTGTTCCAACCTTCATTGCATCTCCCGAAACACCGTTGTTGACGCAGAAGTTGAAGCTTGCTTCTCCTTCCGTAACAAAATGGACCCGATCATGTCCTTCCCCAGTATCAGGAATGAGCTTGGCCTTGACAGCTGCCCTTCGCATAGTAACTTGTTCAGCGCCCCCCCAACCATTTGGATGACTGAGGATAAAAATCGTATCCTCTCTGACTGAGTCCCAGACAGATTCCCCAAGCGCATGGGAATCCTTTATGTATGATTCAGCGCACGCGAGCAAATATTTCATGAAGTCAGCGAAAACATCGATAATGGAAAGGCCGCGGGGTAGCACAGGCGCGTATCCGGCAGGAAGCTTCCTGCAAAGCGCCTTGGGAGCGAGATTCAACTTCCACCTGATTTTTATCAGCATTGGACGAGGGCTCGTGTTGCGAGTTTACCAGTCAAGCCGAGTCCACCCCTCGGCGGCCGCTGTATCAATTGTTTCCAAGAGGGTAGCCTCCGCTCCAAATGCGCGAGCTTGCCCACATGAATCGTACCAGATTGTCGAAGGTATTTTGGAATTGCCCAAGGTCTGAGCGGGAAACCTGAAAGACGACTTTCAGGAGAGTGCCCAGTCGTCGCGAGATTAGGGGCAAAACTTACCTTGTGACGCTCTTAACCCGGGGGACCTGACCGGGGTCAAGGAGTGCGTATGACACCCCGGAGAAGGTCGTCCCGATGTCAAATGCTAACAGTAACGAGCGTTCATCACCGGCATATGCAGCACGAACCATGATGAAAAGAAGAGTACCGTGGTGGTCCTGGAGTAAAGGAGGGGAGGGACTCCTTTCTCTTCACCTCAAGTTTCACGCTAACCCAACACGAACCCGGGTGGAGCGATTGACGAATCTGGATTGCTGAGGGGTATCGGGACAAGTTCGGGTGATACATACAAATTACTAGGCCGCCATTGAATCATACGAATGAGGGTTTTCCAACTGAAGGGGATTACAGGATAGACCGGACGCGGGACCGGGTGTACCGCAGTACGTGCGATCATGGTAACAAGCGACGCGACTTGGCGACGCGTTCGGGGGAAACGCGATCACGTGCCACGCGTTGGCGAAGCGTGGGAAGTTGAAAGTGTTCGTCTCTTCTGTTCACCCCTTTCTCGCTGCCGTTGCTGTATCCAAGATTAACAGCCCTCGCCTCCGCCGTGCTCAAGGATGAGCTCGCAATCGCCATCAACCCCCCTCCGCGATCGCAGTCTCGCGAACACACGTGTTGGCGATGCCCACCCCTGGGTCCAGTCCGCGACCAGTAGCGGTTCCCAGTCAAGCGCGATATCTCCCCTCCGTATCGCTAAACGAGATACTCCAAGTCGCAAGGTTCTCGCGACCGGGGTTGCACGCAGGTCTTCTTCCAGCTACAACCACGTGAGGACCAACAACCTCGTTTCCAAATCCCCATTCCGTTCCCAGATACCTACTCCATCCAAACCGCCCGGCCCTCCCCCGCCTGTCCAGGTTCCCCGTAAGGTCAGCGGCGAGAAGCGCCCCAGACCTTCATCTATGAATGAACAGGCAGAAAACGAGCATCCAACGGGTTTCAAACGGAGACAGTCGAAAGGTCTTCAAGGTCTCTACCAGAAAGAACCCGTCACAAATAGCCCATTCCGTCGTATCCCCGATCATGAAACGACACCAGAGCCACCCTTACCGCCCCCTCCAAAGATAGATCGCCAGTCCACAGCGTCTCCAACACGTCCCTCTCTTGTGACCAAGCGTTTCCATGGTCCGCGTATGGTCGGAAACAACCCCGGCGCGACGAAGCGAGGCCGTCGGAAGACTGTGACTTTCGACGAGCGTTGTGACGTCGTCGAATTTGACCGCGAAGAGCACGAATTGGAGGACGAGGAAGAGGAAGGTTACCACACACCTCGTGATGGGGAAGACGACGGCCCAGACGGACAGGTTGATGCTGACCTCGAAAACGAGCCGGACCACGACATCGATCACTACAGTATGGAGCAGGAATTTGGGGGTAGTAATGGAGAAGACAGCATCACCGGCCTTATGGACTCTTTGATTCACGACAATCAACTTGGCGATGTTCCTCGAACTCCTCCCCATGACTCCAATTTCCCTGATGACCTAGAAACGGAAGACGGCGTACCACTTGGTCGAACACACCATGCAGATCGCCAAGCTGCCTACCACGAACAGCTTGCTCGTGAAGAGCACCTCGATCTCGATATGCCGCCTCCAGAACGCTCCTACATATGGTCTTCTGCACCCTCGTCTCCTGCAACCCCACCGATCACCCGCCTACCGCCCTCCACCCCCGTTTCTTCGGGTTCTGGTCTTCCACTTGGCCGGTCCACACATTCTGAACGTTCGGCCACTTCTCACAGACGTGACGAAGTTGACAACGACGTGCAAATGCTTCCTCCCTCCCCTTCGCCCTCCAAGCTTTCTACCAAAGCCGAGAGTCGATATCAGGATGGGTTGATTCCGGGATTCAATCTCCCTGTCTCCAGACGCAAATGTGAGTCTACTACCAGAAACGCGCTCAACTAGCTAATTCGACTCATCGCTAGCGATACCTGGTGCTCTTGATCCATTCGACGAGTCCCCCATCAAGGAAGACCACCAGGACTTACCTCCCACTGACGCCGATATCCTACCGGATCTACCAGATCCAATCCCAGATCCAGTCGTTGACGATGAACCGCTGGAACCACCTCCCCGGTTGGCCGACACATCCATCACATCGGTCTCGACCCCTTCGGGTTCTCCAAGGGTCGGTTCTCCGGTTCCCTCTTCCACAGCTTCACGACGTGCATCTGACGTTGTCCATTCGCATTCGCATTCCGACTCTCCTCTCTCTCGTTCTGCGTCTCCTTTCTTCATGAATAAGAACTCGAGTTCAGCTAGCGTCGAGTCTGTCACCAGCCTCAGTGGGCGTTCATCTAGGAGCCCAAAAATCAGTAGGGAAGATCTTCATCAACGGTCGATCAAGAAACGAAGCACAGACAGCCCACTACGTGAGGTCGTTGCCTCCGATATTGGCTCTAGGCATACCAACATCTACACGATCGATCCAGAACCCACTGAAGAGGCCGGAGGGGAGAGCGCCCCGCTCAATACGAGTATGTTTTCCCGGAGGAGCTCTGTAGAACCATCGACGGATCTCAGCACCGACGTAGATCTCAGGGAGATAGCCGAAGAACGTGTGGAGGAGAAGGCTGTTGTTTCGATGAGGCCGCACTCAGAAGAGTTCCCATTCTCTGAGACCCCCCGTCACACCCCGGTTACGATTGGGGGCCACCTCCCTGCTGATATCGGTTTTGGCTCGAATGGAGGGGAACTGGGTGACATGAGGAGTGCCCTAGATAGGCTTGTCCGTGACGTTGCTGGATCTGGCGTGGGAGTTCATAAAGCTCAAACATCAAGTACCCCCCCATTCATCCCCGGAAACATCAAAGTCGAAGCCATGACCGAGGGCATCCAAGCCGGTACATTCCAGGTCCCCCCCACCCCCACCGAAGAGATACCCGACGATCCCAATGAGGGTGAAGAAGATGGGGATATGGGTGAGCCTATGCTTCAGCCCCCAGTGACTGGCTTTTCGACCAATGGAATGAAGTTGGAGGTCTCGCACGATCCTACGCCCCTATTAGGAACTGGTTTTGCCGATTTTTCCGCTAGTTTCGGGGAAGGGGATGGGTCTGTGAGCTCTGCATATCAGCAGACGCCACCCCCACCCCCACCAAAAGTCGGTATCAAAGAGCGAGAGGAGGTAATTAGGGCCAAGCGGCGGGAAATCAGGCGTTTGGAAGAAGAGGAGCAGATGCGATACGCGCCGAAGGCAACCGCACTCACCCCCGGAAGCGGCAGGCCAAGTCGAAGGAGGAGCAAGAGTACTGGCGATGCGTCTGAGATCTCTCTTGAGAAACAACACGCTGCAAGAGGTGCTTTGGAGATGGGCGACCTCGAAAACGGGGATGATCCCTTGTCCGAGAGCATTAACCGTGAACTCCAGAAGTTGGAGATACCTAAGCGGCCGGTGAGCTATTCTCCTGTCACCGAACATGGTCGTGGGTTACCGATGCATCACCCTTCCACGCTAAAGCAGAAACAAAAGTACCACGTTAGGGAACGTGAAACAATGATCATCGCGTCGTCGGACGCAGACCAGGTCCATCACATATCGAGTGCTGGGGATGTCAACAGCGGCAAGGCTTGGAGGGCTGTTCGTCGACCGTCCGATATGGTTAGCTCCAATGCCATTTCCAATTACACTCGCTGACGCACCTGCCAGAATGAGTACTCGAAACAGATCAAAGAACTCCGAGCCCAGGAACGGACTGGAAAGGCTCACGGTAAACTATTTGTCAAAATAATGTGCATCAAGTCGCTCGACGTTCCGTTGCCCCCTCAACCTACCTCCATGAGTTGCACGCTCAACAATGGTATCCACTATGTAACCACCCCGGAGTGCGAACTTGCTGCCGACATCAAGATCGAACAGGAGTTTGAACTGTACGTACCATCATTTAGGGGGGTTATTTCAGGGCTAACGGAAGGGACTAGGATCGAGCACAGCAAGCTCGAATTCACGCTCAGTTTCAAGGTCAAACGGGATCCACATATTGTAGCCCAGATGAAGGCCAGCTCCAAACCCGTCCGACAACCCGTACCCCCACCTAGAGAAGTGACGCCTCCCCCCACAAAGTCAAGGTTCAACTTCTTCGGATCGCCAAAGAAAACCTCGAAACACTCACCTCGGCCATCACCGGCCCCCACCCCCATCATCCCACCCAAGATCGAAGAGAACCTTGCGAGGTACCTCAAGTCTGACGGAAGCCTCGCTCGGGCATTTATTGCGTATAATGACATTGCTGCTCACTGTGACACTCGGTTGTTCGAGACCACCATTCCCCTGATTGGTCAGAGAACTGATCTAGATGGGGCGGGAACGACTATTACAACGTTGCCAGTTGGTGAACTGGTACTACAATTGTTCAGATTGCCTCCCCTGCACGGAGTGCCCCCGACGCAATTACCCCAGAGTCTCGACGAGTGTCTAAGAGGATTGAGGCATGTGAGCTGGCATAAGGTAACCTACTTCGAGGGAACTCTCACACAAAACGGAGGAGACTGCGTGGTATGTGAACCTTATGCCGTGGGTCAACATTCTCGCTAATAGAATGCATCACACAGACTTGGAAACGTCGTCACTTCAGGATCATCGGAGCGAACATGGTGGCCTTTAACGACGTGACAAAGCGGGCAATCACAACCATTGATCTGAAGAAGGCGGTCAACCTTTACGACGACCAAGAAAAGAATATGAAAACACCTGCATCTTATGCCTCGTCAAGTGGCTATGATGACGAATTCGACGGCCCGTGTGGTGTGGAAAGGTCGTTTAAGTTGTTCTTTCCCGGAAACCAGAGGATCTCGTTCTTCGCAGACACTGAAGCTGACAAGGGGAGATGGTATGTCCATTCCAACTTAACCTACCAGAATGTCATGTCGCTCAAGCGCATCTCCTTAGGTTGGAAGTACTGGGCGCTCTCGTTGGCCGTATTCCCCCTAATCCTCTCTGGGCTGAGCTTCTCTGGCAGAAGCAACAGGAAATGATGGCGAAAGAACCCATGTAGGTGGGCTGCCCAAGGGGTCGCACAACCGCATTTTAGTTTGCAACCGGCGGCCCACAACCATGATAGATGTTTTCCTACTCAGCTCGCTTATTCGTCATGTTGTCCACGCTTTCCACATGCGCGCATCACCTCCTTCCCTTCCCAATGATGTATAAGTAGGGTTCTGGCGCTCTTCGCTTTCTCCATCCACCACCACCATCCCCTATCCCTCCCCAATCCCCCGCTTCTGCGTTCTCGGTCGACATTTCACCTTCTCTTTACTAACTATACACAGTACGTCGTCTCTCTCGCTTATCTACAATCTTCATCGCGGCAACTTTCCTCGTTATCAAGTCTTGTACGTTAGCACGACGTAATCTTTCATGTCTGTTGGGCGAGACCGACAGTTTCCAGTGAATAGAGCCACATGCAAGTGGAAGCTACACTAGGGCTGGAAGATGTTTCCTCTGTTACGGTGCGGTGGGCTGGCATCAACAAACCCAGGAAAATAGTGTGGACTTCTGTGGTTACCCCGCTGGGTCCCTACCGGTTTGGCTCTAGGCTAGAAGACGGTCTATCGAAACACGAGCAGCTACATAATGGGACGAAACGAAATGGGCGTTATTTGCAAAGTCCATGAGCCAATTCTCCGGAATCATCAACTTCCGAATGGCTCCAAGAGAACAAAATACGACAGCGCCCCAGCGTTCCAGAGCACACAAGCGCTACAAATGGCAGTCAAACACCCGCGCCAGCTGCACAGCCCTTAATCGTTTTGGTGGTCCATGTCAGCGGTCACATAGTGTCCAGACTCCCTGAGAGGTTGGTAAAATATTCCCGCCGCTACTGATTAGTCAATAGCGACATTGCAGACTACAAAGTAATGAATAGAGAGGGAAAGGTCGCTGACTGCCGCGACGCCGGATCGTCCAGCTGAGGGTGGAGTGGCACGGGGGATCTACTGTGATGGAATCATGGCGCCGTGATCTTCGGAACTGCACGCCATCTTGCGTCGCTTCGGTCTACGCCCCCAATACTTCACTAAAGAGGCATGGCATCCTGGGATTTGGGAGTTTCCCCAGTCATCGAAACTTTCAGCACTGGCCTTTCAGCCTCCTCCATGACCTCGATGATCACTCTCACACGCATGGGTTCTACTCGGGGTTTCGCGACCAGGCGCGCTGGCTTGGCTGAGATTGGATCAGCATCCTCGGCTCGTTCGTGTGAACTACCCATGGGAGGTTTGCACCACAGTATTTGTAAGCCTACATGTGACATATCAAGTCTGAACGTTCACGACAGAACTGGGGAAAGCCATCCCTCCCCTCAGCTCCCCCTCTCCATTCTATTCCCTGTAGCCGGGACGTGCTTTAGGTTGTATGGAGACTCAGAGTGTTACGGAGTCCGTGGCCACCGCGGTCGCATCGGGGCTCCAAAATTACCTCGTGAGTGCTCCCCCCACGTTATGATCTACGCCAATGGCTAAGAGAGTCATCCTGCGATGCTCACGAAAACCTCTCGATTTTACAGTGCATTTATAGTAAGTCCCCAACCTGTAATCCAAAGTTCAGGGCTCTCATCCTTTCATCGACAATCTCTATTCCTCAAGCCTCTATGTTGACACTCTTGGTAAGTCCCCCAATTCTGCTACGGTTCTTCAACCACTCACAAATCGGGCGATTGCCGGTCACTAGGTATATGACTGGCTGATACTCTTTGATTGTGAAGTCGAATATATCTGGCGAGGTGAATGGGGTATCTCCAAGGTCCTCTTCATCATGACCCGGTATGGGGGGTTTATTGATACGCCAATAATGATCGCCGGTGAGTTGAACTCCACCCTTGTGCATCATTGAAATGGAGCAAATGGCTAATCTTGTTGTCCTGTTTTGTAGTAATGACTCTCCCATATGGCGCAATAGATTCTAATGCAAGTGGATGTTACACGCGGCTATTGCGGACTGACCAACTGAAACACCTCAGGCGTGCAACATCCTCTACAAAACCGCTATATGTAAGAGAAAATGCTACTCCCAGAACTTGTTCATGTTCAACTATTATTGGCTGTTCACAGGGTCAACCTTCATTGGAGTTTCCATCTCAGAATGTCAGACATGTGAATCACACCTGATGTCCTCAGTACTCATCCTTAGTTGTTTCCAGCCGCCCTCCTGCTGAGGACCATCGCTATATACTACGGATCGAAGCGCGTTACCATCCCTCTATCAATCGCTTACGCGGTCCGTCTGGGGGTTAAATTTGGAGGATTGTATGGCTCACCATGCATACAGATATTAACAGTGGCTGGGATCATAATTACCTGGTATCATCTCCACACGGTGATCAGTGAGTGATTTTCATGCTTAAATAAACAACGTACCTGACTGATGCTATCTGACCAGTCGGCGCACCATCCCCCCCCTTGTACATTGGGTGCTACATCAACCCGGGGAATGAGAGGGTTGTCCTTCAGTTCCCCTTTTTTATCCTCCTCGGGTTTGAATCTGGTAATAATTTCACTGCCCATGCTACCACATACTGATCGACCCCGATTGTAGCTGTTGTCATTTTGACCGCCCGGAGAAGGTTCAGTGATTGTATGTCTAGCCACATCCCATTCGATCACAACACTCAACCTTTGCATTAGTTTACTCAGGTACCCCATTGCTGAGGGTGGTATACCGAGACAGTGAGCCCCTCATTGACACTCTCTGACCAAGAACCCACTAACATTATGTCTGTCAGGTTTTGGTTTCTTTCTCGTCTTATTCAGTAAGGAACCCTTCGATTCACAGCTTCGGTGCTAAATGGTGGGATCCAGCTTTGACCCTCTCTGTGATTCTTTTTCACCTCCTGGCACCAGTAAACAGCATTCCCACAACCCCCCGGTCCGAAATCTAACAACCACTCACTTTCACACAGCCTCAGTTCTTTAGCCTCTTGGGTATTTGCGTTCGAGTTATACACAGTACCCTCTGTTGTCGTGTCTTACTGAATCTTAAACGAGCTGCATCGCTGAGGGGTGGTTTGGCAATCACGAGGTCAATCAGCCTCACATTCACAACTGCTCCTGGGTCAGGGACGAACCAGACAGAAACAATTCAGCTTGAGGTGCACAGTGTGCAGAGTGATGACGAGGATTCCAGTTGACAGGCGGAAGGGGATTTCATTGTAGGATACAGCAGTTAAATTATTAATCGTTCCTCCTGATACCGCCATTATTGGTTCTGTTCAAAAAGTTACCCTTCTTATCTAACGTCGCTACGAAGTTACTTAATGAGAACAGCCACAGTGATCACGGTTTGTACAGAACTAGCTGGGTTACCTGAAGCCCAGGGGGTGGCTGGGATAAAGGGGATATACGAATGGACACACCTCAGGTGTACACATACCTGACAATATCAATCTTGATTTGAGTGCAAAGAAAGCGGGCCTGCACCCATGGAAATAGAATTATAGGAGCTTGGAGGTATGCATCAATACAATAAGGGAATATTGTAGCGAGATATGTGCTTACCGCATTAGATCGCAAATTCAGAGTTTCATGCCCGCGCATCCATATCTCCCAAGACAGGAAGCGCGGACGCTGCAGCGCGGGGGGAGTGTGACCCCCTTGCGAATAAGTACCATAATAAGTGCCCGAAGAGGCAAAACAATTGCAGACAGGGCCCCAGCGCGACCGCGATTTTTGCGGTTTCGACACTACTGGTGCGAGGGCAGAGAATCGCGTAGAACGGGCCGGCGTGGACTCTATCCCCACCCTGGGGTGAGGGTAGCCGAACCCTCACCAGACGACCCCTGGATGGCTCTAAACTTTAGACACGTTAGCGCATTGAACCTTCAGAAGGGCTGTACAAGCCCTTACTTGCCTGCAGGGTCTACAAACGCAAGGGGGACGAGGTGCACCCGAGTTCGAGCAGGGTAGCCGTGTGTCACGAGAAAACCACGGGTGGGTTTTTGAGCAATCCACCCCTGTATACACAAAGTCTATGAATATTGTACAGAGAAGTAAGGTGAGAAAGAATAAAAACCGACTACATTTTTCAAAAACTGCTGTCAAAGAGAAAGGGGCGAAAAGAGCTCATCGTAACTGATCTGGTGGTGAAAAACTGGAAAGACCAAATTCGGGTCAACACCCAATGAGGACTTATTTTTCAGATAGTCCTCCCACGGCACAATTATATCTGGTTGCACCCCCGTGGGAGTGATAACAACCAGACATTTCTGAACACCCTTACCAAATTTATCCACCCTGTCCAAGTCGGTCTTTTTGGCATTGTACTTTGTCGCGTTAAGTGTAATGCGAAATAAGAAGAGGATGGGGTCCTCCTGAAAGGGGAATTGAACGGTAACCCACGAATCGATTGAGGGAAAGTCAGTGTTTTCGGGGCGGTAGTAGGTCCCTACCTCAAAGGGGATTTCAGCTTCGTTGGCGAAGAGAGATTCCTTTTGTCATCGCGCACGATTTTCGGACTTCCTTTTCTTTATGTCTCTACATCTTTTGGACTCTTTTACCTTCAAAACCCCCCACACTCTTTTATTTCTTTCACATTTCACATCAAGGACACCAAGATCATATTGGACTACTCGGGGAGATTAGGGAGAACAAGATGAGTATCTACAAGGGTATTGACCATCCACTCCATCTCTGCCTCGAGGTGTACGGCCTCTCGGAACTCAGCATATGAGGACCATCTAAGGACATCAAATCCTAACAAGACCCTCTCTACCTCGTACCGACTAGGTGGACCAAGCTCTGGCAACTCTCCCAGACGACCCGGACTCTCCGTCCTGGGAGGAGTTACCACAGGACAATCCTCTAGACGTCCCTGGTCGACCACCCTCCAACGACGCCTGTCGCTGCTCCCAAGACGACTCGCCTAAAAAGGAACACCCCATCAGAGGTTGCCTACGTCCAGTACGACGAGCACGCTGACCAATACGAACCGGCAAGACCTCCGCCATCACAGGCAAGGGATCTGGAGATGGAGCACTTGAAGACTCTTCAGTGCACCCAGAACACCTAACCACGTCAAGCCCCAACACCGGTTGCTCCTCGGACATGGAGGCATACTCCAACTCGTCATCTAGAACCTATTAATGATCACTGGGGGCAAGGGGTGGTTTCCTGGGCTGGTACATCACAAGTCCATCACAAGGACATGGACAAAGTACCTGGCAAAAACCCACCTGGTACATTGCAAGTTCATTCAGAATTTTCCCAACCAGTTT
>Ga0307513_10006806_pt1 | contig 14900 bp, 11 predicted proteins | sample 15_EM_MG_FD_202174 | JGI IMG/M metagenome (GOLD analysis project Ga0307513, IMG submission 202174) | Populus trichocarpa ectomycorrhiza microbial communities from riparian zone in the Pacific Northwest, United States - 15_EM | ecosystem: Host-associated > Plants > Roots > Unclassified | place... | reverse complement strand
GAGTTAATATCCGCTAACCGGGGATTATGTCCAGGGCTTGTCTGCTTTCTTGCATGCACTTCGGTTGCATTGGGTAGAAGGGAACAGCAAGCATTATAACGCCGGGGGATATGTAAGTTTGTGTCGTTTAAGCACGTGTTCCCAAGAAGGCTGACATTCCGAATTTTCACCGTAGCAATTTGTCCCGCTTAGTTTCGCACGTTTGAAAGAGGAGCAGTAACGGACGAATCTTGTGATTGATACTGTTACCTATATCCCGCACAATGCTTGCCGCCTGTTTGTTGGTACGGTTAGCGACCAATCCGATGATCCTTATCTAAACCACATGCGGGGTGACAACGACCGGGAGTAGTCCGGTCACCGGCCAACCACCGCCCAGAGCAGCGCCTCGTTGTGACTGGAAGCCGATGCTCGGACACGGTGCATACCGGCGATTGCCGACGCCACCCTATAAAAACTTTCTGTAGATTTCCCAATTTTTCTCATCCCCCGCTCCGTCTCTCTCTCTCTACTTCTCTTGTAATAGAGGTGTGTGCTTTTCTCCCCTCCGTTGCCCTCGTCTGCTCACCCTATTTCAACAGGCCTATCTCGGCCATTTAGATTCTAGAGACCTCCTTGTTGGCCTTCGTGAAGTGCATTTGCCACGCAATAGACTTTCATCTCAACCATAGAAATTTTTAGGTTAGTCCTGTCGCCTTCCAGACGGCCATTCCCCCATCTGACTAACCCCATGACCTCCGATCAGTCTAGTTAACGTCTTAGACATGCCAGCCGTTGCCGCTTCCACAAACCCTTCTTCCATCCCCGACCCGGCCGCCCTCAAGGCTGTTAATACCACCCCCACCGTCGATGTCGCCTCCCTGTTTGTTGCCAATAAGGCCACCCGCGACTCAGCTGCGCAGCTCTTTGTCGATGCTGCTTTAAAAGATGGACCCTCCAGTGTCGAATCCACTGGTTTCAATGAGGCCGTCAAGACGGCTCTCGCTGACAAGAAGTCTCCCGCTTCCCGTGAGGGCGCCGCTGGAGCCGTCTCGGCGATTGTCAATGCCGGTGCTATCAAGGCCCTTGAGCCCACCTTCATCGACTCCGGTCTCTATGCCGCCCTCCTCGAGACCTTTGCCGACAAGATGCCAGCCGTCCGTCAAGCCGCCATCGACGCCGTCAAGGCTTTCGTCTCTAAGATGAACCCCTGGGCTACCGCTCTCGTCCTCCCGGCTCTCCTCACTGGAATCAAAAACAATGGCAAATGGCAGGTCAAAACTGGCGCTATTGTCGTCCTTAATCAACTCGTCCAGAGTGCCCCTGCTCAGACCGCCAAGCTCATGCCGGATATCGTCCCCGTCCTCGCTGAAGCCATCTGGGATACCAAGGCTGATGTGAAGAAGGCTGCTCGCGAATCACTCACGAAGGCCACCGCTCTCATCTCCAACAAGGATATTGAACGCTTTATTCCCGCCCTAATTAAGGCTCTAATCAACCCGGTCGAGGAGGTTCCAAAGACTTTGGACCTCTTGTCGGCCACGACATTCGTTTCTGAAGTAGACTCTGCTACTCTTTCCCTCATGGTTCCGCTCCTCTCTCGTGGCCTCAACGAGAAGCTCACTGCTATCAAGCGCCGTGTTGCTGTCATCACCGACAACATGGCCAAGCTCGTCGACTCCGCTGTCACTGTCCGTCCTTTCATCCCCAAGCTCCTCCCCGGTTTGATCAAAGTCGAGTCTTCCATCGGTGATCCCGAAGCTCGTGGCGTTGTTGGCAAGGCCATTGCTACTCTCCGTCAGATCGGCGATGTTCCAGCCGACTCCGACGGGTCCAACTTACCCCCAATCAAGACCGCCGAATCTACTACCCTTGCCAATGGCTTGATTGCCGTGTACAAGAAGCAAGGTGCAAGCCCCGTTCCTGCGACTGCAGACGTTTCTGTCACCTATGTTACTCGCCTCGCCGCCAACCTAGTCAATGCCAAGAACTTTGACGTCTCTGAGTGGGACACTCTCGCCGGACACCTCGACTTCATCGCCTCCACTCCTCAGGGTCTCGCCGTTGCCCGTGAGTGGGTTGTCAGGTCTGCGTCTGACGACGACGACGACGTTGGCGTTGAGGAGGACGAGGGGGAAGGTGAAGATCTGTGCAACTGCGAGTTTTCTCTCGCCTATGGTGCCAAGATCCTGTTGAATACCGCAACCCTCCGCCTCAAGCGTGGTAACCGCTACGGTCTCTGTGGTAGGAACGGAACTGGAAAGTCCACCTTGATGCGCGCCATCAACAATGGGTCAGTATTTGTTATAACCCTACTCAGCCTCGGTCCTAATTTTTTACCAGTCAAGTCGAGGGTTTCCCATCCCCAGATGTTGTCCGCACCTTCTACGTTGAGCACGACATCGACGGTTCCGAGGCTGAAACCTCAGTCCTTGACTTTATCTTGAGTGACAAGCGTGTCCTCGCCGACAAGCCTGAGGTTATCTCGACCCTCGCCTCTGTCGGTTTCAACGATGAACGCCAGGGACATGGTATCGGAAGTCTCTCTGGTGGTTGGAAGATGAAGTTGGCTCTTGCCCGTGCCATGTTATTCAAGGCCGACATCCTCTTGCTCGACGAACCCACTAACCATCTCGACGTCGTTAACGTCGCTTGGTTGGAGAGTTATCTCACCAGCTTGACCACTTGCACTTCCATCATCGTCTCTCATGACTCAGGCTTCCTCAACAATGTCATTACGGATGTCCTCCACCTCAACCGCTTCAAGCTCAGGAGATACCGTGGTAACCTCGAGCACTTCATGCAGGTCGTCCCCGAGGCCAAATCCTACTATACTCTTGAGGCCCTCGAAGACTACAAGTTCAAGTTCCCCGATCCCCCCTTGCTCGAGGGCGTCAAAACCAAGGAGAAGAGTCTTTTGAAGATGCGCAAAGTTGGCTTCCAGTATCCCACCCAATCGGTCCAGCAACTCTACGACATCACCCTCCAGGTCTCCTTGTCCTCCCGTGTTGCTGTCCTCGGACCTAACGGTTCGGGTAAATCTACCCTCGTCAAGTTGCTCATTGGTGACATGGAGGCCAACAAGGGCGGTGAAGTCTGGAAGCACCCCAACTTGGTCATCGGTTACGTTGCTCAACACGCCTTCCACCATATCGATAACCATCTCGACAAGACCCCTCTCGAGTACATGTTGTGGCGTTACCAGACCGGCGAGGATTTGGAGGAGATGACCAAGGCTTCCCGCCAGATCACCGAGGAGGAAGAGAAGAAGATGAAGGAGGGTGCCACCGTCATCGTTGAGGGTCAGAAGAGGCTCATCGACGAGATTCTCACCCGCAAGAAGCTTAAGCAGTCCTACGAGTATGAGGTCTCGCTGAAGGGATTGAGCTCTTCTGAGAACATCTGGCTCCCCCGTGACGAGTTAGTTAAGCGTGGTTTCGAGAAGAAGGTTTTGGAGGTTGACACTCGTGAGGCTCAGCGCCTCGGTCTCCTTCGTCCTCTCGTTCGTCGCGAGATCGAGGCCCACTTCGCTGACTTCGGTCTCGAGGCTGAGTTTGTTTCTCACAACTCGATGAGGGGTCTCTCTGGTGGACAGAAGGTCAAGGTAGTTCTTGGTGCTGCCACCTGGCGTCGTCCTCACGTCATTTGTATGGACGAGCCTACCAGTGCGTATCCTATACTTTAGTTGGATTTCGGAGACCGGTAACTGACGTTACTTTCCAGACTACCTCGACCGTGAATCGCTTGCTGCGCTGATCCAGGCTCTGAAGTCCTTTGAAGGTGGTGTCCTGATCATTACCCACAATAGGGAGTTCTCCGAGTCAATCTGCAAGGAGGTCTGGGCCATGAAGGATGGTTACCTTGAGCCCTCCGGACACAACTGGGTTGAAGGCCAAGGATCTGGACCACGGATCGACAAGAAGGCGGGAGAGGAGGAGGATCAATACGACGCTATGGGCAACAAGGTTGAAGTCAACAAAAAGAAGAAGCAGACCGCTGCTGAGGCTCGTAAGGCCAAGAAGGACCGTATAGCGAGGAGGAAACGTGGCGAGGAGGTCTTCACCGACGACGAGTTGTGATATCCTTCCTCTGCACCCACTGATCGTTCATGTTTTCCTTAATCTATTCCGTCATCGCTTGCATTCCTGTCTTGTTTCCTTAGTCTGTGTTGTCTGTGTGCCCATGTCGTATCGTATTGTATGCCAAGGATATTATTTTGTATGTTTTCACTCTTGTGTGATATCGTGGGAGATCAACGAAGCGGCTCCCCCAGCATCCAATTCCCTCCCTAACCTCTCGAGTTTCTTGATGAAGAACGCCACGTTCAAGTCCGCAGTCTAACACGATACGCATACACCTAGTCGATCACGCACGATAAGGTTCTCTGCAGCGTTGACGTGACCCATTACACTGGAGCCCATGTGCGATATGCGATGTGAATGCTACTTCCTGAGCCCGATGAATAAAGATTGATACTGCAGATGCTAAGGCACGGCCCATTTTCCCCCAACGTCGGCACTTTCGCCCTATGGTATGCTAACTATCGAACGATCATAAGTCGGACCCCAATGCACGTCGGAAATTACGTGCACAACAGCCTCGGCCAATGGCGCACCATGGGATATCGTTGCCATCACCAACTTCGCGAGGAGCCCAGAGACCGAGTCGTTGGGCCCCCTCACCGCGACGTGATTTTTGAGGGAGGGGGAAATAGACTGTTGGTCCGCCAGTGATAGTAGTGACTTTCCAGACCAAAGCCTGAGCGCTGAGGACCTGCGCGTGGTCCCTTCTCATCTCCAAACACTCCAACTGCTCCATATCCTGCAACAGCTCAAAGCACTTCTTCGCTTGTTGAAGACCATATTGGATGTCGTCACCTTTTTTTTTTTTTACCGAGAGGAAGGCGGATCCCGCGAAACCCCTCGCTCTGGAAGTGATATGGAGTTCCACAGCGGATCGTGAACGGGAAGCCTTGATCCCCGTAGGCCGTGGAATGATGTGTTGAAGATTCCCAGCCCTCCGTAGATTTCGACGGCTGCGGTTTTGGCGAGATTGGGGAGCCGTTCTTCAAAGGAACAAGGGAGGGTAATGCTGCGCGCCGGCGGTGGGATCCTGGTTTTAATCTGCCCCACAGGTGGGAGGGGAGGAGGTATAAGTGATGGCGGAATGGGGTCCAGGTTTTTGATGCAGGACAACTTAGACTCTCTCGGTTTGGGGAGTGGAACTGGACGAAGGGCGGATGTGAATGTCCAGGGAGTATGATGGAGCTTGACGTGAAGGTCTTCCAGTGATAGTATATGTTCAAGCACTTCCAGCATCGGATCGATTTTGAGAGCCGTGAAGGTGTCGGTTTGTAAGTCGAACCGGGTGAACTGAGGGAAATGGTGAGGTGAGTTCAGGGTCGAAAACCCTATGAGTCGCAGCGTCCTCAACGAAACGAATTCTCCGCCAAAAAGTTTGGGCAGTGGTCAGGCCAGCCTGATCCCAGGGGACGGGGGCAGATATACTGGGCCTTCGCAAAATTGGAGCAGGTTTAGAGAAGTGCGATGGGATCTTTCCGGGCCACTCTGGAACAGCTAATTCGATTAACAGCCCAAGGCTCTCGGAACATATTTTCGCGAATAGAGCCCCGGCTTCCGTAACAATCGATATTACACCACAGATCAGGAGATGACAATAGAATGTTGCGCCAATGTCGACAGACCGCAGTGGCATTAGTCAAATCGCGTTTCGAACACAATGGGAGGGAATCGGACCGAGGATCTCTGGAGGGAGATGGTTGGCGGGGATGGAACCGTTTGGATATATCGAGCAGACATCCAAATCGCTCGAGTCCTAGTCGCCGTCTCGCCAACCTAGACATACCAAGGGTTGAATATCTTATTTATGTGGATGAAGGGATATGTTGTACTGGTTCATCCTCTCTCAAGCGAAAAATATCGGAGTTACATGCGAGTTCAAATGGGTGAATTTTTCAGTGCTCGACACTCCACTACTAGAATAGGGCACACCTTGTTGATGTTTTCGTTAATCGGCCCAGCTTTCTCTCCAGTGTGTGAAATAACAAGGGTAAAGAAAACTGAGGGGCCAACCTCGGATATGAGTCCATGATTACGAGCGGTCCGGGTGTGAATGTCGGCGTGACGGGGGATTGGTGCCTCCCACCGACGTCCTTGCCTCGCGTTCATAGTTCCTTTGGATCGTACTCAACGTGGCTATGGACGCTTGGTGATGGTGAGGCAGCTTTGTGATGTACATTGTGGGGTTTGAACCTCGCGACCATCACAACATTGGCGAATATTCATAATAGTATTCAATGCTAACCTTTCAAACGTTTGACCCCTACTCAGCCGCGTTTTGCAGTACGACGCCGGTGCGGGCTTCCTGATAGGGTGGGGAGCCTCGTTGCTGGCGCCCGGACCCCAATCTTGGCGCTAACCTTGCCGAGAGTGTCTCTCGCTCGTCGGTCTGCTCATCCTTAGTCCCATCCTATGCTTCCTTCGCGGAAAAAACCGCGTTCAAAGACACCGACGACAGCGACCCTGTCATCTACCCCCACGTCGCCGGAAGAGTCTTTCATCCGGAAGAAGTTTTCCACCCCATATCGTGATGTAAAAGCACTTGCCGCTTCGTCATTTGCCGTTGCATCATCTATCGGATCCCCGTTCCTAAGCAGTAATCATCCCTCGTGTTCAGGGGAGGAGAGGGCGACCAACACATCCCGCCTCGATAATGCCACGATCGACCAAGAACCCGGCCCCCATCAAACGGCAGATTCGGTCTGGCAAACGGCATATAGCACAGCAAGGATGGCCGTCAACATCACCAAAGAATCTTCAGACCTGTGCCTACCGCTCAAGGCAGTCGTCGGTGCGCTCTCCGTTTTAATTCTGAATTACGATGTGAGTCCCATCCCGGCGGCAGCCGTCGCCTAGATTTTATGCTGACGGCCTGCGCTCTAGCGAACCATGAGTAATGCAAAGCAGATCAAAGAGATAGAAGAGAGGGTGTTGTCACTTTCGGACATCCTCCGTTCTCCTTTAAGAGCAGATGATCGTTCGGAGAGTACACGGAGGGAACTGCTCCGTAGGTTCGTGCATCTCCGAACCTCGGCAGTCACTGCCGCACCACTCACGTGGGATACCCGTAGGAGGTTAATGAACATCGTTGTAAAACTCGAACCGCTTTCCGAGCAAAACGGGCTGTTGAAGTTCTTGCGGAACGAGAATCATGCCGGGTTGTTGAACGGATTCGTCCAAGATGTGGCCCATGCTGTCACAGATTACCAGGTTCGTAGCCGAGAGCGCGGAGTTCAATGTTGCTAATAATTGCTCAGACATCTCTTCAACAAGGCACGTACGAGAATACCAAGGACATCCAAGAAGTTGCGAGGAACATCGACCTGACAACCCAGGGTATCGCTGAGAACACGGAGGACATTGCTCATAAGGCGAGAGAAATAATTGTGAGCATGGCACGGGGGGCACCAGTCGTCCAAATACTCACATTCCCCAAGGAAGCCGCAGACCTGGAAGTCTTGGACAAATTCAACCCTGTGCATAACGCAGGATACCAAGCAGAGCATCACGAAAAGTGTCTCAGTGGGACACGAGGGCCTATCCTTCGAGAGATCATGTACTGGGCCAAAATCACTCAAGATCAGCCTGTATTCTGGCTCAACGGGCTGGCGGGAACCGGGAAATCCACCATCGCCCAGACATTTTCAGAGATGGCCAGCAACTACGATATCCTTGGTGCCAGCTTCTTCTGTTCCCGCGACTACTTGGAGCGGAAGATGCTCAAGAATATCTTCCCTACGCTCGCATATCAACTCGCCTGCCGCTATCCCCGGTTCCGGGGCCACCTCGTCAAGATAATCAGGCGAGACCCCTCGGTGGCTCACAACTCCCTCATTTCCCAGCTGAGAGACCTGCTCGTGGACCCACTATCTGCGACCAGGATCTCGTGCGTAATCGTCATAGACGCATTAGACGAGTGCGTCGACGACCAACCCGCTTCGGCGATCCTCTCGGTTCTCGGCCGCCTCGTCAGCAAATTGCCGCTGGTGAAATTCTTCATAACGGGCCGACCGGAGCCACGGATTCGCTCTGGCTTCCGCCTTCCACTCCTTGAACCATTCACACAAATATTCTTGTTACACGAAGTCGCCTCGACAGACGTTGAGGGTGACGTTCGGTTGTACCTGACGGAGAGGTTGACTGGGATCGCGAAACGGCGAAGTGGACTCGACTTACCAAAAGCGTGGCCGTCGGGCGAGGACATCACGGCGCTCGTCCAGAAATCCTCGGGGTTATTCATTTTCGCCGCCACGGTAGCCAGATTCGTCGAGTCGGAATACCACGAACCCGGGGAGCGTCTCCAACTCATCGTCAGCAGAACAGATGATACAAGCTACGAGGGAGCGTCAGGGGTCGACTCACTCTACTCTCAGGTTCTATGCGACGCGTTCTCCGGTATTCACGAGGAGTCAGCGTTCAATGACCTGAAGCGTATCCTGAGTGCGGTGGTGCTTGCGCTCGACCCCCTGTCTCGAGACGGATTGGTACAACTCCTCGATATCGACTCAGCACTTATATCCACCAGGCTTCGACACCTCCACTCGGTCATGCTCATACCTGCAGATGGGTCGAAGGAAATTCGTGTATTCCACAAATCATTTCCGGATTTCCTGCAAGATCGCAATCGATGTTCAGATCCCAGGTTTCACGTTGATTCTTCGATGCGTCATGGTGACATGACGCTGAGCTGCCTATATCTTGTGGGGAAGCTCAGCATGAACCCTTGCTCAGTGGCACCATTCGTGATGAATCGAGACGTCCTCGATCTCCCGCAACTACTGAGGGATAAGCTCGGGAGTGGGCTGCGTTACGCATGCAAGCACTGGTCCGCGCATCTTTTGTCCTCCTCGCCATCCGGGGAATACGGCAGCCGGTTGACCGCATCGATGTCTCTGTTTTTTGACCACAGTGTATTTCCATGGATGGAGGTCATGAGCCTTGAGGGATGTCTAGAAGATGTGATCCATTCGATGAATCACCTGTTGGAATGGTTGAGCAACGTGAGTGATACCCGTTATGGCTAGTATCAGTGACACCGATTGTTAACAACAAGCAAACAGAAGGCTGGCATTGAAATTGGTTCCCTGCCTGATCTGGCCACGGATTGCCTTCGGTTCGCCCTCCATTTCTTCCGACCAATCCAAATGTCGGCCCAACACATATACCACACTGCCTTGCCCTTATCACCGGGGACTTCCATCCTACCGCCACGGTTTTTCGGGAGCTGTCTATCCTGGACCACACAGCAAGCATCACCCTCGACCCTCACCTGGGGAGCAACCCTCAGAACCATCAAGGCTGATTTTGGATCATTTATACATGTTGCCGTGGCGGGTCAGAGGATTACTGCTGTATGCGAAGACAGTACCGTCAATGTATACGATGCAGTTACAGGTGTTCTCAGGTTGTCGCTGAAAGCTCCGCACCCGGTCACAAAGGTTATGGGCTCGCCAGATGGATCTATTCTTTTCTGCTTTCACAAATACCTCCACGCGATAACCCTGTGGGACACACAGACCGGAGGCTTATTCCATACCTTCACTGCCGAACCCGGGATCGACGATATCGCCATCTCCTTGACAGGGAAGTACCTTGCAAGTTGTTTGTTCGACGGTACTTTCATGTTCTGGGAAGTAGAGAGCAGGCGTGGGAATTCGCGATTTTTGGGCGAACCGATCGCATGCATCTGTTGGCTGGAACCCGAGGATCAAATCGCCCTGGCCCTCGAACAGACCATAGTGATCCTGGAAATCACCACGGGGAAGACGCTACATGCGTTCCCTGTAAAAGGGAGTGTACGGAAAATTGCTTTTTCCGCAGGTCGGTTAGCTGTCTGGGTGACCAAGACCTTCAGCTTCGGCAGTAAGATTACGGCCTACAGGAGTCAGGTCACGACCCTCGAGGGGCCAGCCACGGACCTCAGCAATCCGTCCATGGACATCTGGGGTACGACTACAGTCATCGACATCCGGGATGGCTCGGAGTTGGTTTCTGTTCCCCACCCAGGACCAATATCTTGCTTCACTTTCTGTGACAACGGAGACAGAGTAGTCTGCGCAATACCAGGATCTCTCCAGTCCCTCGATATATCTCAATTCTCACCAACTTCGGACAACTTCCGATCCTCACCCAAGTGGCACAACTACTTGGAACACCCCGGAACGATATTTTCGATCGATCTCCTCCAAAGCGGTCACCTGGTGGTGGATTCCGGAGAATCTATCCAACTACTGGCGATGAAATACGCCCTTGACACCAACCGGGGTCCAAAATTTTCTGACATCTATCCGTTGGATAACGGCAGGGCAATCTGTGCTGTTTCCGAAAATCACGAAGACGTTTACCTGCTGGATATGGAGACCATGAAGGTCCACTATGAATACCGTGCTGAACCCGATATCACCTATCCCTTTCACGCGTCCAATCTGCACATCGTCTGCGCTTCTATTGATAAGCGTATCGTCGTCTTCTGTTTCTCGGCCGCCGACGGTGAGCCTACCCTGGGGCTGCACGCCATCGGTTTTGTTTTTCCGCAGTGGGAACAACGCTTGTCGCATCCAGTATCATCATGCACGCTATCACCCGATGGAGAGAAGCTGGTTACCGCTATGCAAGTTAGGGGCTCGAAGATGGGCTGGAGTGGGGCTGGGAACGGGGACTGGGAACTCTGTATCAGGGAAATGCTAAAAGGAGAACTCCTCACTTTTGTCACCTGTGTAGGCGCGTGGTCCAGAAACATCACGTTCACCTCGGAAAACCAGTTCTACACTGAGGGCCTCCGCTTCCGACCGCTCCCCGACCGTCCCCAGTTCCAACCGCCCCCCGAGGGTGAGGACAGTTGCAGGGAGGATGTCGACTACAGCCTCTTCCACCAACCCACCTGGACCCCTGTGCTCCAATCTTATGAGGTGGATCACGAGGAGTACAACGTCCGAACAACTTTTACTCTGAATCCTACCTCGAACGATTATGGTATCCAGCAAGTGTTGGAAGAGGAGATCCTACCCATCCACCCGAGTTATGCACTAGACGAGAACCTGGAATGGGTAATAGATGCCAAATCAAGGAGGATGTGCTGGCTTCCGCCTGGCTATCTCAGTAGCACAGCGGGGGATCAAAATGGGTACTTTTTTGTTGGTTCTTCGATTGTTATGGTTGGGCAAGACGGGATTGTGCGGAGGTTGACTTTCAGGGACCCTTGTTTTGAATCATGATGTATAGTAAACACTGCGCACGCTACGCCAAGATTATCTACATTCCTATGGAATCTCAGGATTGTTGTCGGACCGATCATCTGTTAAGTTACGGTGGTCTCAAAACGCGGACGGCGTCGGGCAAGTACGGTACGGTTCTCCCAAGTATTTGGCACCTTTTATCAATTCGGGATAACCCCTGTGTGGGGCTTGCTGATGGGCGCCCCACTCACCAACCGTTTTCAAGTCCCCGGGTTTGGCGGTCTTAAAAATTAGAGCTAGCGCTGATTACGCACATGCTGAGTGGTTCCGTGGTCCAGGCGTAGGATCTGTATCTCCTACTACGTGCAGCCCTTTGCATATGAAAAGAACACCGCAATTCTTCCTCTCCTCTCAATCTCCGCTATACCTAATCTCGTGGCCCTGGCTGTCAATCTGTGATGCTTGTCACTCGTTAACCGCGATGGCTAGCCGCATGACACTGGCCGAAGTCCTGAGGGAAACAGCCATGAACTTCTATTCTCCAGGCGGTGTGTCCACCCAGGAGGCCGGGGGGATCACTTAACGTGCCTTTCGGACTTGTCTATGCAAAATCTCGTGTCCCCGAGGGTTAGGGGATGCCTGAGCGACCCTCAACCGCTGCTTCGTGGTGATGATAATCTATCATTTTACCTGCACAGACCTCCGCACAAACTGGTCACTGCTACCGTTTGCGGAGGTTCTCTTGTTTCTAGACGAGTGCCATAGGTAATTTCACAGTGTGGCACGTGTCGGGAGTCAGACCCAGCTGCGATGAGGGAGGAAAAACACTACATTCGAAATCTAAACATTTAACCCACCATTGCGTGTTCAGTCGCAAGCTACCGTCTTCCAACAACACGAGTAGCTAGGCACCCCTCCAGTTGAGAGACGGAGTACGTAATGTGACACGTAGTTCCAATTATTACCTCAGAAATCATGTTGCCATATCGAGTGATACAGGGCAAGGATACGAAAGCTGGGTGTTCATTTTCCTATGCAAAGGGTTGTAACAAATGTACTGAGTGCTTGTGTGAGCGCACCAGCACAGGAGGGGATCGGCACTTCCTATTAATGTCCTTGGCCCTCGTTCGTGGTTCCTTCGGATCGTGCTTGACGTGAGGAGAGCCAATCAGGAGTGTGGTTGACTCAACCGCCACAACATTTGACCACTACCCAGTCACGCCGTGTAGGACAACGCCGGCGCAGGTTTCCCGATAGGCTGGGGTGCCTTTCTGGCGCCAAGGAAATCTCCCACCTACCATGGCCCGGAGCTGGATTTCAATTCTGATGCTAACCCTGTCATGAGTGGTGAGCGTCTCCCCGCTTGTCGGTCTGCTCATTCTTAGTCCCACCCTATGCTTCCTTCGTGGAGGAAATTGCGTTCGACGACGCCGACGACGACAACTCCGTCACCTACCCCTACATCGCCGGAAGACACTTTCATCCGGAAGAAGTTTTCTACCCCACATCGTGATGCAAAGGCGCTCGCCGCTTCATCAATCGTCGTTGCGTCGTCTATTGGATCCCCGTTTTTGAGCAATAACCGCCCCTCGTTCTTGGAAGAGGAGAGGGCGGCTGGTACATCCCGCCCCAATAATGCCACGATTGACCAAGAACCCAGCCCTCATCAAGCAGCAAATTCAGCCTGGCAAACGACGTATGACATGGCAAGGATGGTCGTCAACATCACCAAAGAATCTTCAGACATGTTCCTACCGCTCAAGGCAGTAGTCGGTGCACTCTCTGTTCTAATCCAGAATTATGACGTGAGTCCCATCCCGGTCATAGCCATAGAGATGGTATACTGACGGTCTGCGCCCTAGCGAACCGTGAGTAACGCGAGGCAGGTCGAAGAGATAGAAGAAAGAATTTCGTCACTCTCGGATATACTCCGTTCTCCTCTAAGAGGAGATGATCATTCGGAGAGTGCACGGAGGGAACTGCTCCGCAGGTTTGTGTACCTCCCAGTCCCAAAATCCACTAGCGCACCACTCACGTAGGATTCCCGTAGGAGACTGATAGACGTCGTCGTAAAACTCGAACCGCTTTCTGAACAAAACGGGTTGTTGAAATTCTTGCGGAATGAGGACCATGCTGGATTGCTGGGCGGATTCGTCCGGGACGTAGCCGTTGCTGTCACGGATTACCAGGTCCGTAGCCGAGAGCGCCCAGCCCAACGTTGCTAATAATCACCCAGACCTCTCTTCAACAAAGCACGCACGATAATACCAAGAACATCCAGGAGGTTGCGGAGAACATCGACCAAACCACAAAGAACATCGCTGTGAACACGGAGGACATTGTTCAGAAGGCGAGAGAGATGATTGTAGGCATAGCCCAAGGGATACTCGCCGTCCAAATACTCATGTTTCCCACAGGAAGCCGCGGATCGCGAAGTCTTGGACAAACTAAACCCTGTGCATAACGCGGGATACCAGGCCGAGCATCACGAAAAGTGTCTCAGTGGAACTCGAGAGTCCACCCTTCGAGATATCATGTGTTGGGCTAAAAGCACTCAATATCAGTCTGTATTCTGGCTCAACGGGCTGGCGGGAACCGGGAAATCGACCATCGCCCAGACATTTTCAGAGATGGCCAACAACGACCGTATCCTTGGTGCCAGCTTCTTCTGTTCCCGGTATTATTCGGAACGGAAGATGCTCAAGGATATTTTCCCCACACTCGCATATCAACTCGCCTGCCGTTATCCTCGATTCCGGGACCACCTCGTCAAGGTCATCAAGCGGGACCTCTCGGTGGCCCACAGTTCCCTCATCTCCCAGTTGAGAGACCTGCTCGTGGACCCACTGTCTGCGACTAGGATCTCGTGCGTGATCGTCATAGACGCATTGGACGAGTGTGTCGACGACCAACCCGCTTCGGCAATCCTATCCGTCCTTGGCCGCCTTGTCAGCAAATTGCCGCTGGTGAAGTTCTTCATAACGGGCCGACCGGAGCCACGGATTCGCTCTGGCTTTCGCCTTCCCCTTCTTAAACCGTTCACACAAATATTCTTATTACATGAAGTCGCCTTGACAGACGTTGAAGGGGATATTCGGTTGTACCTGACGGAGAAGTTGACTGGGATCGCGAAACGGCGAAGTGGGCTGGACCTACCAGAAGCATGGCCGTCGGACAAGGACATCACAGTGCTCGTCAGGAAATCCTCGGGATTATTTATTTTCGCCGCCACGGTGGCCAGATTCGTCGAGTCGGAACACCACGAACCAGGGGAACGTCTCCGACTCACCGTCAGCAAAGCGGACGATACAAGCTACGAGGGAACGTCGGGGATCGACTCGCTCTACTCTCAGGTTCTACGCGACGCGTTCTCTGGTATTCAAGAGGAGTCCGTGTTTGTCGATCTGAAGCGTATCCTCAGTGCAGTGGTGTTGGCGCTCGACCCCCTGTCTCGAGACGGGTTGGTGCAACTCCTCGATATCGACTCCGCGCTTATATCCACAAGGCTTCGACACCTCCACTCGGTCATGCTCATACCTACAGATGGGTCGAAGGAAATTCGCGTTTTCCACAAGTCATTTCCGGATTTCCTACAGGATCCCAAACGATGTCCGGATCCCAGGTTTCACATCGATTCCTCAATACGTCACGGGGATATGACGCTGAG
>Ga0307513_10006805_pt1 | contig 14904 bp, 9 predicted proteins | sample 15_EM_MG_FD_202174 | JGI IMG/M metagenome (GOLD analysis project Ga0307513, IMG submission 202174) | Populus trichocarpa ectomycorrhiza microbial communities from riparian zone in the Pacific Northwest, United States - 15_EM | ecosystem: Host-associated > Plants > Roots > Unclassified | place... | reverse complement strand
CCGTGTCCCTGTGACCACGGTCAAGCCTCCGCTTTCTTTCTAGCATATTCCATTTTGTGTCCTTGAGAGTCAATGGGAGAGATGTCCGATGGCCAGCCACGGACAGAGCGCCGGCGATTCAACAACAAAATATACCTCTCGGCGAACCTAGGGTCCTAGACCAATAATGAATATGGAGCATCCTTGCAACTTTACTTCCTCCCTGTTTTGCCACAATAAGGGCCGGTATACCTAACTGCCAATTTCTAAAATCTTGGTTATAAAACGAGGCGGTGGCGTTACAACTAGTTCTATTATCTGACAAATGGCGCAAAATGTGTACATTTCTGCCATCCCAAATTCTTGTATCAAGACCCTCAAAGCGTGACGTTGCTTGGGAGGTATGTTTGCAAATCCCACCAGACCTTAAACGGCAAGCTACTTTAGGTAGACGCCCTCTACCTTCCATTATCCCGCCAATGTCTTGCCCTCCTTAACGGTTGTTACTGTCCCAAAGTGCTAGAAGGCCATCTGTAATTCGCAGCGGGGGCTATGTCGGGTCATGTGTGATGTGGGGAAGAGTCTTACACTGTGTGTGTAGGAACAAGAATTAACATTTGAGGTCACTCCAGGTATTCGAGTCTGCACAGAGGACTGAAGGATACCTCTCCTGCGTATCTACCTTCCCGACATATGCCCCCGCCCTGAGTTTAGGGTCGGGCCCTAAATTTTGCGATCTTGTCATCCCTACCTAGGTTCTTAGTCACATTAGCCCAGAGGTGATGCCGGCTGCCAATTTTTGGTGGCAGCCAAGAACAGCCGCTGATTGAATTCAGGGGCTGGGATTATTTGTGACAAGGAAGAGCATGTAGTTAGCAATTTATTAAACTCGCACAACACAGGTCTCCCATCTTCCTCTCCACCACGGCTGAACAAACCATCATTATATACAGCATTCCGCCCCACCATCACACTCGCTATAATGAATCGCATTTTAAAGTCTCCAACTCGCTTTGCGGCAGCACCTCGTACCGGTGCATTTTGTCCTCCCACTCAGACTGTTCTCACCATCTTTGGTCACTGTCTCAAATTGGCGACTCACAATGGGCGGTTTTGCCGTAGAGCCCCTTCTATTGCGCTTGGGTACAGTGCGGCCGCTAGGAAACTTGAAGCCAAGTGGTCCAGATACACTAAGAAGGAGTGTGCCAAGAGGCTGAAGGAATTGAACAAGAAGGAGGGTGAGTTGTTCAAAGCTGGTAAGGAATCTGTGGCCAGTGTGCGCTCTGTGCATAAAGGCTCCCTCCGCTGCTCTGGTGAGGATAGAGCAATCTTTCTGTACTGTAAGGAGGAGCAACTTGAGGATCAGGAGAAGGTAAAACGATTCATGCTGCGAAATTTCAACATTCGTGTAGGATCACCCCTACTCCTTCCACTTTACAGGTTTCTAATTCTTCAACAGGATAAAGCTTTGGAAGAGAGAACGGAGGTAATGAAGTTGATGGGAGGTTTTAATCTCAGTGGAACTCTACGTATGAAAGATCAACCTGTGTCTATTTATTTACTAACGTACTATCGTAGAACGTATTGTCTACCATGCTAAATTGGAGAAAAAGGTTCCAGCAACAGCCGACATCCAAGAGGGACTGGACATGGTGGCACAGTGGCCTGAATTCACTGCAGTTCTTAATGAGGAAGTACTAGCTCGCAAACTCGAGGCCAAGGATGTCATGGCTTGTGTTGGCCACCTCTACGCCACGGCACACAACCCTACGGATGGTAATGACGACACTTTTACAAATGTTATTATTCTCAGAGCTGCTGAATTCAAAGCGAATGAACGCGCGGCACTTGTGACCTTCCTAAAGGTTCAAAGTGGGTGGGCGTGTCCACATGACTGGACAGAGGATGCAGCGTGTAAGGCAGGTGAATAGATGATTCAGCTGGTTGTATTTAAATTCTACTCTACTTTTCCAGATGGTATATGATTTAGATACTGGTATCGGGAGTAGCTGAAGATATCGTGATTACTACGTTATCACTCAGTGAACCCCAGTTTACGCATATGATACATGATTTGCCAGATCACAAGCCGTGAGCCGGGCGGAATTATGAACTTGGAGTTTCTGAGCATACCAGCCCAAGAGATGTGATAGGAAACTGCACAGGGCTCGACCGGGCCTGGTAGGGCGTCTGTCTTTACCTCTGTCTGCCTTGGTTCAAGTTGGTCACGGTTTTGCACTTGAAAAAGAGGGAATATAATCGGCGGTCTGTCTAGTCCTGCCTCCGAGACGGACGGACTGGATGGTTCGGAACACTGCCTTTAGTCGGGTTAGAGTTGCCATCTATGAATCGCTCGCTCATTATCCGTTCATGTTTGTTTCCTCTTGTAGTAAATGTGGCCCCCCCCGTAGAAGTTGTTGTGTTTAGCGAAACGAAGAGCAATCTATAAATAACCTTTCCCAGGGATATACATATCAAACGGAAGATACCCCCTCCCACCACACATCTACAACCCTCTGAGATCTGTGTATCTATCTATTCAAGGGCCTCCTAGTCACCTTGTTTATCCAGGATAGTCCTGCCATTCCCCCGAACCCGCAGCGGGTACTAGAAGGGAACTCACCGGTCAAGTGATGTTCCATGAAACCGGGTCGTCCGGCAGTCTTGGGCGAACGTGGTTGTGATTATGGTGGTGAAGGAGGTTGTGTTGTGGCAATTTATAGTAATAGTATTGCTATATAAATTTAGCACAACGAGAATGGTGTAGGGTAGTCTATAAATGGGGTGGCTGGTCACTAGCCCCTGTCAAGGGAATTATGCGGAGGAGATAAACCCAGGGCTGACGGATTTTGGGCGTGCTTCTTCAAGTTTACCATCCATCCATTCCTAACAAATTACTTATAACAGGCCGTGCCGTATTATACTATAAATCACTGCCCAAGAAAAGCACCAGCCAAATACAAACTAAACGAACAACAGAGAGAGGAATGAGGACCGAACACCACGGTGGGGCCATGTCTAACCGGAACTCAAAGAGAAGAAAGAGGAACAAGATAGATGAACAAAAAAAGGAGAGGAATAGTAAATTGTCAGAATAGAATATAAAAACACCATTTTCAAAGCCTATTTAAGTCTAAATCGACGGAGGCCTTGCCTACGCCAATTACACAACCCGATCCTAAGACAAAAATAGACAAAAATAGACAAAAAGGTCCCGGACCTTACCAGAAAAGGCAACCTCCAGGTACTCGCGCAAGGCTCGATTATGCGAGTTCTTACGGTAAGCAAAGAAAACTAATAGACAAACGCCGATAACCGAATGCCAGTTGACCACAATTGACAGGATTGAGAGCGTGCCTCCGGATATCCATTGAGGGTACTGAAACGATAACTTTCGTCCGGGCAGAAACTATCTTCCAGTGGGTGATACGAACCTAAGAGTAAACTGAAGAACAAACCGACGGAGGAAAACACGGAAATGATATCACGATCTAGAAACCAACCAGTACCAAGGTGGGCAATCGCCGCTCACACACTGAGTAGAGTTAAAGAAACTAAAGACAATGAAAAAAACCGGTGGTTAAAAGAAAAGTCTCTATCGACCAAATACAAGGTCCGCGCTGTCTGTTTTCGTCGTTGTTCCCTCGTCCGTTCTCCCTTGTGTTCCTGTGACCGTTGCCTCCTCCACTTCCACCAAACCCTACGATCCTTGCCCTCTGTTACTAATCCCTGCCCCCTTGCTCCGCCCGTCTAACACCTAGCTATGTAAACTTTGAGCTATGAACGTAAAATACAGGAAACACTTTCGTAATATCGGTAGGCTTACTTCGAACCCCACAGTACGGAAACTTTAGGGGCCACATGGAGGAGGCTTGAGGGAGCACGGACGGTGAGGTTGCATGGAGGCCATTATCGGGGGACTTTAAAACAGAGTCTTTGAGATCCGATAGCGGTTCCTGCTTATCGGAGTTGGGTAGCAGGCATCCAAGTTCGTCGTTAGGATCTGTGATATTAGTATTGGGATCAAGAGATCTGAAATGCTTCTTCACTATATACTCGTTCCCATGCAGAGCAAAAGAAGGGGGGATGTCGTACCACATTCGGTATCTTCTTGGTCTTGATAGACACTTTCTCTCTCTAAACGCATCTTGACTATCCTCTTGTGTCCATGCTTTGCAGCCCACGCGAGTGGTGTTGGGCCATATTCTGTTTCTCCACGGTAGGGACAGACGCTCTGTCCTTTCCAGAAGCAGTTTTACTACCCTCGTGCCCGTTCCCAGTGGCACACGGGAGTGGCGTTCGGCCATATTCGTTCGCTGTCTGGTGGGTATTGACCTCTTCTCTTTCCAAAAGGATCTCCACGACCTGTTCATGCTCGTGCCTAGCCGCCCAGGAGAGAGGCGTTTGGCCGTAAAAGGTATCTGTCTGGTTGGTATTAACCTCCCCCGCCCTAAAAGCATCTTTACTACCACATCATGCCCGGTCCCTACTGCAAGCCAGAATGGTGTGCTGCCATATTCGGTCTCTGCCGGGTCGGGATTGGGCTCCTCTCGCTCCAAGGGTATCTTAACTACCCCCTCATGCCCATTTGCAGCGGCCGACAAAAGTGGCGTTCCGCCATATATGGTGTCGGCATGTTGGGATTGGCCTCCTCGTGTTCCAAAAGTCTCTTTACTACCCCCTCAAAATTTCACGGCCGCACAAAATAGTGGCGTTTGACCATATATGCCCCCTCGATGGTCGGGATTGACCCCCTCTCGTTTCAAAGGCATCTTCACTACCCTCTCTCTCCCATTACTAGCTGCCACCAAGGTGGGGGTCTGCATGGTCGGGATTGATGTCGTCGCGTTTTAAGCGCAGTTCAGCTACGCAAGGTTCCGAACGGTCTGAGAATGGACTAGTCTGGACTGCACAGTCCAGTCATACTCAAGTCTGGTCCGAGGTTATGAAGCAGACCGACTGCACGGTCAATGGCAAGAGAACTGATCAGACCAGACCTGGTCGGACTACAGTAGGCTTCAAAAAGTCACGAAAAACGGCAACGGCAACGGCTGACCACAAAACTTTCACACTGCAATACAGCACAACAAAACAAGAGTTTATAAAACCGAGAATATATAGTGATATCATACAAGAAGGGCTCTAGTCTTCTACCAACGGGTAGGGCCACCTCCTCGCTTAAGACAATTAGCTACACGCCTTGGCATACTATCAATGAAACCATAAATTCTCTCCCACGGCAATGCCTCCCATACCTTCTATGCTAGTCCAATCAGCTCCTTCTCACTACGGGGTATTCTCCTCCTCTCCCAGACTGCTTTCCTATAGTTGGTTTTGAATAAAAGCCAAACATTCTCGATTGGGTTGAAATCAGGTGAATAGGAAGGCCAGTCCATCCATTCTATACCAAGGCGCTTGCGATATTTCTCCGTATAAATAGAACTATGATAGCTGGCACCATTGTCTATAGTTTGAACACCAGCTTTCTTATAGAGTGGTCGGAGATGTGGAATGAGAATTTCATGGACATACTGGTGTGAATTGAAGCCCAGTCGATCTCTATCACTCTTTCGCTCATCTTCGGTCCGCCTTCGCATAGGAACAAGCGGTGCGCGGAAACCATAGGTAAAACCAGCCCAGAAGCCAACCACAATACTCTCTCCAACAAAGGTTGGCTGAAGGCTCTTCAAATCATAGGCGGCATTGGGTCGGGGAAGTCGTCGCACTTTTCATCTATAACTCGTTCTAGTAGAAATTTGAAGATATACTTTATCGGTATAACAATGCTTCCACCAAACTGAAATCTTCCACTTGCGCCGTAATCTACACCATCTCTTTCTTTGTCTCCTATTGTGAGGTCCTATCCATGGCTTGCATCGAGCAAGAAAACCCCGCCATTGCAGGGTGTGCAGGTAGTGGATTCATGTAAAAGCTCTCTAGCTGTCGCACGAGGATGGGCATCAGATAACCGGGCAAGGTATCTTTTATCACGGTCATTGAGCTTTAGGAGCCTTCCAGTGCGAGGTGTTTGAGGATTAATGTCGTCATACATTTTCCAGTGCCGGTAGATTCTGTAGGCTTGGGCTCGAGAGACACCTGTTTCTACCTCAATTGGAGGGAAACTCATGCCCAAAGAACGAAGTTCGATTATTCGCACCCTCTCATTTAAGGTCATTTCGCGTCGCTTTCCGGCTGCTTTATTCCACGGCATTGTGCTCGGGAGTTGTTGTGCAGGGTTGCGATTGTCTTGATGCGAACCGCCCAGCTTTTCATGACTTTTTGAAGCCTACTGACTACCAAAGTCGAGTGATATTCCATGCTGGAATTTTGGTTAGTAGAACAAGACTAGTACTTCGCATAATCATGCTCCAGCATAAAGTTTGGGTGTCCTTGGGCATGATTTATGCTCAAACATGGGCCACATCGTCTTTTGAGAATGATCATATATATATATCCAAGCCTTCCAATGGGTTAACCCGGGCTCAAAAAAGGCCGACCCTACCCAGCCCAAGCCCAGCGAATGTTGAGCCCAACCCGGCCCAACCCAACCAAGGAAAGCCCGGGTTGACCCAACCAACCCAACGAACCCATTGGGCTGAACACCAGAGAAGTGCAGTAACCAGAATCAATCTGAATATATTAATCCAAAACAATTGCGATACGGAATAAAAAATGAGAAATGAGAATGACTGAAATCGTGAGTAGAAAAGTATATGGTATAGGAAGGGGGTGCTTTCTTCAACATGAAGGTAAATGTTAAGGAGGATTGCCAACTACGGAGACACTCAGTCGACTGGATTGTCTCTGGATTGAGAGAGTGGCGGGAGTCTGAAATTGTCCTCTGGGATTGATCGTTCCATGAGACTTTTGATACCTCTGGGAACACTATATACATTGCCAATATCTATTACACTAAAAATAAATATTTAGTTCTCACTCCCGGATCTTGTATATGTTGGGTGTGTGGATGACTTACTCGATATTGTCTGCAATAACCAACCTTCCGTTTGGAGACTCCGGAGGTCCCCAAACCCAGGAAGCTGGACGGGGGCTTTTCCTTTTTTGTCGTGCCTGATGCGCAGCAGGCTGGGGATTTGGTGTGCATAGGCGATCATTGTCTAACTCAACAATCTCTGAGTAATCGGCAGTACCAGGCTCAGACTCTATGGTTTCTGAGCGAAGGAATTCAGGTAATGGACTTGGTGTTCGCAGTATAGCTGGAGGACTAGAGAGGTAACTCTCAGTATTAGAAGAGAAACTCATCTTTCTTGAATGTGAATCCGTACAGGAGAGTAAAAGTAATGGAGTAAGTAAACCGAGAAAAAAAGGAGAATGTTGAGGGTTGGAAGAAAGATTCTGTGTTTGAAAGAGGCGCCCAAAATATATTCTAAACTTCCGACCGTACAACTAAGATACTGAGAGAGCTCAAGAGCACCCAAATCACCTTAAGTCGTAGGCTTTTTTCCACACTATCTTCATTTAGAGAGCATTTGCCTTTGACCTTACTTCATCCGGTAATGTAGTTCTAGTGAGTAAGGTGCTCGGACTATCGTTTCCCTGGTGATACGAACAGATGTGGACGATCAAAAGCTAAAAGTCGAGGTAAAACATTCATTGGGTGACCCGGGCCGGGCCTGAGGGGGCCCGGCCCGGCCCAGGGAAGCTATTGAGTGAGCCCAGCCCAATGAACCCAGCCCAGCCCAACGAAAGACCCGGGTTAACCCAACGAAGGCCCAACCCATTGGAAGGCTTGTATATATCTTTCATGTGGCAGGTGTTTTTTTTACTTAATCTTGATCTATTATCTCAGTTAAAATGCCACCAAGAAGACACACACATACCCTCACATCCATCATTCACTCCAGGATTGTTCCTCATAGGCACATATATTGGCATTGCCTTCTGAGAATTGAGTCCAAAATTCTAGGAGGGCTTCCTTACCACAATCCGTTCATAGCACAGTTCATGTTAGGCCTGCTAATTTTACAGGTACATGTATTCCTCCGGTTTTCAAGTTCGATCTTCAAAAAGAAGGTAAACAGCGATCCCGCTTAATTTCTGTGTGACAGATCTAGGCAAATTCTCCTATTACTTCCCTATCTGGAACCCCTTCAACCATTGCAACCAAATCGCCAATCTGCGACAAGTCAGAGCGAACTCAGCGAGGCTTGCAGGGATCCCATATTTGACTAGTCTGTGACTAGACCAGACTTGACTGGACTAAATAATTCTGTCAAGTCCAGTCCCCTCCTCCATTCTTGACTAACAAGTTGGTCTTCTCCTCAAGACTTGACCGATCAGACCATTCGGAAGCCTGCTGCTACGCTACCTTGGCCTTTCGCTGCCACCAACCAGAGTACTGTTTGCATATTTGTTGTCTGCATCGTGGGAATTGAAGTTCGCTCATTCCAAAAATATGTTTGCTACTCATTCGTGCCCACGGACAGCTGCCCAGAGGAATGGTGTTTGGCCCCAATAGGTGTTGTGTTATTACAAATTGTTCTAGGTGGGGTTTAGCTAGATAGTTTATTTCTTTATCGTGACAGGTGGGAGAGTTTTTTATTTAGTTAATGGGAAACGGGAAAGGTGCAACTCCTTGGCAGAGAATGATTTGTAAGGACTTGTATGGATCATGGGATTCGGGTGGTGGGCTTGGCAAGGAAAACAGGTGCGTCAACTTAAACTTTTTATATCTACACCACCAGTCTTTAGTCCCACGAGCTATGGTTTTCATTCATTATGGTTTCATCTTAGTGTCATCAACACAGGGGTAAAAAGGTTCTGATTGTGTGATCGGTGATAGCCCAATTCGGTTTCCTTATATCTTTTCCACGAATTTGATCATTTCTTCTCATTTGTTTCCTCTCAGAGCGACTGGGAGCTTGTTCTGGGAATTATGGTTCCTTTGAACAGAAAACATCATTTTAGTAACCTATCTCACACCGGTATCAACTCTGAAAGTGTCCACGTAATCTCAATCTTCTGGATGCTAGCATGCACACTAGTGAAGCCACCATATACCTGTACAAGTACAAGTACACACTATTTCTCTTTGGCACAAGAATCCTTGCAAATCTTACCATGACAAATGGGGAAGGCAAATCTTAGTACAAGTATGTGCTCCTAAATCGTCTTAAAGTCAATCAATGTCATTAGCTTATCCATACTCAAGCATGAGGTCATTTACGGGGAACCTGATCACGATCGAGATCCCGATCACCCACTACAACTACTGAAAAATCGAACTTTCATTTCTTTATCTCAATCAATAATAGAGATACTACTTTGAAAATCTAGTTACAAGTACTTTAAAATATAGAGAATCTGAAAATCTAGTTTTTATTTTCTATAGTTCCAGAAGACTAGAGGTAGACTGAGTTTTCACATAAAATCCATGACAATTTTGGAGGTAACGGCAACCGTAATGCTTCGGATTTCTCTTGGCACTATAGGTTAAAGATGCCAAATCATTATTCTAGCCTGTTAAATATAGAGTTTTTGAAATATCAATTAAGATAAATAAAGCCCGAGAGATATTAAAATAAAGCTTGTATCATAGTTACAATTACCAGAGGGCCTACTAAGAGGGAGATAAGAATAACATGGACTATAGAAGGAAAGAAAGCATTTAAGAAACATAATATTAAGACTTAAGAATGCGCTGGTGTAGGAAGAATAACAGGGAAAATCATGTTATGCCAAGGCAAATCTCACGCATTACAGTTGCCGTTACCCCCAAATTGTCACGGATTTTATATGAAAACTCTGTCTACTTCTAGTCTTCCAGGACCATACTCATGAATTATTACTCTGGTATACTGGTTTTGAGATAGCCTATTTAAGAAAAGAATAATACTCTTTCCACGGGGTATATGGTTAAAAACCCTCTATCGAGGACATTCTAAAACAGATAGCAGTATAGTATAAGTCTTACATATTAAGATAAATCTAGTTTTAATTTCATTTATAATCTCTTTTCCAAGCAATAGTTGTTAAAAGAGAGATGGAAAACTACATATAAACCACATACAAATTGGGTCAATTTTACCATATAATATTTACATATATACTTGCCTAATAAACTCCATTCTTTGGAATACCCTTACCTATGATATTCTAAGCAAATAAATATATAATCTGATGAGAAACTATTATTTTAGCAAGCTCTAAAATGTTCAGCCTAACTTCTAAGCTCTTTTAGAACAATCTCATAACTGAATATTGGTTCAAATAATTCACAATTGCAATTTGATAGTAGTAAAGTGATTTATCCATCGTTTTTACTAGTTTGATAACAATCCAAATATAGATTATGCAAAACTTGTTTATTTAGCTTTAAAATTAGTATACTTAGTTAAGGTATTATAGTAAAGAATATTACCAAGAATGGGGTTCATTGGCGCACTATATATGTAGATATTGTATGGCAAAATTCACCCAATTTGTATGTGGTTTATATGTAGTTTTCCATCTCTCTTTTAACAACTATTGCTTGAAAAACTGATTATAAATTAAATTAAAACTAGATTAATATTAATATATTAAACTTATACTTACTTCTATCTGTTTTAGAATGTCCTCGATAGAGGGTTTTCAAGCCTATAGCCCTTGGAAAGAGTATTATTCTTTTCTAAAATAGGCTATCTCAAAACCATTATACCAGAGTAATAATTCATTAGTAGAAAATGAAAACCAGATTTCAGATTCTCTATATTTTAAAGTAGTTGTAACTAGATTTTCAAAGTAGTATCTCTATTATTCATTAAGATGATAAAATCGAAGTTTGATTTTTCAGTGGGTGCTATGTGTGATCGGGATCCTGGTCCTGATCGAATTCCCCGTAAATCAGACTATCCAGTATCTAGTTCATATGCACGCATGTTTGACCCTTGGGCATTTAGTCGGCCCCACAATGGGTCTCTCCCAAATATTTTCACACACTAAAGTTTCAACCTCTGTGATTACAATATGCAATGCTCAGGGTCTCATGTATCAACCCTCTCTTAATCTGCAGAAATGGTTTCTGTGCATTAAGGTCAAAGTTAAAAAACCCAAGGCCTGATCATCACACAGGCCGCGCACAGCTGTGTGTTTGGAAAGCATGTCCCCCACAGCTTGGCCCAGCCTTCTCTGAAAATCCTTAGGTTAGTCCAGCTGACTGGGAATACTAGCAGGAAATCAGCCTCTGGGGCTTCGGATTCCACTACAGTGTCAGAGGTATTGTCACAACAGGGGGTATGTTGGGAGGCTGGCACAAAGATTGTGTACTAGTATATTTCAGTACGACCTTGGCCTCAGTACTCAGCCTACTCTCAGCGTAGTACTGTGGAGCAGCAACCTTGTTTGCTAGCTAGTTGATTGTTTTACATTTTTATATAGTTAATGTGAACCCCGGAAGGCAGCTATGGGCACATGGTCATAGCTAGTACAGTAATAGTGGTTGTCATAGGGGCTATGGGTTGGTTACCAGTATATAGGTCTAGAGATAGGTAGATAGAGGACGGACCAAGACCTCTATAACCACCTCAGTGAATGAGGCTTTCTGGTATCGTGACCTTTTGATTTCTTCTCTTCTGCACTGACTTTTTTTACAAATTTATCTTGAGAATTGAAGGTATTGGTAATGTGAGTGGTGTTTGCCCATACCGGTTTATCCTGTTTCTGCCCTGTCTTTCTTGTTTGTCCTCTGACCCCATCACTGCACTTAGCGAAGACAATTTTCTGCTTTCGCCAGGGACTCTCTCACTGCTGCTATTGCGTCGTTGAAGTGCCCAGGCGCCCGACATACCCCCATTGTGACTCTACCCTACTCTCTTAGCATAAATAACCGAACATTTGGCCTTACCGCATTTTACAGTACCAGATTGCAGCCTGTTGTTTTTTCCTTATAATACGTTTCATATGTATATTTCTACTGACCAATTTCCCGAAGCCAGAACCCATTCATTTGAGATATATTAAACAAGAAGAAATAAGCTTAGAAAGAAAAGTAAAACTGATAACGATAAAGGAAATACAGAAGTGTGCTGTTCGCTCGCATCTAGGTCCGCTTGATCCACTGAGGAGGAATTGGTGAGGTGACCGCTGCCCTTGCCTTGGGAGATCGTTACCGCCGAAGTATCCCAGTTAGAGGCAGCCGCTGGACTGTGTCCTAGCCTGCCGTTAAGAAGGTAACGTCTCTCGCCCGATATGAGGCAGGCTGGGCTGTTGGATTACCTGAGCCCTCTGTGCAGTCCATGCCGAAAGCGCTTGGATAGTGAGATCCGGTCATTCCTCGAGTACTCGATGTATACCTTATAGGCATCGGATCGCCATCTACCCAGTATTTGGATGTCACCTTCTGGTATGCCCATCTCGGCTGCACAGGTAGCAGCGCCTCTCCGGAAACTATGACCGTTCCAGGCTCCCTGTTCAAGCCCCGCAGTAATCGCCAAGTCTTGAAGACTTTTGACAACATGTTGGCGGGTCAAGGCTTGTTGCTGGTATCGGCCGATGCAAAATAGTGGCGAGGCTGGTGATCGGTGGTGGTCGGTTGTCTGAAGACGCTTCATAGCCTGGACAGGACATCCAATATCACTGCTAGCTGCGATAGTAAGTGTCATTCCCTTGCGAAATGGGTCTGTTTTAGATGCCGGGAGTGTTAATTCCATATACGTCTCGTCCTCTGCCATTCTGATGCTCTGTTTAGTTAGATACCACTTGGAGTATGATTCTCCTAAATGCATGTCGGTCTCTCGATATGTGAATTCACCAACTCTCAAAAATCCTGCAAATGCTAGAGTAAAGGCATAATGCAGTAAGATATGATCGTAATTAGCGGCAGAGAGGTGGCTGACAATGCGGAGCAATGCAGGGCGAGTAAGTGGTGTGCGAACTCTACGTTCGGGTTCATTGTGATCCCGCTTAATCCCTTGAATAGTCCGTTCCAGTCTTGGGTCATTGAATGCAGTATACTCGATACCAAGATCTAAATGATATGATTTAAGACCGGAAAGATATAACTTCATAGTATTGACTTTGACAGTTCCGGCCAAAGAGCACAACCACTCGATTAGCCAGGTAATTTTGGCTGGGAAGCATCCTCCGTGGTGGTGGCGGAAGTTGGAGAGCTTGCAGAAAAGCCCAAAACGGGATCTAGGGCTTTCGTAATTGCGTCTGGTTGAGGGTGCGAGGCCTCTCCATAGATAATAGGCGGCAATACGTGAGAGTCCCGAGTGCTGTATGTTCTCCACCCATGTTTCTGGGGGCTGCATATTTCCTGTAATAACTGCGGTGCAAGGTCAGTAATCTTCTCATAATCGAATCGCGAGAGTGCATCTGCCAGCGCGTTCGCATTTGTCGATATCCATTCTGCTTCGAGTTCTAAGTCGTATTCTGCTGCGAGGAGTAAACATCGCCGCAGGACTTCCATTGATCTACCGCGAATTGTCCTTTTTGCTATGCTGTAGGCAACACTTCGGTTATCGGTATGTAACAAGACCCTTTTCCCATGCCAACTCGATCCCTAATGTAAGAGAGCCTGTTCTACTGCCCGCATTTCTTGTGTATTAATGTGTTCCTTTTTGCGGGTAATGTCTCGTGGCAGAGCTATAGAGAATGCCATATCTGGTTGTGGAATAGGTTGTAAGTTACTGATAAAAAAGGCCCCTAAGCCTTTGGTACTCGCAGCATCGGTCCAAGTTGAGATAGTTTCTCGTTTTGGGGAGTGGATAGATCTTTGTGGAGCCTGAGCGAGAACCTCATCCCACCATACTAGGTCTCTATGGGCTTCGCCGGACATGCGGCGCTTCTGATGCTTGCTCCCGGCTGGGAAGTATAGCTCCATATTATATAGCCGGCGTAGAAAGGTACGACCCAGCAGTACTACAATGGAAACAAAGTTCAGGTATCCTGTGATCCTTTGCAGCTCTAGCAACGAGAGGGATTTTTTGGCAATGGTGGTTTGAACTAGGCCTCGAGCTTTTTGAAGTTTTTTGAGAGGAAGACGGATAACCATATTGCTTGTATCGAATTCGATACCAGCAAAACTAGCGATGCTACGTTCCTCATTCTTTGCGGTTTTGATTGCCAGTCCCACTTCAGCACACAGTGTTGAACATCTTGTACTGTATCGCTCGAAGTCTGAACCAGGAGGCAATACGAGAAGAAAGTCATCTAAGTAGTGAATTATGGTAACTGGAAGACTCTCCTTCTGTAGCTCAGATTCCAGGATCCAATGGAATACTTCAGCAAAAATATTGAATAAATACGGGGCTGTTCGAAGACCGAAAGGGAGGAAGAGCTCGGAGTAGTAAGTGTTCTCCCACTGAAATCCCAAAAGTGGAGAATCAACCGGGGACACAGGTATATGTCGGAATGCGGCTTCAAAGTCGCGTTTTACTAAAACGCAATCCTTTCCCAGCGCGTGGATTGCCTCTATCGCTTCCGTGACAGTGCTGTATGATATTGTCCCATAGTGCTCAGGGATTCCGCTGTTTATGGAGCTAACACTTAAGGGCGGGTAAGAGAGGTGATGGATTCTTCTTTTACTTCCATCTGACTTGTCAATTAAGCCCAGCGGGGATGCAGTGTAATGATTAGGAAGCTGCGAAGGATCAGGGTAAATGGCGAAGCGGTTCTTTCCTAGCTCGACTGCAATATCCGAACTGAGAAGATGTTCGTCCGCTTGGGCTATTGGAAGGTTTGGGTAAATTGTTGGTGTTTCGCTGTGTCCTTCGTAGCCAATCCTTGCACCGTATCGACAAATACCATGTATTGCGGTAATGACTACCCTATCTGAGTAGTCTAGAGTTGCTCTGTCCCATCCCTTAATACTAAGCTGACTGCGGGGCAGGTTGAGCTGGTGGGGCACAAACAGGGGGTAGTGAATGGCTGTATTAGGGCGAGCGGCATGTTTGCTAACACTGCTAATTAAACGATAGTTTT
>Ga0307513_10006804_pt1 | contig 14907 bp, 16 predicted proteins | sample 15_EM_MG_FD_202174 | JGI IMG/M metagenome (GOLD analysis project Ga0307513, IMG submission 202174) | Populus trichocarpa ectomycorrhiza microbial communities from riparian zone in the Pacific Northwest, United States - 15_EM | ecosystem: Host-associated > Plants > Roots > Unclassified | place... | reverse complement strand
TATAAGGAAGGCGTTTTGGAGTTGAATGCTTCTGATGAGCGGTAAGTCGTCCTACCGAAGAAAGTCTCAGTCGAAAGAATGGACATTGATACCTTGCTACATAGAGGTATCGATGTTGTTAGGAATAAGATTAAAAGCTTTGCACAAAAGAAAGTGACGCTCCCTCCTGGACGGCATAAGATTATTATTTTAGACGAGGCAGATAGGTGCGCGGCGCCGTCGCTGCTATATGTACCATCTAGAGGGAAACTGATTAGTGTCATTCGGCAGTATGACAGCCGGTGCTCAACAAGCTTTACGAAGAACGATGGAAATATATTCGAACACGACGCGTTTCGCGCTCGCGTGTAACCAGTCGAACAAGGTTATTGAGCCTATCCAGAGTCGGTGCGCGATTCTTCGATACTCCAAGCTCCGCGACGAACAGGTCCTCAAACGTTTGTTGGAACTCTGCGAAGCGGAGCAGGTTGGTTCATTTCCCCGAACGTCCACACACCACTAAAATAATTCAAACAAGGTACAATACAACGAAGAAGGTCTCACGGCGCTCATCTTCACTTCCGAAGGCGATATGCGCCAAGCAATCAACAACTTGCAATCGACCCACTCCGGGTTTGGCTTTGTGAGCGGGGATAATGTATTTAAGGTGTGCGACCAGCCGCACCCCTTGATCGTACAGACGATGCTGCGTCATTGCGTCAAGGGAAATATCGAAGACGCGCTAGAGAAGCTCAAAGAATTGTGGGAGGCTGGGTATAGTGCGGTTGACATCGTTGTCACCGTGTTTAGGGTCGTTAAGGCGTTTGACGAGTGAGTGTGAAAGGCTAGGTTTGAGCCACTCGGGCCGAGCTGACCCAGTGGCCAGCATCCCGGAATATACGAAGCTTGAGTTCATCAAGGTTCGTTCCTGTCCGCCGTCGCTTGGCGATTAACCAATATGTGTGTTGCAGGAAATCGGGTTCACACACATGCGGATCCTCGAAGGGGTTGGGACGTACGTTCAATTGGCCGGCCTTGTGGCTCGGCTATGTAGAATGGTGAGCTATTTCATATCTGCGCTTGATACCATAGAGGGTGCTGAATCCGGATGTAGAGTATGAAGCCCGAGCTATTCAGAATATTGTGAACGTAGGAGTAGGCCAAGTAGAGGTGGCGCCCGCGCGCCCGTGGGTCATTATCGCCATGTGACAAGACATGTTTCCGACCCGCCCCACGTTTTGGGCGGAAGGGGGTTTAAGCTTGCGGTCTGGCACTCCACTAGTGGGCCTGAAACGACCAAGAGGTCCCACGGAAGCACGAACGTGACAGCGAGGGAGGTGAACGTTGGCATGCGTAGGCTGGCTTCTTGATTGCGGGGGTGACTGGCGCCGGACGTGGGCGGCGACGGGGGATCGGTCCGGGGGCGGCGGGGCTCGAGATGGCCTGAGAATGAGACGGAGAAGTGAGGGAAAGGCCGATTAGAGGGTGATATAAAGAGATATAATGTGTTGTAAGTAATATAAAGTGTAGTGGTTCATTGGAATATTGCTAGGGATCCGCGGCGGAACCCGATGGGATTGATGATGCAGGGTCGGCCGTGGGCTGAAACCTGTTGACACAAGACGAAGGCTCGGGTGCGGTCGTGGTCGTCGGCAGAGAGCTAGGAACATGAGCCTCATGAGCATGAGGAACATGAGGGAGCTGCTGAACACGGGGCACAGTCCCCTCGCCTTCCGCCTTCTTTTCCTCTGCCTCTCGTCTCACGTCTCACGGGCCACGGCAGCGAAGCCGGTTTCTCTCAATATCGAACTCGTCGTTACCACCGCTGCACACAGAACTCTGTATACAACTCGACTCACTATTTCCGCCGTTGCTGTTGCTGTTGCTGCGCTGCTCAGAGAGCGTCGTCTGTTCGTCTTCAATTTCCACACTCCAGTCCCCACTTGGTCCTCACGCTCACCTCGCATTTTGTCGTCTACAGCCTCTTTTGGTAGTAAATTGGTCCTTTCTTGTAATCAAACCGGCCCAGGCGGGCACGTTGGTCAAAGCCACGATCTGGCCACCGTCGACGGCGCAGGAACCACGCCAGAGCGTGAAAAAAATGTCGTCGAAATCAACCGCGTCGCGTCTTGGGTCCTTCTTTGGCATCGGGAACAAGCATTCCACGAAACGGGCTGCAGGTCAGAAAGAACTTGACGGCGGCTTCCGCGATACCCAACAAAACGTGCCTCCCTCCGACTCCCGCGCTCTTCACAACGTTCCCTACCTAGACACCTCTCGTGACGCCGGTGATCGTGGATTACCCGCCCAAAATACGCGAACAGAACGAGAGTCTCAACAACCCAATTCGCAGAAGAAGCACTATCGCCAGTCGCTCTACACCCTACCAGATGTAGACCCATTTGCTGCTACATCCCCCGTAGCACTCCCCACCTACCCCAACGCTCGTTCCCCCTCCGACTACAACACACTTCAGCCCCCACCTAAGATTCGGCCTCTCCTCATCCAGACAAGCTCAGACACCAGTGTACCTGTTCCGTCACCTTTTGGCAGTCCTATTGATATTGTCCATGGCCAAAACCCCTCCGGGTGCAGTTTCCAGTTTTTTACATGGCCGCCTCGGTATTCCGCTGACCCACCCAAACCAGGGCTGCGAATCGCCTATTGCCGCCCCATGACCCCGCATTTGCACAACGTCCAACCTCAAAATATCTATTGGAGGACGCCCTTGAACGAATGGCAAGATCCTCCGAGTCAGATTCTGTCTACTCAGCAAGCCAACAGCTCTCTGGACACGATCCCATCAGGCGGCGAAGGATCCACGATCGACACGAAGGCTTAGATGGCGACCCGCTCGACAGTGGAACACACCGTTTGAATGCCCTTGGAGTAAACATCAGGGCCGCCCCTGTTTCACCATCAGCGGACCTGTCTGGTGGCCAGCCAATACGAGATAGGCACCAACCTCTGCCTCTTCTCAATATGTCACCCACGAACGAGAAGTCTCTGGCATTAGCCGCGGCAATAGCGCAGGCGAATGGCCTCGTCCTCCAGCCGGACCCCAATAGGCCTAGTCATTCCCACCGTCCTCCCTCTCCCATCTCCCCGACAACCCACGGTCATATCAGTCCAGCACCTGAGTATCCCTCGCCACCACCCTCGGAGCACTCGAGCCCGTATCCTTCTGGCGTCTCCGCTGCAATCCAGGAAGCCCTGGAGAGCCTCCACCCACCCCAAGCCTCTTCTAAATACTTGCGCGTCGTTGGCGGGAGTCCATTCACGATCCCGGCATCTCTGCCTGCTACTCCGGTCTTGATTGCAAGCTTCCCCACGACACCCTCCGGCGCCTCGCAATCAATCTATCCGACTGATGGTGACGTTTGCCCGTCTCCGATGCCCGTACCCGCTGGGCAGTCACCGTATTTGAAAGACCGGCTTGCTGCCCGTCGCATTGCTTCGAATATGGATCTGTACCCGCCAAGAAGCGCCTCAGTATCCCATGAGCCGAGAGACGACGAGGGTTTTCAGATGGATTTAGACGAGCAGTTTACCATACCCGACTACCCAGAGGACGATATTGTACAGATTGAACCCCTCGAGGTCTACCGACCACCACCGCCGTTGACTATGCCCCCCTTTCCACCGACTATCATCTCTTCTCGACCCCCTACTCAACCGCTAGCCACCAAATCCTCGAAAGGGCACCATCTCGAGCTGGATATTTCAGGATTGGCACGGCGGTTCACCTCTTCATCGCACAAGAGTAGCACGAAAAGTGTACCACCCGGTATTGTACCAAGCGCCCCAGCCGACTCTCTTTCCACTGCACTCACAACTGTCCTCGACCCATCGACGCACAACAGCACAGGAGGCAGCGGGGTATCCCCGTATCGATTCCTGCGCAAAGCACAGTCCCAATCTCGCTTGCGGGACACGCCGGCATCAGGGGCGTCATCTTTGTCATCACAATCATCCTTGAGTTGGATCGGTGGCAGTAGCACGGGGAGCGGCGGATCAAGTCGGTTACCCGGGTTGCCAAGGCGACAGAAATCGTTCCAAAATCCTCCCCCTTTACCGGTCCCCATTCCGATGGCATCGTCTTCATCCCCTAGTTTACGACATGCCGGCTTGTTCAACCATTCCGCCGGCTCGGGATCGCCGCCTGAGGATAAGAGCAAGGGCAAGGAGAAGGAGAAGGTGGAGAAGGAAAAGGCCACATCGCCTCGCAAGAGGTTCTTTAATTCCAGCAAGTACTCATCGGGCAATTCGTTGGTCTTGGAGATGGAGTATGCAGGACTGATTGGCAAGATGCACGAAGCTGAGCCTCCGCCACCAATGCAGCGTCACCAGCCTTCGCTGCAAGTCGAGATATCGAGCCCGGTCAATAGGCAAGGCCTGCCCCTACCTCGCGCCCACCACTCGCGGCCGAGAAGTGCACCTTCTCAGCGGATGAACAGTCGTTCTCTTTCGACTGGTCCACCTTCTGCCCTACGCGCGTCTACGTCTCCGCAGAATGGTCACGCCACCGCGCTCGATGATGAGTGGGTTTCGCATTTCAGCTCGCCTCTTACCGTCTCTGGGTTGATCATCCATGAGGCGCCTACACCGTCTGCGCTGAGGATAGGAGGAGTCGTACCGGGGACATCACCTCCGCTTTCACAGCAGATCGACGAAGATAATACATCGCTTTCCCCTCAGAGAAGCCCTACGACGAGCTTATTCAGCTTCAGGACAGAGGAGCGTTGCGCGGCGAGACAGCACATTATTCCCCCGTCAGAGTTGCTCAAGCTGAGCGAGGAGGCGAGGGAGCACACGAGCGCGCTTCACTCGCCACCGAACTTGTCCCGCGCACGATCGGCCCAGGAGTACCCGGCGATGAGTGGGTTTGCGGCCAACGGCACACCTGTGGGCTTCGCAGCCTTGCGCGCCAGGAGTACCAGCACCAGCCGACTCCCAAGCGATTCCGCTGCGCTGGCTTCACCCATTCTAGGATCAAACAGGACAAGATCGCAGAGGGCTGGGTCAGCTGGAGCGAGTATGTCCCTCTCGACATTGGGTCGGCCTTTTGTGGCGTATGCTAGTGGATCAATTTCGAGTCCAAATGTTGACCTGGGAGGAGCCGCCCCGACGAGGAGCCTCTCTGTTCTCTCCAAGGCGTCGAGTATGCAATCCTCCCCTGCTGCAAAGGCAAGGCGACCATCGACTGCGGGCTCGCTGCAGATTTCCACTCCGCTCAGCCCGCTCGTTGGGTTCGCCAATCCCAACGGCGGTACACAGAGCCTGCCCCCGCCACCGAGACCGCGGCTGCCGAGTTTGCGAACGGGCGGGTCGACTGTGTACGGACCGGGGCATAATCCTACTGTAAGGACAAGTACCAGTACCGAGTTTGTCTCACCCGTATCTACCTTGACGTCTGCCCCGACACTGTCCTCCGGCGCATCATGGGCCAGAACAACTTCGAGCCCTAATCCCTCCCGCCCGCCTTCTTCAGCGAGCTTGGGCCACCCTCCAGTTCAGCCGCCTTCGGCTTCGGTCGTGGCTGCTGCGACGCAACGCCAACGTTCAGTGCTGAAGAAGCCATCCTTCTTGGAGATTGGTGACGAGGATGAGGATGCGAGGATAAACGGGCCCGACGGCGAGATGTCTGTTGCTGGCCGTCTCCGGATATCGCGTACCAGCACAAACGCAACCAGTCGGACAAGCAGTAGTTACAGTTCCTCTGGAGGTCGATCGCGGGCTCCATCTTCCGCTTCTCTTGGGAGGTCTGTGCATAGGGTTCCCTCCAAAGCTAGTTTACGAGCACACCAGCAGCCTGTGAACGTGGTCCTGAGCGATAGTTTTTTGGAGTTCGATACCGGAATCACGAGTATGGACACTATCCGGCAGCACCCGGATGAGCACGAGCTCGGCGAGAATGAGCGTGTGCTTGGCTATCGATATTAGACGGAATGTTGACACCCTAACGACTGCACGGTGAGTTGAACGGCTTGTTTCATAGGACTGAAAGTATACTCATGAGGATCCTTGCAGGAGCCTCATGGACTACTAACTCTCGGATTATTCAATCAACGTACCTGTACATCTGCAGGTACACTGCAATAGCAATAATTCACATTCTCAATACTGCACACGAATGCCAACACCTTTCCATCTCATTTTTTTGTTCGTCTCACACACACCATGACAACAAACGTTTCGCGCACTTTCATCCTTCGTTCCCATCTTACGTGAGGCATACCCTGTTACGTTATTATTGTCTATGTAACTCTTTCCTTTCGTGATTTATTCACTCGGTGCTAAATAGAGTCTATGCCCCATCTGTTCTGAATTCAGAATCTAATGACACTGATGCGTTGCTATGCCTTGAGAACCGTGGTGTCCGTTACGAGAAGTCAGGATGATTAATCCTGCCCGACTAACATGGTGCTTGGCGTCTTCCGTCGCTACCTGGGAGCCCTGAACCTGACCTGACCTTCTACTGTTGCTTTGAGGGCTTCTTTAAATTCTATGGCCGAGTCAAGAGAACGTCGAATGCAAGAAGCGCTATCACGCCCTCGCGACGTTGAAGGCTGCAGACCCGCCGGAGGAGCTCAGCTCCTATACTTCTCTAATACGATACTCCATGTCCCTTCCGATCCGTAAACCTCCGTCGCTGTTATTAAATTCGAACAATCAACAACTGCCTTTGAGGTCAGCCTTCTCACTAAGTATATCGGCACCCCTGAAGAATCGTGATATCCCAGTGTCCACCGGCCTGTCGCGGCGACGGTTACCGTGACGTGAGACGCTCTGGGAGATGCTCGGAATCCTCCCTGCATCACAAACTCCCGTTCCCTCATCCGCCGCACGCACCTAACTGGCCCAGACGATGCGCAAACAGCAGACAAAGAATTCTTTCAGAAGGCGCTGGGGCACCTACTCTGGGAGACAATATTCTCCGGGTACTCTCAAGCCCACACAGCAGGACTGGCCCTCGGAGCGAGGAAGGCGGGACGGGCGGATGGGCTTGTGAGAGCAATTACAGTAATGGCGGGCCGAGTACTCTGCTCGCTACACGCCACACACTGCACGTCGCAACTGAAAGACTGGAAAGGGCACGCCCCTAAAAATTAAAAGTCGCCGTCGAGAACGCAAACTGCCCGCGCTTGACGATTCTGTGGTTTCGCAATTCACAATCCGAGTTGCGGGTAAAGGCAGAACTGTTGCCTTGCACACTTCGAGGCTAGTTGTGAACAGCCTGGAGGAGGCGTGATTCAGGTGCTCAAAGCCGGAAAAAGGCACACTGCTCAGGAGGGGGACTGCTTCCACTTCTTCAGTGGAAATCAACCGTGTTATCATCTTCTGTCGCCTGCTGGTGCCAATGAGATGACAATCGCGATAACAGGCAGTTTGACGTTAGTTGATACCGATGGTGGAGGACTTCAGGTCGCAGCTCTTGGCCCTGCAGATACTAAAGCACCCATGGCTCAGGAACGCGCACCCACCACCTGACGCCTTCGCTTTGGCGACCACGGGAGGCCCCAGAGCCAGTAGTGCGGGTCAGGAAAGCAGGGAACAGTGGGATGGAGCTTATAGAGAAGTACCGAGGTAACGAGGTGAGCCAGTTGTATGAGCAGCAGGAAAAGATGATAATAGCAATGACGGAGAGGATGAGGACGGTCGGACGGCGGGTGACCAGTACCAGTACGGGTAGAACCACAATGGTTGAGAGTGAATTCTCTTCTGCAATCAGGGTCGAGAATGTTTGTGAGGATATTACTCGGTAAGGGTTCGAGAGTTCCTCCTCTCCATATATGTATAATCGTCTTCACGGGGACGTAGAGAAGTCGCCTACCCAACATGCTTCTTGGTAGAAATGAGTGGTTCGTCTCCGCCCGACTCGCCACGAGGAAGGTGGTGAAAGCAACCAGTCAGTCTTCTGAGCCTGAACTGACGTGATGCGTGATCACCATCGGGCGTACGGTGTTCCGTCCTGCTATATATGTACCACAATGAACACGATGGCAGCCTGGGGTGAAGGCAAAGCGCCGGCGGTCTCCATTCGCGATTCGCCAGGAGTAGGCCCGCGAATTGTCACAATTTGTTCACCCCAGAAGAGTGAGGCAAGCGCACAGCTCTTCGGCAAGCGACTGAAACCCGCGAGTCGGGTTCTTTCACCCCTGTTCTCGATCCGATGAATTGGGCCATCTGCAAGTCCAAACGCTTAAATTGCTATCTCAGCACCGCTGGTGAGTCATTGGGGTCAGGTTGCCAGGTTGCGCGGCCAGACTGAGACTGAACGACAGAAGGATTCCGCGGATCCTGTATATAAGGCGACGTGGTCTGATTGTTTTCCAGCCATCAAACCAGGTCCATACTCTGCCCCTTGTTACGTGAAAACCAGAGCCCGTCGATTTCCACGCAGCAATGTATAATTCCAGCGCCCAAGAGCTATATCGAGCGGGGACTATGGCCTACCTCACTCCACCCAGGCACTTCATCCAACGCCCTCAACCTGCTGCTCCTACGCACCGTGCACAGCACTTCGTTTCACCAACCCATCCCTCCTGGCCCGCCTCGCCTCCCATGTGGAACGAATATATGATCGAGGATTTTGAAGTCACTCAGCTGGTGTCCCTTGACTCCGACCTCGTCACCGATTCCCACACCTTAGCGAACCGCAACATCCCCCCGCGTGCCTGCGCTACCGTCGAGGATCACTATTACGAGATACGGGGAGTTCCTCCATCTAGAGAATTTGTTGTTCCTTCGGGTGATGTGTCTTGGGAACGGAGAACGAAAACCTCTACGTCAAGATCCACACGCAATATAACTGGAACTAGTGCTCCTAACTCAAGCGGAGGCGGTCACTCCCTCACCTACTACGGTCGCCACCGGGATCGGGTACTCCGTCCTGTAATATCCGAGGTTGAGGATGGTTCTGAGGACGACGAGGCAAGTGAGCCTGCCAGCACGGTGTCAAGAGACTCGCCGAGCGCCATGGAGGTATATGGAGTTAGTTCGCATCACCAAGGGCGTCGCTCGCGGCCATTGATAGCCAGGCGGGTGCAAGCCACAGCTGCGCCTTCTGGACTATCTCGCCGTCCCCTGAAAGGACTAAAGAAGATGTTCCACAAGATGTTCGGCAAGTTCAGAAGAAAAAAACCCACCGGATACCCACCACCTACTCCGGCATACCCGCCTTCCGTCTCTACCCCAGCAGCTACAACGAGCACTTTCACGATGAGCCCAACACCCTGGAATGCGTACTATGGCGTGCAATACTATGATGAATTCAACACCGGCGTATCTGTCCTTGAAATGACACAAGCCATTCAGATACATATGCCACCACGCCACCCACTCACCTTGGGAACGGAGCAAGCACGCACACGAGTACAAAGGGCCAGGGACAACGAGTTAGAGCGTAATATGAGAAGTGCAAACGGAGTGAGACGGATTCATGAATGGCGAGATGGCATGGAGTCCTCGTGGGTGAGGAGGTAGGCCAATAAGCCTATAAGATCAGAACGGGTAGACGACATAGCGATAGAGAGCCCTGCGAGAGACCGGAGAGACCAGCATGTCTTGTTTTGGTATAATAGCAATGGAGAAGTGGACTAGAATGTCTTAATACGGGAAAGATCCTGCAGTGGGAGTGGAGTTCAATACAATAGTTGTTGTAAGAGAAGCAGCTGACTATCTGAGCTGAATGGAAACAAAGCACGCACAAGCCCAACCCAGACCACATGTCTGTTTAAGTTCGGCAGACTTTTTGACGTCAAACACCCATATCAAGAACTTGCTTCTATCTCTCCTCTTGTGCTCGTTGTACTCAGCGCAGTTTTCTGCCGCCTCGTGTTCCAAGGAAAATGGCGACAGAGACCAATCAATCGTCTCTAGAGCCATATCCAGGCTCCGGCAATACACCTTTGGGACTTCGAAGGCTCTTCAGTATGTCCTCTTGTCCGTCACCCACAGTACAACGCCTCCTTCACGTTCCTCAAGCTGGTACTAACGAGTTGGTAAAGGGGATCTTGGCATCCCGACGACATGTTACCACCCCACAAGAATTGCGTGGTCTTCCATCCCCCATATCCTCTTCAGAAAAGGCCTTTACATTACTGGGCTTCCAAGGGCCGTGGTGTGCCCCGGTGGCAAGTCACAGGCGCTGGAAATACGTCGGAAACCTTTGGACTGGACCTCACGATTTACGGCGTCTTACAAAATAAAGCCTGAATTGGTCAGGAGAGTCAACGCAGGCATCATCAAAGTACTTCCCCGACCCCCCAGTGCGCAACCTTCACCCATTCACACCTCTATTGAAACTGATTTCCTTCTCAGATCGAAATGTAGTTTTCGAGGTTCTGGAGGACAACGGAACGACCTTCGACCTCGGAAATTGGCTGGACAAATATGATATACGCATGGACACCAACAAAGGACTCTTCTCTAACGGTTACAAGGTCCCACCACCTGTTCCCGTACCTGAAACATGGATTTCTAGTTCTAGGAGCGTAAGTAGCGCCGAAGCGAGCGCGTCCGAGTCATCCAGCTCTCCGGCGTCTGTCCACAAGTCCAAAGCACCTGTAAGCAGCGCGCCTCAACGACCTCCTGGAAGCGCCTGGCATGCCAAAGTTAGAGAGATGAATGCGAAAGTCGCTGAGGTCCTCAGTCAGTCATACTTACACTTTTGGTTTCACCACCCAACGTTTACGACTCACAGTGGAAGGTGGCATTCTTCTCAAAAGACATCCGGATACACAACAGTATATCATTACATGGGGAGATCTCCCTCACTTGCTTCACGAGAAGGGCTTGAAATTTTCAGGAATACCCCTTTCCATTCTTCCTTATAATCCAAAAAGAGGAGTAAATGGTGGTGAACTTGATAGCAAATGGACAGTCCAGTGGAATGCGAAGCGGCTGGAGGAGATGGAAGACTTATTTGAGAGTGACGCGATTGTTGTACGAAAAAGACCTGAGGGTGAGTGTATATGTCTATGACATCACACGTCTCGTCACACTTATGCTCCTAATAGGCTCGAAGGTCATAGTTGAGGCCTCGGATTCGAAGGGCGAGATCCGCTATTTTACCTACCGCGATTTTGCCATTGCGACTGGAGAACTGCTCGATGACGTGGATGGTGTGACTGGTGATGACCCCATGCCCCCTCTACGCGGGCAGAAGCGACGAAGAGCAGCAAGCAGCGACGAAGATAACGCAGAGGTACTGCCTAATATGGGTTCGACAAAATTTGCCCTTACTTTGTTAAACCAGGTAGCCGCTCAGATAACCTCGTACAATTCAGATGAGGAGATGGAAGACGCTTCCAACGATGAACAGAATTCGAGACAGCCTTCGACTGACGAGCCGAACCTTGGGCATCAACATAGTCCAAGCCTTTCGAATAGTGCAGAGTCGAGTAGCGGCAGCGTTGTAATCAGTCCATCAGCGTTGACCCCAGAAGAAGAGCAAATAAGGAAAGCAATGAGGCAGAGGAAAGTTTTGGAATGGATGGTTGCCGTGCTTTGTATGTCTTCCTCATTCACCTCAACCACCATTGACCAATAACTTCGGTTAGTGTTCGCCAACATACCTTGTATCAGTCCCGTAGAAGGAAATCGAGACGCGGGGTGTCACTATTTCCTACCCTGGGTCCTTCTACCGCGATACCTGGCCGCCAGGTCGTCCGCCATTGTGGGCTTTCCGGCAATGTGCAAACCGATTGTAGTGGATAATGTGGTAAGCGCCATTTGGCCGATATCACTTCTTCTCTTATGGATCGTTTTCAGGTCATGATCCAGAGCGGACCAACTTGTTGGAGCGATACTCAGTGGTGGGCGCTTGAGAAGGCGCTTGACAAAGGAGAGATTGAAGTGGTGCGATTGAAACCAGGCATGTCTCTTCGATAAATGTCTGCGGCCCACAAGCTGATTTACCGCCCTAGGGAAGCGTTGGCTCTTCGAGCTTGTCGAGGAAGACGGTACAAGAATGAGAAGTGATCTTGGGTTCAGCAGAATGTGGATATCGACCTCCTTTGGGATCGAGGTTGGCTTACCGACCTCAATCTTTGCGCATGAGGTTTCACTCGGTGATCCAGTCCTCGACACTCCACCTCTATCTGACGAGACGGAAAGCTCCGAGGACGAGGACGATGATGGAGCAGATGAAGATTCAACGGAAATGGACCTCAGTCCCGAAACTGCCAACGACTCACAGAACGACCGTTCGAACCCTAGTCGATCAAATTCATTCCCCATCAACAAGCCAAAAGGGTATTGGGAAGATCTGTCCGGCTGGGGTATCCCGAGCTCCAAACCCATGTCAAAGGGGAAAGAGAAAGTCATTCGGACTACCTCGTAACTACGAGAAATCTCTCGATCATCGCCGACGGGCCTTGTATCGAACGGTGGTTCTGCTCTACAATGCTTTCTTCATGTACAGGACTACTGTCGTGTGTAGATTATTGTTTAAAGGTCTATGGTGCCATGATTCTCATCTTATTCTCGCAAGGCCTGCATCTGTTGAGAGGCGACCATTGCAGATACGCACTGTGCTTTGGCGATACCATAATGTGCTGCATTTGCAAGTCGAGTGTAAGTATAGAAGACCAGCACTAGGAGTAGTGAAGGCTAGTAGCGCCCATTGTTATTGGGCAACCGCCTTCGCCGTGCGGCGTCTGCCAACGCAAATGACTGGAAAACAAACCAAGATAGAAGCACTACACAATGCGAGACGCTCCTTTGGGTTGTCGCCCAAGTCTTTCCATTAAATCCTTAAGGTGAAAGGGTTGGGGATCAGAAATTAGGCACTGGTACCGCCTTGGAGCTCCTCACTTCCGGATCTGCCGCTCTGTCTGCCGATGGTTAGCGTGGTTTTTTGAGGACACGAATGGTTCGTCCGCCCTCTCGAGCAACAAGTTGAAGTGAAGACGACTCGCTGCAGCGCCTCGTGAAGAAATTCCGGATCGTTCATCTCCTCAGGACACTTGGCCGTTTTTCGTGTGTCCAATGGTAATTGCCGCGTAGTTGCTTGACCATTTGCAAATGGCCCAATCAGTCCTTGATAATGACGATCCAGCCACTCGGTGGTGTCTTCACTGATCCACGTCAAAACGATGACCTTCTGGCCTTTTTCGGATCCACGCCTCTCAGAGCGCCCCACTCGTCGTTAGGTATCGTCGGGGCTGTCAACGCTCCGGGCCGCGTATATGGACAGCCCTCCAGACAACTCGTCGCAGAGCGCATCAAAAATATCAAACGTAATAGGCTTGATGCTACCATGGGACGATGGCACCATTTGGCCTTCTACTGGCCTCATCGCACGCCTAAACCATTTGCGTTGTGTCGGATCGGGAATCCATCAGGTTTGTCGGCGAGAGGGTTGATACCACGGAACACCATAACATCGCGCTCCTTCGCGAGCGCAGAGTGAGACAAGCCGCCATAAAACTGATCAACGGCGTTGCACTTGTAACCAGACTTGTCCGATGCTTGGACGCTCTCTTGATGGTGAAGCATAATAGCGTAGGTTAAGACCCAGATCATTGACTCAAGGTCGTCTCCTGGTCCTAGCACGAAATCATGCTCGGAGGGTACCATGTCGCAAATTTTTTTTGGGCATTGTAATGAGTCGACATTGTGAACCGCCTTGCAAGGCTGGGCGGTGGCCATATGGCCCGGGCCCAGGCCCGGCCGTATTCCTTGTGGGCCACTCAGGCAAAACTCACTCAGCATTGAGGTGCGGATCTCCCTTGCCGCGCCTTATGTGGCACATTGTGGCCATACAATGCTAAAAAATATTTTGCGACACAGTAGCTGGGAAATTACTCGCTTTATCCACAAGCCTGTAGCATTTAGTGAGGGTTTTCAGGAGAGAAATGCTCATAAAGAGTGCAGTTCTCTATGCCATTCTGATGTTAGAAGGTGCCACAAGAAGGCTCAAACTCGACTCACCGTTCGGAGTGCTCCCTTCGCCCTCATCACACCATTCCGGGAATAATCTCTTGATAATTTCCAGGTCCACCTTAGCCAGGTCTGGATCACCGACGAAGCCAGCCATATCCTCTGTCATGCCCAGGAACAGGTTCCCGAGGCTTATGTCCCCGTGAATAATACCACGTTCATGAAGTACCCGAAGTCCTGGAAACTGTCAGAAGAGAACAATGGATAACTCTACTGAGCGTACCGCTGTTCATTTCTTGGCTGCATGCATTAGTTGTGAGAGGGTAACAAAGGTGTGCAGCTTGCGCCCGGGCTAGCAAGAACAAGCCGGTGGAGAACGGGATCGGGGTTCTCTTTAATAGGCTTCTCGAACATTTACGATGACTCGACACCTTGATCACCTTGTTCGGCTCTTGTGGATTGAAAATGTCCCCGCCTTCGACAACTGCGCGACGCCGTCCAAATCGGTGAGATCTCCGAGGTTGACTTCTTCGTTGAACTATAAAGCATCTTGTAGTGTGCGCACACCCGCCAGGCATTCTTCAGGACGAAGGACTCGGCTCTGCCTTTGCAGATTGCTTGGCATCGACCTCAAGTACAACAACCCAGACGAACGTCCCGCAGCCAACAAGACTAGTCGATTGTCAAAGGGGCAGTCCTTATATGATGTGTGTCGACCTGCCAACTGTGACCCGAACCTCTGGGAACTGTTTCCAGCTGCCGAGCGTGTGAAGGGGCATGACAGTCCGGTTGAGCCCCAAGTCATATACGTTGAGGTCTCACCCCAGTCGACAAATGATACGAATAAACATCCCAGGTCCTCATTGATATTGTAGTCCTTGGGTACCACTCCACTAGCATGATCAAAGATCGCAAGATTGAAGATAGTGCCACAAATGATCAAGTGGACGGAGTAACGTATGAACGGACGAGCGGCAAGGTGAGGTCAAGCCATGTCGGCAAGCCCGGCCGCCGGCCAGTCAGCGTCGTTCCATCTGCAAG
>Ga0307513_10006803_pt1 | contig 14908 bp, 14 predicted proteins | sample 15_EM_MG_FD_202174 | JGI IMG/M metagenome (GOLD analysis project Ga0307513, IMG submission 202174) | Populus trichocarpa ectomycorrhiza microbial communities from riparian zone in the Pacific Northwest, United States - 15_EM | ecosystem: Host-associated > Plants > Roots > Unclassified | place... | reverse complement strand
CCAGCTCCACCAGCCGCTCGCCGAGCACACTCGAGGACATGCCGTCGCACCGGCGCTGCAACGGCCGGAAGCCCTGCGGCCCGTCGCGCAGCTCCCACAGGACGCGCAGCGTCCAGCGCCGGCCGAACAGATCGAGGGCGGCCATGATCGGCCGCCCCGTCGTCGAGCCACGGACCTCATGACCTGGCTGGGGAGCTGACACGCGACCAAGCGTCTCATCCACCCTCAGCCGGGGCGATCGGCAACACGTATCGCCGGTCGGTGAGGCCGGCTGACAGGCTTGCCGCGGTCTGTTCGGCGCTCTGGCCGTCCGAGTCCAGGACGTGGCCCTCCAGCCGTCCCAGATCGCGGAACGCCCCGTACAGGCCGACGATCGGCTCCACCTTGGTGAGCTGGCGTCCCTCGCGGGCGGTGGCGCGGGCCAGCGTGACGTCGAGGCTGGGCCGGAGCACGGCGTACGAAAGAGAGATGTCCTGCTTTTTGCAGGCTGTCTGGAACGGCTCGAGCATCCAGGGCCCGAGCACCCCGTCGGCGATGACGTCGTAGCCGCCGCGGGCGTATTCGCAGGCCGCTGCGACCAGTACGGCCGTGACCACCTCGTTCTGCTTCCCCGCCGCCGGCAGGTACGGCGGCACGAAACCGGCCCGGATCCACACGTAGAAGCTGTCGGTGTGCAGGTGCACGGTCGCTCGGGGCGCCGTGGTCGCGAGGATCTCGGCGATCGTCGACTTGCCGGCTCCGGGCGGCCCGCCGAGCAGCACCAGTTCGCCCGCGCTTTGCGTTGTCATGTGGGGTTCTCCATCCCGGTCGGCGATGTCCGGGGCGAAGGGTAATCGCTGAAAACGGGACCTTTTGCCGCGAGGACGGCACGAATTTTGTCAAGGCCCGTGGCGGATGGGTCACCGGTGCTGTCCCGGGACGGGCGGGGGCCGAGAGGATTGCCGATTCGCGCTGGCGCGCCGAGCCGCGCCGTACAGTCAAAATGCCGTTCGGGACGGAGCGATCATGGTCACTCTGGTCATTGAATTCTTTTACGCACTGGTTTTTCTGCAGTCTCTGGTGATGTTCCTGCGCGGCCGTGATCCGGTGCAGCGGGATCTGACGCTGGTCTTCGCCCCGCTGACGTCGCTGCTGGTACTGGAGTTGATCCAGCGCTCGCCGGGGGTCGGCGAGTTGCCGCCGGCGGTCAGCTATTTCACGGTGACGTCGCTGCTGGCGCAGCCCTATCTGACGATGCGGCTGGTGCGTACGCTGCGGCCGGTCCCGCCCTGGGCGATGCACCTGACCGTCGGTGTCTTCCTGGCCACCACGATTCCGTTCTTTCTCACCGGCGGCCGCCTGCCGCTGCTGACGCTGGCCGTGGTGGTCTGCTTCTTCGCCGTGCAGGGCGGCGCGGCGACGTTGCTCGTCCGGGAGGGGCTGCGCCGCGCCGGCGCCCCGCGGGTACGCCTGCTGCTCGCCGCGACGGCGACCGCCGTGCTCGGCCTGTGCCTGCTCACCGCCGGGGCCGGCGCCTCCGCCGGGCGCGCGGCGCAGCCCCTGCACATCGCCAGCGAGGCGCTCGCCCTGCTGTCCGGCGTGAGCTACCTTGTGGCGTTCATGCCGCCGCGCTGGCTGCGCCGGGTGTGGGCGGGCGGGGCCGCTTACCGGATCCACCATCAGATGGCGACCGCCCCGGTGGACGAGACGCCGGAGCAGACCTGGCAGCGTTACGTCACGACGGTCCGGCAGGTCAGCGGGGCCGACGCGGCGGCCGTGCTGTTGCCGGCGGACGCCGTGCTGGAGTGCGCGGCGATCAGCAGCGAGGCCGCCGGCGACCTCCCGGCGATCACCGCCGACGACCTGCAGGCGCTGCTGGAGCGCAGCCAGCCGATCACGGTGCCGGATCGGGCCGGGCCGGAGGAGGCCGATTCGCTGCTGCTGCCGTTCGCCCGGCAGCTCGGCGCCCGGGCGCTGATCGTCGTCCCGCTGCAGCTGCCTCTGTCCGGCCGGGGCGCCCTGGTCCTGCTCAGCCGGCGGCATCCGTTGTTCGTCGAGGACGACGCCCGGCTGCTGGCCGAGCTCGGCACGCAAGCGGCGATCCTGGCCCAGCGTGGCGCGGCCGCCGAGGCGATCCGGGCCGTCAACGCGCAGCTCGAGCGCCGGGTCCTGGAACGCACCGCCGAGTTGCGGGTGGCCCAGACCGCGCTCGAGGACGTCAATCACCAGCTGGAGGCCCAGAACGCCTTGCTCGCCCGCTCCAACGAGGAACTTCAGCGGTTCGCGTACGTCGCCTCGCACGACCTGCAGGAGCCGCTTCGTAAGATCATCAGCTTCTCCGGGCTGCTGGTGGAGCGGATGCCGGCGGGCCTCGACACGGACACCGCGATGTACGTCGACCGGATCGTCGGGTCGGCGGCCCGGATGAAGCGGCTGATCGAGGACCTGCTGATGTTCTCCCGGGTCGGCGGGTCGGTCGAACTGCGGCCGGTGGACTGCGGCCTGGCGCTGCGCTCGGTGCTGGACTCCCTCGCGATCGCGTTGAACGAGTCCGGGGCGAGCGTGACCCACGATCAGCTGCCGATGATCCTGACCAACCGGACCTGGATCGAGCAGTTGCTGCAGAACCTGATCGGCAACGCCCTCAAGTACCGCTCCGAGGCCGCGCCGCGGATCCACGTCGGCGCCGAGCGGGTCGACGACGGCTGGCGGATCTCCGTCGCGGACAACGGCATCGGCCTCGACATGCGCTACGCCGAGCGGATCTTCCAGGTGTTCCAGCGGCTGCACCCGCGGGGACACTACGACGGCACCGGGATCGGCCTGGCCGTGTGCAAACGCATCGTCGAGTCCTGCGGCGGGAGCATCGGCGTCGACTCGAGCGCCGGGGCCGGGTCGACGTTCTGGTTCATCCTGCCTTCCGTGCACGCCACCACCGAAACCCCGAGCCAGGAGAACTCCGATGCTGCAGTCGCCCATGTCACCGGCTAACGGCGCCACCCGGCTCGACGCCATCACCGTGCTGATGGTCGAGGACGACCCGGACGACGTCTATCTGACCCAGGAGGCGCTGGCCGCCAGCAAGCTGCGGATCAGCCTGAACGTCGTCAACAACGGGGTCGCGGCCCTGGAGTACCTGCGCGCGGCGAACGGATACGCCGACCGCCGGCGGCCGGATCTGATCCTGCTGGACCTGAACCTGCCGCTGATGGACGGCCGGGAGGTGCTGGCCGAGGTCCGCGAGGATCCGGCGTTCACCGACATCCCGATCGTCATCCTGACCACCTCCAAGGCGGAGGAGGACATCGCGTCGAGCTACCGCCAGCACGCCAACTGCTACATCTCGAAGCCGGTCGGTATCGAGCAGTTCCGGGCGGTGGTGGCCGCCGTCGAGAGTTTCTGGTTCACGGTCGTCCAGCTTCCGCCCGACAACCCCGCGGGCAGCCTCGCGGGACAGGCGACGTGAACACCGTCACCGACTCGGACCCGCCGGCCCTGCGGATTCTGCTGGTCGAGGACGACGTCGACGACGTCCTGCTGTGCCGCGACGCGATCGGCCGCAGCGATCTGTCGTGCCAGTTGTCCGTCGTGGGCAGCCTCCGCGAAGCCATCTCCTGCCTGGACCAGGCCGGCGCCGACGTGGCCCTGGTGGATCTGTCCCTGCCGGACGCCGAGGGACTCGATGCGGTCACCACGCTCGCCGGGCGTTACACCCGGCTGCCCATCGTGGTGCTCACCGGGCTGCACGACGAGGACACCGCGGCCAGCGCCCTGCACGCCGGGGCGGAGGACTTCCTGGTCAAGGGCCCGAGCAGCAGCGACTCGATCAGCCGCGCCGTGCAGTACGCCATCGAACGCAAGCGCGGCGAGGAGACCCGCCGGGCCCGCGACGCCGCGGAGGCGGCCAAGCAGCGCGCCGAGCAGACCGTCCACGAGCTGGAGCGCAACTACCGGCAGTTGTTCGACAGCAACCCCCATCCGATGTACGTCTTCGACACCGAAACCCTGACGTTCCTGGAGGTGAACGACGCCGCGACCACCTACTACGGCTACTCGCGACGGGAACTGCTCGCGCGCAGCGTCACCGAGCTGTGCCTCGCCGAGGACGTCGCGTTCCTGACCGAGGCCGTCGGCACCGCGGCCACCGTCGACCGGTGGGGGCCGCTGCGCCAGGTCAAACGCGACGGGACGGTGGTCGAGGTGGCGATCACCTCGCACGTGCTGTCGTTCGACGGCCGGCCCGCCCGGTGCGCCGTGATCGAGGACATCACCGAGAAGGAGCTGCTGGAACGGCGGTTGCGCCAGTCCCAGCGGCTGGAGAGCCTCGGCCAGCTCGCCGGCGGCGTCGCCCATGACTTCAACAACCTGCTCGGCATCATCATCGGCTACGCCACCATGTGCGCCCACGACCTCGAGGTCGCCGCGCAGACCGACGAGCACTGGCGCACGTCGTACGACGACCTGCGGCAGATCATCCAGGCCAGCGACCGGGCCACCAACCTCACCCGGCAGCTGCTGTCCTTCGCCCGGGCCGAGATCGCGCAGACCCAGGTGATCGACCTGAACGCGGTGGTGACCGGAATCGAACAGCTGTTGCGCCGCACGATCGGCGAGGACGTCGAGATGAGGATCCACCTCGCCGACCACCCGTGGCCGGTCGAGGCCGATCCGGGGCAGATCGAACAGGTGCTGCTCAACCTGGTCGTGAACGCGCGCGACGCGATGCCGGCCGGCGGCACCCTCAGCATCGACGTCGAGCCCATCACCATCGACGACTACTACGCCGCGCACCACCCCGGCGTCGGGGTCGGGCGGCACATGCGCCTGCGCGTCGCCGACACCGGCGTCGGGATGAGCCAGGCGACCATCGACCGGGCCTTCGAGCCGTTCTTCACCACCAAGCCCAAGGGCCAGGGCACCGGCCTGGGCCTGGCCACCATCTACGGCATCATCACCCAGGCCGGCGGGCACGCGCACATCACCTCCGAACCGGACGTGGGCACCACCTTCACCGCGCTGCTGCCCGCCACCGACGAGCCGGCGCTGTCGGCCGAGCCGCTGGCGTTCGATCTCTCCGACGCGCGCTACCAGGCGCGCGACCACGAGACGATCCTGCTCGCCGAGGACGAGGACAGCCTGCGGCTGCTCACCCAGCGGATCCTGGCCCGGCACGGCTACACGGTGCTGCCGGCCAGCAACGGCCACGAGGCGATCAAGCTGGCCGACCGGCATCACGCGAGCATCGACCTGTTGTTGACCGACGTCATCATGCCGCAGATGAACGGCCACGACCTCGCCATCCACTTGCAGGCGACCTACCCGGCCCTGCCGGTGATCTACATGTCCGGCTACGCCGAGCCGATGCTCGCCTCGCGCAGCACCCTGCCGGCCGGCGTCACCCTGTTCAGCAAGCCCGTCACCGAACAGCAGATCCTCGACGGGGTCCGGCGCGCCCTCGACGCCCGCCGGCCGCAACCGACATCCGGCGCCGGGCACGCGGAGCCGGATGCCGCGCAGGCGGAGCCGGATCAGGAGTCCGCGGCGGCGGCACCCGGCCCGCGGCTGGCGTAGCCGCTCACCGGGTGGGCACCGGCGCCGGCGAGCCGGACGCCACGAACCGGGAGTTGGTCACCGCCATGGTGTGCACCTCGTCGTCGGTGAAGCCGGCCGCGAGCAGCCGTTCGGCGAACAGCGGCAGGCCGTCCTCGACCGGCGGGTTGAACGGCTGGCCGAGGTCGCTGGAGAGCAGGGAGTGTTCCGGCCCGACCTGGCGGATGTTGTCGAACAGATCCGCCCAGGAGACCTTGCCCGTGTACGGCGTGGTGAAGCAGCGTTCCAGCAGCGCGCCCTCGGCGGCCAGTTCGCGCTGTTGCGCCACCGGCAGCCGCTGCGAGGTGAATTCGGGGTGGGTGACCACGATCCGGCGTACGCCCTCCTGCCGGGCCGCGCGGACCACGGCCAGGATCTCCGCCCCGGACAGGTGGCCGGTGGCCAGCACCAGGTCGTGGCGGGCCAGTACGCGCAGCACCCGGCGCACGTTCTCGGGCACGGCCCCGTCGCCGTCCACCACGTCGACGATCTCCGGCACGATGCCCTGTTCGACCAGGTCTGCCTGCAGCGCGCCCCACATGGCCGGGGTGGCGCCGGGCAGGTCGGTGGCGACGGAGCTGCGCTGGTTGCGGGAGTCCACGGTGGGCATCCAGACGATCCGCGCGCCCTGCCGGCCGGCGATCTCCACGGCGGCCGGGTTCATGCCGCCCATCGAGCCGTTCAGGGTGATCGCCCCGAGCACGTCCACCCCGGGCACCGCCTTGCGCACGACGGCCGCCCGTTCGGCGGTGGCCACGTAGTGCGACTTCACGACGAAGCCGGCGAGGCCGACCTCGGCGAAGCGCCGGGCCAGGTCCAGGTCGTCGATGCGGCGTTCCATCACGTCCGGGGCGATGTGCACGTGCGTGTCGTACGCCCCGGACACCAGGGCTCGCGCCGTCGCCGACGGGACAGGGTGCTCAGACATGGTTCTCCCTCTGGTAGTTCGGCGGGCTGTCAGTTCGGCGGGCTCACCCGGTCAGGCCGGGCTGTAGTGGTGCGGAGCGCCGGCCGGCCGCCCCGGCCGTCTGGGACAGGGCGCCCTCGACGTGGCGCAGGTGGTGGCGCATCGCGGCCTCGGCGGCGTCCCGGTCGCGGGCGCCGATCGCGTCGACGATCGCGGTGTGCTCGGCGAACGACACCGGCGGGCGCCCCGGCACCAGGATCGTGCGGAACTGGAACCGCACGAGTTGCGCCCGTAGCCCGTGGATCAGGCGGGCGGCGGTCTCGTGCCGGGCCGCGGCGATGATCGCGGCGTGCAGCGCGGCGTTGGCCTCGGAGTAGCCGAGCAGGTCGTTCTGCTCCAGCTTGCGGCTCATCCCGGCCAGGATCCGGCGGATCGAGGCGATCTCGCGGGCGGTCGCCTTGACGGCGGCCTGCCCGGCGGTGAGGGCTTCCAGCGCCGTCCGGGCCTGCAACACCTCGATGGCCTCGGCCTCGGTCACCATCCGGACCCGGGCGCCGCGGTGCGGGGTGAGCACGACGACGCCGTCCTGACCCAGCCGGACCAGCACGGTGCGCACGATCGCGCGGCTCACCTGCAGGCGTTCGGCCAGGTCGGCCTCGACCAGCCGTTCCTTGGGCATCAGCTCACCGCTGTAGATCAACGCACGGAGCCGCTCGTAGGCGTCGTCGGCCGCGGCCGGCGGGCGGGGCAGCGTCACGCCGCGCTCACCTCCCGGCCGGGCATGCATCGGGGACGACGAAACCGGCCGGTCCGGCCGTCTGCTGGGGCATGGCGCATTCTCCGTTGCATCCGGTGTACGGGCGGCGGGACATCGAGACGCCCACCGCCCGCACAGATGATCCCGCACCGAAACGCCGGCCACCGAGGCACCGTCTGCCTCTCAGATGTGCGCCCGGACAGGCCAGAGCCAAAGCCCCTCAACCCTGGCTTCCGTACGCATGGGATTGCTGACAATCTTGCGCACAGCATCGCGCCGGCGCGGCCTCCTGTCAACGCGGCCACGCACTGCTCAGGGATGTGATCGCGACGACAATGAGGTGGGTTTGCCGACGTCGTGGGCCTCCGCGCTCGCCGTGACAGTTGATCCACACTGCTCTAGCATCTCGTCCGGACGCGGGCCGGCAAGCACGGACGTCGATGTTCTCGATGTCCACATCGGTCATACGACCAGTCGGTGTCGACCGTCCATTCAGGTGAGTCTAAGGAGGCATGCGTGATCAGGCGTTCTCGTGTGCTGGCGGCGGCACTGCTGACCGCGGTGCCGGTGCTCACCGGCGCTGCTCGAGTTCCGGCGATTGCGATTCCAGCGCCAGCGGCAAGTTGACGAAGTCTCCTACGTGACCGCGTTCGGCGCGGTGGGCCGGGACGCCTTCGTCTGGGTGGCCAGGGAGAAGGGGTACTTCGCCGATGCCGGAATCCCTGCCCGCCCTCGGCGCGGTGCTCGCGATCGGCCTCTGGTGGCTGCTCACCATGGTCCTGCACATCGACCCGTTCTACGTGCCGTCGCCGCCGGACGTGGTCGACCCGTTCCTGCGTACGCCGAAGTTTCTGCTCTCGGAAACCTGGACCACGCTGCAGCGGGTCCTGATCGGATTCGGCATCGCGGTCGCGTTTGGCCTGCTCATCGCGGTCGTGCTGGCGGCCTCGCGGACCGTGGAACGGATGACGATGCCGCCGCTGGCCGCCGTCAACGCGGTGCCCGAGGTGGCCCTGGCCCCGCTGCTGCTGGTCTGGATGGGCTTCGGCAACAGCCCCAAGCCTGAACAATCCGCCAGCCAGACCCCGGAAGGCAAACCATGATCACCGTCGCCGCGGCCTCACGAACGTTCAAGGGCAAGTCCGGGCGCGTGGAGGCGCTGAAGGAGATCGACCTCACCATCGGCGAGGGCGAGTTCATGGCGGTCATCGGCCGCTCCGGCTGCGGCAAGTCGACGCTGCTGCGCATGATCGCCGGCCTGATCAAGCCGACCGGCGGCGAGGTGTCGATCGCGGGCGAGCGGGTGGTGGCGCCCCGGCGCGACATCGCGATGGTCTTCCAGCGGCCGGCCCTGCTGCCCTGGCGTTCGGTGCAGGACAATGTGCTGCTGCCCGTGGAAGTCTTCCGGTGGCGCCGCTCGCAGCACTACGAGCGGGCGCAGCAACTGCTGGAGATGACCGGCCTGGCCGGCTTCCGCAAGCGGCTGCCGCATGAGCTGTCCGGGGGCATGCAGCAGCGGGTGTCGCTGTGCCGGGCGCTGATCCAGCGTCCGAAGGTCATGCTGATGGACGAGCCGTTCTCGGCACTGGACGCGCTCACCCGCGAGGAGCTGGCGGTCTAGTTGCAGCGCATCCACATGGAGCTCGGCACGACCATCGTCTTCGTCACGCACTCGATCCAGGAGGCCGTCCTGCTCGCCGACCGGGTGGCCGTGCTCAGCGCCCGTCCCGGCCGGCTCCGCAAGATCGTCGAGATCGACATCCCGCGACCGCGGTCGTTCGGCCACAACGCCACCTGGAACAGGTAGCGGACGCCTCCGCAGAGCTGCACCAGCTGCTGCTCACCGAACAGCACCTGCCGAACACACCGCCAGCCGCAAGAGTCTGAGCAGGCACTCGACCTGGCATCGCCTGCTCAGCCTCTTCCCCACTGCGGGTCCCATTCGGTGCGCCACTGCCCCCGCCCCGGCCCCACTTCAGAAGACCTTAGATTCGGATAAATCGCATTTGTCGAGGCTGCCAGTGCCAACATCAACGATCTTGGTCATATTTCGCCCGCGGGAGGGCGCCCAGCGACCAAGATTGCCGCGAGGCCGACCTTCGGACAGCGGGTGCCCCTCCCCTCGCCGCGACGCCTAGTCGGCACAACCGTGGGCCGGAGCCCACCGTCCACAATCGGATCAGACTTCCTCAACCGAGCAGCACCTGGTTGTGCTGCGGGTTCGCGTAGTCCAGCGACGCCGGGGCCGGGGCCAGCGCGGAGCCGGCCGGCGCCGGAGCGGCCTTCGGAAAGGTCACCTCGGTGATCAACGACGCGCCGACGAGCGCGGCGGCCACGACGATTCTGACGATCGTTGCTCGCATGTGTGGTCTTCCCCTCGGGTCGGTCATCCGCCAGCAAGCCGCCGGCGGCACGGTCATCCGCCGTCGGCACCGCCAGCGGATCATGAAGAGGGTCGGCTATCCGCCGACGGCGCGGGTAATCCGTGCTGGGCCCACGGACCGGGCTGAATCATGCCGTCGCCCGCACCTGGAGATCCCGGGCCGGGTTGTTGGGTGCCCGATGTTGGCGTGGCTGGCTGAGGTCTGTCCGCCATCGCGCCGCCAGCGGATCGAGACGAGGGTCAGTCATCCACCGGCAAGGCGCGCACGGCACGGTCATCCACCGTCGCAGAGCGAGCCCATCGAGACGAGGACCAGTCATCCACCGGCGAGGCGCCCGCGGCACGGTCACCCACCCTCGCGCAGCCAGCGGAGCGCGAGGAAGGTTGGTCATCCGGCGGTGAGGCGCTGGCGGCACGCGATCAAGGTCGGGTGGTCGGCGGCCACCGCGCCGTCCAGGACCGCGACGGCCCGGCGCCACTGTCGGCGGGCCAGCCGCCGGCAGCCCAGCTTCTCCAGGCAGCGGCCCAGGTTGTGCAACGTCACGGCTAGATCGGGATGGTCCGCCCCGAGTTCGGCCCGTTTGAGCGCCAGAGCCCGGCGCAGCAGCACAGCGGCCCGGCCGGGATGCCCCTCGCGGTACCGCGAAGAGCCGAGGTTGTGCAGCGCGACCGCGGTGTCATAGCGGGGCACGCCACCGCGGAGCGTCTCGTCGAGGACTATCCGCGCCTCGCCGTACCGGCGCAGGTCGACGAGGATGGCCGCGAGCGCGGCCCGGTCGGCGGCCAGCCCGGCCGGATCGGGGAACGGCAGCGCGGCCCGGACCTCGATGCCCCGCCGCGCCAGCCGCAGCGCCGTCTCGGTGTCGCCTCGGGCGTGCGCCAGGCCGGCCAGGTTGTGCAGGAGCCCGGCGGCGTTCGCCCCGGCGGGCAGGCCCCGGCGTTCCTCGATGGCCAGTGCCCGCCGATAGGCCGCCTCGGCCGCGGTGAAGTCCCCCGCGTACTTACCGACGATGCCCAGTTCGTTGAGCAGCACCCCGCACTCGACCGCGTCCGGCCCCAGCGTCGCCTCCGCGGCGGCGACCGCGTCGCGGAGCACTCGCGCCGCCGCCGGGTAGTCGCCGGCCCGCCAGTGCTCGCGCGCGGTGGTCATCTGGGCGAGCAGCCCGACGCGGACGGGACCGGGACCGGGCGCGGTGTGCTGGGTGCTGGCACTCATCGGGTCAGACCTGGACCTGGTTGTGGTTGGCGCCGATCCGTAGCTCGGACGCTGTGTCGGCGGCCGGGGCGGCGTGCGCCGAGGCGGCCGTGCCGGCGACGGCCGCCGCCAGCCCCAGCGCCGCCAGGGCCGCGGCCAGGCCACGGGTCAGCCGGCGGCGGGCGCCGCGAGCTTTGGGGTCCTGTTTCATCGTTCGGGCTCCTCACGCAGTCATCCTTTACCCGGAGCCTGCCCGCACGGCCTGCAACGATTCTTCAAGAAACCTTGAATCCGCTGGTCAGGTCGCGAGCCGTCGGCGAACGGCGTCGGCCTTCGGGTGCTCCAGCACGCGCAGGATGGCGAGCGCCGCACGCCACGCGGCCCGGGCGGCCCGGGCGTCGCCGGCGGCCTGCTGGGCGTCGCCCAGGTTGGTGAGCGTGGCCGCCTCGCCGTCGCGGTGGCCGACCTCGCGGAAGATCTCGAGCGCCTGCCGATAATAGTCGACCGCCTGGCGGTGCTCGCCGAGGCGGAAGTGGGCGTGCCCGACGCTGTCCAGCGTGTTCGCCTCGTCGTAGCGGGCGCCGGTCGCCCGGCACAAGGCGAGCGCGTCGCGCGCATAGCTGAGCGCCTGACCATGGTCGCCGGCCTCGCCGAGCCGCCAGCCGATGTTGTTCAGCGCCCGGGCCTGCCCGATCCGGTGCCCGGCGGCCCGGAACCCGTCGAGGGCCAGCCGGTCGTGGCGCAGCGCGTTGTGCTGGTCGCCCTGCTGCTCGTGGACCCAGGCCACGCCGAGGTGGGTGTGCGCCAGCCCGGCCTGGTCGCCGGCGTCGCGAAACAGCGCGAGGGCGGTGCGGAGCCGCTCGTGTGCCTCGGCGTGGCGGCCCAGCCGGGCCAGGGCCCGGGCGAGGATCCGTTCCGCGTACGCCTCGTCGGGCCGGTCGCCGGCCTGGCGCGCGGCGGCCGCGGCGGTGCTGAACACGCGCACCTGGTCGCTCCAGCGGCCGGTGCGGTTGAGGAAGTCGGTCAGGGTCCAGGCCAGCCGCCAGGCCTGGGCTGGTGGGCCGGCCTGCGCGGTCTGCTCGATGAGGCCGTACAGCACCGGATACTCGGCCGTGATCCAGGCCCACGCCTCCGGCAGGTCCGCGAACCGGGTGGCCAGCACCCCGGCGGCCGGGACGCCGAGCGGTATCGGGTCGCGGTGCGGATCGAGCCGCAACGCGGCGGCGTGTGCGCTGTGCAGGTAGTGGGCGATCAACCGGCCGCGCGCGACCCGCAGATCGGCGGGGCGGTCGTGCCGGTCCGCCAGCTCACCGGTGTAGACGCGCAGCAGGTCGTGCAGCGCGTACCGGGTGGGTGCGGGCTCGTCCAGCAGGTTGACCTCGGCCAGCTCCGCGAGCCGGGCTCCGGTCGCCGGGGCGGGCCAGCCCGCCAGGCTGGCCGCGGCCGGCACCGCGATCTCGGGGCCGGGGTGCACGCTGAGCAGGCGGAAGAGCCGGGCGCCGCCGGGGTCGAGGCGACCGTAGGACCAGGACAGCACCGCGCGTACGTCGGTGTGCGTGTCTCCGGCCGTGAGCGGGTCCAGGCCGGAACCCGCCGCGCCCAGCTCCCGGGCCAGCTCCGCCAGCGCGAACGCCGGATTCGTCGCCGCCCGGGCGGCCACCACGGCCAGCGCCAGCGGCAGTCCCGCGCAGCGCGCGACGATCTCGTCGACGGCCTCCGTCTCGGCCGCCACCCGCCGCGCGCCGAGGTGACCGGCCAGCAGGTCGCGGGCGTCGCCGGCCGGCAGCCGGTCCAGCCGTACCGGCACCGCGCCCTCCCCCGCGACCAGCCCGGCGAGCTGGTTGCGGCTGGTCACCAGGACCAGGCAGCCGGGCGCGGCGGGCAGCAGCGGCCGCACGTGCGCCGCGTCCCGGACGTTGTCGAGCAGAAAAAGCATCCGCCGGCCGGCGACGAGGCTGCGGAACAGCCCGCTCTGCGCCTCGGCGCTCGCCGGGATCCGGGCCGCGGGGACCCCCATCGCGTCGAGGAAACCGCGGACCGCCTCGGCGGCCGTGCCGGTGATCCCGCCGGGGTCGAAGCCGCGCAGGTCGACGTAGAGCTGGCCGTCCGGGAAGTGCTCGGTCACCGTGTGCGCCCAGCGCAGCGCGAGCGATGTCTTGCCGATGCCCGCGGCGCCCACCACGGTCGCGATGACCGTCGCCACGGACTCCGTCGCCGCCTTCGCCAGGATCGCGTCCAACTCGGCGAGCTCGACCGCCCGGCCGGCGAACCAGCGCGGCGGCGTCGGCAGCTGGCGGGGCACGGTCCCACCGGCCGTGGGCGGGGTGGCGGGCGCCGGCGCCGCGGGCGCGTCCGCGGCGAGGATGCCGCGGTGCAGCTCCCGCAACGGGGGGCTCGGATCGGCGCCCAGCTCGTCGGCGAGCCGGTGCCGCAGCTCCGCGTACTGCCGCAGTGCCTCGGCCTGCCGGCCACTGCGGTAGAGGGCGAGCATCAGGGCGCCGGCCAGGCGCTCGTCCAGTGGGCTCGCGGCGGCGCTGGCGGCCAGCTCGGTGAGGATCTCCCGGTGCCCGCCGCGCCCCAGCACCAGCTCGTAGTGCTCGATCTCGACGGCCCGCCGCTCGCCGTCGAGCGACTCCCGGGCGGCGGCCAGCCACGGGGTGTCCAGGGTCGCGAACGCCTCGCCGTGCCACAGCCGCAGGGCCTGCCGGTAGAGCGCGTCCGCCGCGCCCGGATCGTCGGCGGACCGGGCCTGCCCCGCCAGCCGGCGGAACCGGTGCACGTCCACCGACATCGGGTCGACGGTCAGCACGTAGCCGCCGGAGCGCCGGATGATCCGCGCGTCGTCGCTGCCGGCCAGGATCCGCCGGAGCCGGGACAGGTAGCCGGACAGGGTCTCCCGGGCGCGCTGCGGCGGCCGCTCCGCCCACACCCGGTCGACCAGGCTCGCCGCGGACACCGGCCGGTTGGCGTCGAGCAGCAACGCGGCCAGCACGCACTGCTGACGTGCGTGACCGACGTCGACCGGCCGCCCGTCGAGGAGCATCTCGACGGCGCCGAGAACCCGAAACCGCACCGCTGCCGAACCGTCCTCTTCAGAGCAGAATCCCTACGTTCCTGCGGGCATGATGCGTCGAGAACGGTTCCACACCAACGGTTTATCGGATCTGCAACAGCCGCTTGACAGCACGGCGCTGGAACGGAAGGCGCGCCACCGCCCTGTCCCGGTTACGGCTTGGTCAGCAGGCAACCGGAGATGGTCAGGTCGATCACCCGGGCGGCGGTGACGCAGGTGGTGAACCAATAGGTTTCCTCACCGTAGCTCTGGCCCTCGAACGCGGTCGTGGTGCCGTCCGCGGCGACCTCGCACGGATTGTCCAGCGTGCACATCTCGCCGTCCTCGTTACCGGTGTTGTTGATCCCGACGATCAGGCCGGAGGCGGTGTCGACGATCGGGGATCCGGAGGTGCCGCCGATGGTGTCGCAGGCGGTGTCGTACCGGACGGAGTCGTGCCAGGTCCACTCGTCCTCGCGGAGCGTACCGACGAAGCCGTTGATCTTGCAGTTCCAGATCCGCTTCCAGTAGCTCGACGGGATCGCGATGTCGCTGCCGTCGACGGGGTGGCTGCCGGAGATCGTCAGCGCGGTGACGCCGTACTGGCTCTGCAGCGTCGCGAAGGTGGACGTGAGCCGGTACAGCGTGACATCCGTGCCGGTCATCGTCGCGTACAGGACACGGTCGGCGCGGACCCGGCCCAGCGCGGTGCCGCTGCTGTTGAGCAGGGTGCCCGTCCGGGTGCTGGTGCGATTCTGCAGCACCTGGCCGGCGGAGAGGAAACCGCCCTCGTAACAGTGGCCGTTGGTCAGCATCATCGCCCGGTCGGTGGCGACCGAGGTGGGATAGCGCACCAGGGAGGCGGAGCAGTTGCTCAGGGCGATGGTCGAGGCCAGGCTGACCGCCGTGACGGCCTGCGCCGGGGCGGGGCCGATGAGGACGCCGGTAGCGGCCGCGACCGCTGCGGCGCCGATTGCGAGAGCCCGTCGTACGCGCATGGAATGTTCCCTCTCAGGCGGCCCACAGGTAGTGGCCCGCTGCTGTGC
>Ga0307513_10006800_pt1 | contig 14914 bp, 10 predicted proteins | sample 15_EM_MG_FD_202174 | JGI IMG/M metagenome (GOLD analysis project Ga0307513, IMG submission 202174) | Populus trichocarpa ectomycorrhiza microbial communities from riparian zone in the Pacific Northwest, United States - 15_EM | ecosystem: Host-associated > Plants > Roots > Unclassified | place... | reverse complement strand
CTTGGCTGAAGTAACAGTTACCCCCCCCCCCCCCCCCACCCCCTCTCTCGTCAAAATGCATGCTCAAAGTTATATAGTAATTAGCTAAATAAGCAGAATGGGATCACAAGCACCAATTTTATCATTTCATTTCTAGCCCAAAGTTGTTGAAAAGAGAGCGCGCGAGCGAGAGAGAGGAACTGAATTCATCCACGGATACGGGAAACACATCACAATTTCATCTGAATAATTGACCAATTTTTTTCCTAAATATTCTGTACCTCCTTTTTCTTTGCTCTTATCTACAATCCCGTCTGACGAATCTTATGGGAAATCAAAATCATTTTCAGCAACCTTAAAGTGGTGGGGTTGCTGGCCTGAGCAATGAATACTCCACATTTTGAAATATGCCCTATCCAGGTTTCTAACCTGCATTTGCGAAAACAAGAGATTGAACCTTTGTCCCTCGTACATGCAAAACACATTGTAATTGCAAAAAAGAAAGCTTCAGCTTAAGATTACCCAGCGTCTTGTGTCAAACAGAGGGCAAGTCATACGGGCTGCCTTCAGTCTATTTGTTAGAGACTGAAGCTTTGGCCGGTTTAATGCAAGAGACACGGCCCTCTCTTCATATTCTTTCATACTGCAGACAAGGGCAAAAAAGCAAGAAGATAAAACTCACAAGCAACATGTATATGGTATAAGAACATGCAAAGCCAATTCAAGAAACTGCATACACTACCTGCTTACAATCATCTCGTCCCCAAGTCCAGTGGCAAGACAGAGTGATCCAGCAACTCTAGTAGCCATTTTCTCAAGGGGCATGGTCACCATTGGCAAACCTGCCCACAGAATATCTGTCCCTGTGGTATGGGCATTGCATAATGGCCTAAAATAAAAACCCAACTATCAATATCCAAGAAGCCCCCAGGCAACAAATTGACAACATTCAGTAGTGAATGAATGAAAGTGAGATGAAGAACAATTACGTGTCAAGAAATAAATCTGCCAAAGCACTTCGTCTGATGTGCTCTTGTTTCATGGCAACATCTGTGAAAATAATTTGGTCTGGCTGCACCCCTTGGGCAACAGCATCTGAACAAAGTCCAGCAATTGTTAACATAATGCCACAAGCTAGAACCTATGTGAGCTTGTGTTCCTTATGAGAGGTAATAAAGATTTTCACTTACATGCACGGAGTCTCATTTCCCCTGCAGCAGGGAACCTAAGGAGCCAAAGTGCACTGTTGGGTACACGTTTAAGAATGTTGCACCTACAACATTCATTAAATATAAACATGAATTTTAAGAAGCCATATGCTACAATCTTTCACATTAATAAAAATGAATCTAATGGAAGGGATGTCCTTTAATGTTGGATTACCAAGTATTAAAGATTTCAGGATCCATTTTGTACAGCTGATTGAAGCATGCAAATATAAATTTATCTTCAGGGAGGCCATAATCAGATCGCTTGTGCTGGCACGTTGGATCCAACACATCCAAATTTTTCTGAAAGCAATAGTAGTGGTTTTAAATATACATTTTCGATAACAAAGCAAGCATAATAAATAGTCTGGGACTAACCTGTTTATAATCATTCACAAAGTAGCAATGCGGCAGGTGAACCAGCTTTTCAGAATAAATATGTGAGAAACGGGTGGGTGAAACAAACTGAAAGGAAAGAGAAGGTGCATCAGAATCCAGACAACAAAGACAAAAAAAGAACCCAGCAAACAGCAAAAGCCGTTCCCTTCCAACCTCATCAGTGACCAAATAATCAATGTATGTTGCTCCTGTGGTCCCAGGGAATCCCATGTATGAAACCTGTATGGGTGCAGGCTGCATTGCAAATATTTCATTTCTTGCCCCCTGGATAAATATACACAGAGCAAGTTAAAAGATGGAATTCAGTTAATGATTTGCAAATTTAGAATGGGTAAAGCCATTAGTAACCGTACATGCAGACTACAGGTACAAAGTCATTTACCAAAACCAAGCATGTTCATAGATGTATCCACTTAATGTGAATACATCTATAATGAATAAAAGCATATGATATTATGCCATACAGCCTATAAAAATAACAGACTTTAAATCTAATGATGATTACCATTCTACAAAACCTCAGAAAGATGGAGGTGTAGAACCACCGACAGAACACAAATCAAGATAGCCAATTCTTTAAGAAAAAACTCAATTTATTAGATGTAAAGTCATAACACTAACAGAATGCCTAGGTAAGGTGCATATAAATATAGGCAGCAAACCAAAAAAATTAGGAAAATCCATTTGATGGTTCTATTCATTAAGAAAACTAAAGTCCTATTTTAACACTAATTTATTAATGCTAATATTCTGAAAAAAATACTAAAAATCTAGAATAAATATCCAACACAAAAAAATCCTAAATAATCAAAGATTAATTCTGATTGTTGTCTTTCTCCATTGACCCATCAGGTGGTGAATTGTTTTAGGAAAAATTTGAACTAAGCATACCTTGGTATACCCATTAAGGTTGATAAGGATTTGTATCTTGTCCTCATTAATTAGTTTAGCAATCATATCAGATGTCATGGCAGATACATCTATAAAATGCTCAGCTTCAAACTGGGTCCGCTGCCTCCACTCGGTACCATCATTTGGACTCAAGGCATAGCAGAACACCTGCACATCTCGTTAGCCTTAACATGCATATGTAGTGGGAAAAAACAGGGGGGGAAAAGAGGGAAGGCCAGAGAGTGGCAAATCAAAATTTACATACCTCAACATTTTCTCTGTTGTGCATGCCAAATACAGATCCCATAAGGTGTGACAAGGGATGGTTCCCAAAGTCACTGCTCACATATCCAATCCTAAGTCTCCCGCTTCCACGCTCATGCTTAACAGCAAGAGGGGCAGGATGCTTGAAGGGAGGAAGGGCAAAACGAGATGCAATTATGGAGCAATGAGCCGCGTATTTACGACTGTGATATGGAGGGATAAAATTATGAACAAAAGCTTAGATCATAGATATCAAGTACAGCTCAGTCCAAGACAATAATAACACCTGATTTCAAGTGCAAGCACTGGATCGATAGGATATGCAATAGCATGAAAAGGCTGCACACTAGGAAGAACTGCCATCTGAAATTAACAAGGCAATTAGAAAAGTTTGTAACTCCTGTGACAATACCCAGGTGATAAACAAAATGAAGCTTACAAATAACAGACATCATAATTTCTTACCGAAATCTGTCTCCTAATAATCCCTTCAACTTCATTGAACATTTTATCACGATCCTCCCAGCAGCAGACACACTAGAAAATGAAAAATGAGCAATAAGAAAGCATCAGTACACACAATGAAAGTTTCACACAGCAAACAGAATGCTTCAAAATCCAACTGATTAGCAGAAATAAGCTGAAATGGAAAAAATTGAGAACAAAATGTACATATACACGAGAGAAGATGCAGCATATTTGATGGCCAACTCATCAGAATTGACACCAGAAATTGAGAGAGAATGTACTTCATAATAGATAAATCACATCATTTATGCATATGGAATACAAGCAACATTTATCAGGACAAGTGAAATGATAAAAGGAAAGGAGCAGCTCAGTTTGACAAGTCAGCTTTTACACTATAAACCTAACACAACAAATATATGCAAATCCAGGTTAAACCCACTACAAGAACAGCGCTGTGTGAGCATCACTTAAACAATACCTGCAAAGTATGTAGTAGGTTGCATGTTGCTTCTGGAAAGTCTGTTCGCAGAAGCAGTGCCTTCCTATAGCTCTTTATAGCAGCCTCCACATGTCCACTGCATGCAATGAAAACAAATTCATCAGCAGACAGCTAGTTGTCATTGCCAACATGAGTATTTTCAATACTATAACATGTGATGCATTCCAATCCAATAGTTGATTTATAGACAAATAAGTTTTCTCCCCTCAAGTGGAATTGAAGAAACATTTGGGGGGGCATCTCAACAGCACCCATAATTGCAGCAAACCAAATATATCATAACTTAGCAGCTTCCTGAATCAGAAGCTAAATACACCACTTTTTGAGATCGTATGAATAGCTAGCAGATCAAACAGGATGACATTCCCATTGCAGAAATCAAAGGTAGGGTAAGCAACCAAGCCTCACTCAACCAAATGATACCTTTTCTCTCCACCCATCAAGCATCACTAATAAGAGCTATTCCAATTAAATTGGTTCTCAAACTAGAAACTAGAAAGCACCTGTCTTTATAAGCTGAAGCCAAATTTGCATGGGCTTCTGCCATGTTTGGCCGGATAGTGATAGCATTAATGTAGTCTTGAATTGCCTCACTTACTCTACCAATCTCCTTGTAAGTGTTGCCCCTATTTACAAGTCCATCAGCTGCCAAAGGTTCAATTCGAAGAACCTCATTATAGCATGATATAGCATCTGAGTAATTTCCCTGCCAAGTTAAAAAAGGAATGTAGTAGGAACATCCAAGGAACAATGAAAATCCACTATCATCAAGACAGAGTACTAAGAGAGAAGCACAACTATAGTGCAGATGTCCTTTCTGTTCAATTGCAAATGGAACGTTGATCATAGAAATGCTCACTGAAAGCAGTCCAGCTGCCATTACCTGTTGTTTATAGATTACAGCAAGATTACTGAAAGGAGCAGACAGCCCTGTTGTGACAGCCAGAGTGGCCTTATAACATGAAGCAGCAGCAGCAGACATGTTCCTGCATGAACAAAGAACTCTCATATAAACCCCAGCTACTTCATATCCTATATCTATTTGACATCATAAAATCATTTATTAAAATATCAAAGATTCAATTTCATATACCATTCCATATATATATTCCCAAGATTGGTAAGTGCTTGCGGGTGGTTTGGTTGTAGTGCAAGGCATTGCTAAAGCCAACAAGAAATAAAAGTTAGAAATTACAAAACAAGCAAACTGCAGTGGTAAAAAAACCAAAATGTCAACCTACATTATAGCATTGGATTGCTTCATCCACTCGACCAACATCTTTCAATGCATTTCCCTTCCAGTTGGAAAATAAATCCGAAATTCTGATTAGTAAATATCAAATAAAATGAACATGATGATTTAAAATTGAAAATACACAGAAAATGCAAGGCTGTTAACATAAAGTGAGACCAACCAAGTTATTGTAAGCCTCTAAAAATCTCTGATCACAAGCAATGGCTTGCTTATAATGAAGAATTGCCAAATCCAGTTGGCCACGCTCATAATATGTACTAGCCAAATTTCCTGCAGTGTATTAAAAACAAACTAATCAGTCACATAATTTTGAGGGGAAAAAAGTTCTGCAACCATTAAAACAGAAAAACATGAAAGTGGATGAGAAGTATCTCGTCACTCCCAACACTAAATTTGCCAATGTAGGGGGAAATTAAGCAAACAGCCAATAGATCAATAATAGTTTCTTCTGACAGACGGAAAATTTTCGATTTAGTCATCAAATAAATAATAAATAAACCAACAGAAAAACCAGGAATGAGGATGAAAGAAGCAACAAACAGACTTGCTAGGGTTGGGAAGGGGAAGGTCTGGATCTAAGCACAATATTTGCTATAAACAGGTTCTTCTAGCAACCATTATTTACATTTTCATAGAAGAATAGTAGTAATGATTATTTAATAATAAGAAGAAAGGAAACTCAGTAAAAGATAGCTTTCCGAAAGACAATACAGATGTACACTCCAAAAACGACATGCCAGTAATACAAGTTAAGCCATACAAAGATTCACTAGGAGCATTTAGTGTTGAGAATAATTTCAAAAGTCCAGAACTACTATGGCTGCAAGGCAAAACAAACTCACCAAAAGCCATTGCATATTTCGGTCGTGCCTGAACTGCTTGCTGATAGCACACTATAGCCTCTTGTGGCATTCCTAAGGCCTGGAAAGGGCAAATAAAACACCTTAGTTTCCTCCATATGCCAATGTCAGACCAGGCAGAGGCAATTTCTCAACTTTAAGGGCACAAGACATGACAGCTTACCTTATAAACATTTCCAAGATTTAGGTAGGCATCAGGAAATTTAGGTTTAAGTTTTACAGCTTCCTGCAATTTTTGTAGTACAAAATGTAATCAGCAAGCATTCAAACACTGAAGGAAGAAACAGGACCAAGAAAATTTACAAACAGATACTATTCAGCAACTTCAATATAATATATGGTGACGAAATAAATGCAAATTGGTACTGGGAGGCATTCACAGCTCACAGCAGGCAGTCAAAATCAAATTCCAAACAGAAAGAATTGATGGTAACTAATTGCTAAAGCAATCAAAAGAAAACTTTTGGCAATGTTTAGACATGATGACTATACACAGTATTTGATTCAATATTCCCACAACAAAGAAAAGTTGAGACAGTGGCAGCAGTTGACGCAGATTGTCAAAGCAAAGGGGACCACAATTGAAACTCGACCTGGAAAAAAAGGCAAAAAAATTGAAGCTATCAGCTGTACCTTATAATATTGAAGAGCTCTGTTAAGATCACCAGACTCCATAAAGAGACCAGCAAGATTTGACCACGCAATAGCAAAAGTTGGTTGTATCCGTAGAGCCTCAAGGTAGCAACTGTATGCCTGCACAAAATGTTAGATTCTGACAATTTCGTGTCTTCACATGGAAGTTACAACTAGATCAACCATCATCTGAGCCCTGTCCTGTTGGTAACAACTTGATATCTGTATCGAACTGTGAATTAAGACACAGTTCCACACAGGAATTATAATGATCAGTAACTTTTCCGGAAAGGAGAGAGATGCACAATACACACATATACATGGAAACAATGACTTCCTCCTACAAGTGAAGAGGAGAAGTTGAGCCAGGTGAATCCAATAGAGCTTTTGCTCATTCACTCAAACTGGATTACCAAGTTGCCAATGAACCGATCAGGATGCAAACTGATCCACTGGTATCCTAATCCTAGCTATGGGCATGGCAACCAAAGCGGGTATCAACAATCTTAAGTAACCCAAATACAATAGCCCAAAAAATATTATGTCTGGGCTAATCACTAAGAGCAATAAGGACTAAGAAACTAAATAGCAGTGCAGTTTTCATTCATTGACACTTACTTCTTGCACCAATCCTTGTGCCTTCATTAAGTTCCCAAGATTGCTATGAGCATCAACCTACAAGACAATTGATGAAAATAAGCAAGTAATGAACTCTCACAAAAATCCTACTAATACCATCTGCGCATGGTTGCTAGCATAGAGCAATAAAGAATGCGCAAGCCATAAATTTTCTTTTCCTCTGGCCCATCTAATTGAAAGTGAACCAGATCATCATACTACCACATTAGAAAAAAAAAATATACCAGATGAGGATTCAATGCCAAGGCCTGACGACAACACTGTGATGCCTCATTAAGTCTTCCCTTTCGCATGTATGCACTAGCCAAATTTGACCAAGCATCAGCAAAGTTGGGTCGAAGCTGCAACCAAGTATGCAAAAACATTAATTATTATCATAAGAAAGAAGCCAGCATACATAGGTGGTACAGTTATAGAAGAAAAGAATGAAGGATATGATCCAATTAGACATTCAAGATCATGTGCCAATCTAATGAAGAATAGTCCCTTTATAGGGTATTTCTGCAATTTCACAGAATAGGGGGTTTGCTGGAATGTAAGTTTAATTATGTTCCTAAGATTTTAGCAATAGATAGCAATTAGTGGTCTTTTCCTTAATGGTTATGGAGTTCTCTTTACTTTTTCCTAGTACTAGTTGGTTTTTGCTTAGATTAGAACTTTTCTAAAGTCTATGAATATCAACACTGTAATAGCTTCAGAACACAGTTATTTTTTTAGAACAAAATTTTGATTTATCAAGATGTTGACATCTTTGATTGACTCAAGCCAACCTGAGCAATCCTGCCAAATTCGCAACTTGAATCCAGCCACCACCGTGGTGGCTGAAAAATCAGGAGAGTGGGGTTCGCCATAAAAATCCATTTTTCACCCAAAAACACCCTAGAAACCTCAATAAATCAATCTCTTAACTCAAAACACCCTAAATCAATTCAAAAACACAATCAAACTGAAAAAATTCTCTCCCGACCACAAGCTACTTTTTCAGGCAATATGAAAGCCAAAAACCACCACCATCAAACTCATCTCATCAAATGGAATCCTTCAACACCAAGCTTGGCCATTTCATTCGTCAAAATCGACCACTCTCCTGCCATTTCCCAGTAAGTTTCTCTCTCCTCTCTCTAACCCAGGGACTAAAAAATAAACAAAATGAACTTTGGGGCCAAAATGAAAATTGTCACTAATTTGAGATTGGCTATGCCTTTTCTCTATCTTTTAATTTGGTACCATAATTTCAATTCTAATTTCATCTAATTAAGCTATAGAAGGATTCAATTAAAAGAAAAAAAAAGGTTTGAAAATGAAAAAATAACAGTGAAGCACACTAAGGAAACCATGCTGGTTTAGTGTGTACACACACACACACATATATATACACACTTGCTCCATGTATATAAACACATGTATGATGCATGCATGTCCGTATTGATGTTTTTGTTCGCAAGACTTGGTCATTTGATTCAGCTATGACCAGTAACTATAGTTCTCAAGCCTTCTGCTGCCTAAGAAATTGGTTCTCAATTATGTCCCTATTCCATCCATTGATCTTCTAATTCCTCCTAGTCCTCTAATTTCAGTTGCAATCATTGTCACAATATAACTTCTTTAAGGATTTCTAGTTATTAGAAACCACAGAAGATGTCAAGTGACTAACTAGCAAAAATCATCAGATTTTATAAAGATGGATTTAAGAAACAAAATAGGATCACAATTCACAACCAGGTTCATAGGCAGGTTGGATCAGGTCAAGATTCCTATCTCAACCCAGACCAACACAGCATGCTACAATCTTGTAGGGATGGGGTCAAACCCAATTAACAGGATCCTCAATGCCTCAAATAAAAAAATGGGGAGGGAACAAAGGTTAAGATCCCATACTAATTCTTCCCTAATACTCAATATTAAGCAAGAACCATTCATATGAACTTAATACTATTAGATGCCATTGCGAAGTAAGCATTCACAGAGTCTAAATCAGATAACAAACTCTGTTTGCAATGATAAATCTTCTAAATAACTTATTTGATGTCTATGAAGAATAGATAGTTAGGGGAGAATAAGTTTAATAACTGCACACTAACCTCAATGGAAACCAAATAGTATCGAATTGCAAGATCAATATCACCCTTCTCCTGTATTATTATTAAACAAAACATCACCTTCATCAGTAACTGATCCCTATCCCATGAATGACCAAATCATCCATACACACAACCAAGTGATATTAATTACCTTCCAAGCATTTGCCATGTTTCCATAACACTCCGCAAAACGTGGCTCAAGTCGAAGAGCTTCCTCATTTTTTGCAATGCACATATCATAATCTTGCAACTGTAAGCAAGAAAAGGACAAAATAAAATTATGGTTCTAGCCAAAACAAAACAAAAATATCAACCCTGACAAAGAAATGAAAAAAGAAACAACCTGATAATAAATAGCACCCAAAAGAAGAAGATTATCAGTCCGCTGCGGACTTCTCTCATAAACAACACTGCTATGCTCTAATGCTTGTTTGTAATTCCCAGATTTGTACAGCTGATGCGCCAGCCCCAAGTGTGCGTCTTCATCCACAACTGCTTTCAAAAATGTTACAAAACTTTCAAAATTATACTCAAATTCTCCGAAATTCGAAAATCGATCTAAAAATTCAAATTTTAACTGAATAAAAAAACAAAACAAAAGGTAAAAAATTGATTAAAGACAACTAAGATACTCGTTAATCAATTAATTAAAAAATAACTAACCTTCATGATGAGAATCACGGCATTTAAAAGGCAACAAGCTCAAAGCAGCCGAAGAAGCCGCCGAAACCGAAGCGGGCGGCTCGATCTTCACCTGGAAGCCACCGACGGCGTCATCGCGAGCCGAACCAAACACAACCGGCCGAGCTCCGTTCTGCAACGAAATCATCTCGATCTCCCTCTCGCGCAACAACAAATCAAATTCCAATCATCAAAATGAAACAGCAAAATCTCGAGATCAGATCAGATCGCATCAAACGGCTGATAAAAATCCAGACGATGAAGAACTCGATATACAAAATAAAAAACCCTAAGCTAATTAATTAAAATTAAGGAGTATAATATAATTGAACTTTGGGTTTTATTTTTATTTTTTTCGAGTTTCTTTTGCTGCTTCGATTTTTCGCTTCTTTTCGAGGTTTCTGGAGTGAGAGGTTCAAATAATGCGCGTGGAGTGGTGAGGAGAGATCAGAGCCGTTGAGCAGTACGGTGATGATGCTAATAGATTAGAGTAATGTGAAAGGGATTCAGTTAGTTCTGACACGTATCTATGTAACTTCTTCTAGTTTATAGCTGGCTTTTGTCTTTATTCCCTTAAAGGATTCAAAGCTTCCCCAACTACCTTTTTTTATTAGTGATGCAAGGTTACTTTTTTCTATTTTACAGATGTAAGGTAGTGTTTTTATAGTTGTTATTTTTTATTAGTATTTTTTATTTAAAAATATATTAAAATAATATTTTTTATTTTTTAAAATTTATTTTAAATATAAACACTAAAATAATTTTAAAATATTAAAAAAATTCATTTAAAATAAAAAATTAATTTTTTAAAGCATATTACCTCCAAAAATAAACATTGCCGACATTGTTTAGAAACACCACCCAAGCAACATTTCACCTAAATTTAAATTTTATTTTTGTTTAAAAATAATTTTTTTATTATTTTAATATATATTCAAGTAAAAAATACTTTAAAAAAATCACACTCTTAAACACCCCTCAAGATTATTTTTAAGAAGAATATTCAGATCAAACTCTGAGGGGTGTTGCTCAACTGGTTAAGCTCTGAGATTGTTCCCTAGAAATTACCAGTTTGAGTCTCACAAACCTCAGAACCGTTAAAAACTTACATGATCGTTAATTTTATGGCTCTTATAATTAATCAACGAGCGCGGAAACTAGCCCGGACACTCACATTAAAAAATATATATATATACAAATCAGTGCTCCAATTATTTATATGGTTTCAATTTAGCAATATTATGATTGAAAATTATACAATGCTCACATAAATTAGGCAACATTTTTTTTTTATGACTCTAAGGTAGGTTAATTGTTTTCGGTGACAGGAAATATAGTGATACAAAATAATTTTGAAGATTTTAGGGCAATATCGTGTATTTGTTTTTTATTTTTTATTTTAGCTTTGAGGACTCAAGAGTAATCACACACAGTGTTGGTAGCCTGATTCACAATTCCTCACATTTCCTCTCATGGTTGTTTTTACCATTACCATTTATATGGTGGAAAGAATTATTCATTGCTGTCCTGTGATTTATAATTAATAGTAGTAAAAAAAATTAAATTTATCTTTGTAGTTAATTATCTTGAATAAACCAATAAATAAATAAAAAGGCAGTGACTGGTTCCATTAGACGGAATATGCTCATTTTATCCCCAAAAAAAAATGAAAATACAATCACATTTGACGGTATCAAAATTTAAAAAAAAATCTTAAGAAAACTCTTAAAAAAGATAATACTTTAAACGATTATCCAAATTTATATATATGAAATGAGGCACATCAACAGTCAAAAAGGCAAAGTGAAAAAAATTTCAATTTAATTTGATACATAAAGATATTGTGGTTTCCATTTATTGGCACTTCTATATATATATATATATATATATGAAAAAAACTAATGAAGAAAAAAAACATCTAAATTAATTGGGTTAACTCGAGAAACCTGAGATGCGTGTCATGAAATTCTGATAACTAAATAGAAAAAAAAATTAATATCAATAAAATAAATTAAAAAAAAAAAGCATCAACCTTTTTATCATAGACTGCATTGTACAGTCCACAATGAAAGACACAAAAAGAAAAAAAAAAAACTAAAGGCATGAGCCTTTTCACTGTGGACTGCATATAATATTAAAAGATGAAATTGGAAGAAAAAAAACTAATGAACAAAAAGAAAAAATAATTTGAATCAACTGGGTTAACCTGCCAAATCAGGTTAACCCGCCAAATCAGGTTAACCCGTCAAACCTGGGATTCGTGTAATGAAAGTGTGATAATTAAATAGAAAAAATATTTAATATTAATGAACTAAATTAAAAAAAAAGATTAATTAAAAAGGAAAAATCAAAGAGAAAAAAAACTAATGAAGAAAAAAAATCTGAATCAACTGGGTTAACCCGTCAAACCAGGTTAACCCATTAAATTTGGGATCCGTGTCATAAAAGTCTGATAATTAAATAGAAAAAAATTAATATTAAGAAAGTAAATAAAAAAATTAATTAAAAAATAAAAAAAAAGAAAAAAGCCAAAAAAAAACTAAATGAATCAACTTTTTCAATGTAGACTGCACAAAAAAAAATTACAGGTTAACTCGTCAAACCAGGTTAACCTGAGATATGTGTTATGAAAGTCTGATAACTAAATAGAAAGATATTTAACATTAATAAACTAAAGTAAACGAAAAAAATTAATTAAAAAGAAAAAAATAAAAAAAAAATAAAATTGGGCTAACTCATCAAATCAGGTTAACCTGTTAAACTCGGGATCTGTATCATGAAAGTCTGATAACTAAAAAAAAAATAACATTAACAAACTAAATTAAACAAAAAAAATTTATCAAAAAAAAAACCAAAGAAAGAAGCAAAAAAAAAAAAACCCGAAAGGCATAAAAAAAAAGCTAAAAAGAAGAAAAAAAAAACAGCTCAAAAAACAAAAAAAAAAGACAGCTCAGCAAAAAAAAAAAAAAACTAAAGCATCAATGTTTAACTGTAGACTGCACTGTGCAGTGCGGTGCACAATAAAACACTAATACGTTTTAGCATGTTATAAAATAATTAAAAAATATTCTAAATAAATTAAATGTTGAGAGAAGCATAATATTTATATAAGTTAAAGCTATAAATAGGTATGTCATGGCCAACTATAAACCGTATGAAGACTATAGAATGTATATTATGCATATATCTAATATAGTATAAGAAATTGAAAAACATTATGCATACTAATATATTAGATTAAACAAAATTTAAAAAAAAAATACTTACTTGTTGAAGTATTTTAAAATTAAGATATATAATGTATATTGAGTTTTGTTAATGTTAATAATGAATATTTTATTTTTAAAATTTTAGTGCTTCCCACTTGGTATAAAAGATATTGCAATATGTTTATAAAGATCCCAGCAACATCATTTTATTTAGTTGCATTTCTAAATAAACGTCTAAAAACATAAAAAAATATAACACAAGTATTTCTCAACAAAATCGACCTTAAATTCTAAATTTGAAAAGAAAATAAAGTTCAAAACAAAAGAAAAAACACTTAAAACTGAAGTGAGAAAGAATATGTCAAATATATAAAATAAAATTTTAAATTTATTGTTGTTAATGATGAATCTTTTGTCCTTAAAATTTTAGTGCTTCTTATTTAGTGTAAAGAATATTTACAATAAATTTTCAAAGATTCCGGCAATACCATTGTACATTGCACTTTAAAACAAGGTTTACAAACATGAAGAACAAATTCAAACAAAGTTTTAATCTTTTAAAAGTGAATGAACATCATTTTTAATTTGATCTCAAGTGTGTTCATTAACTGTGTTTAAACAATTTCCCAACAGTTGTTGGCATGGCAAGACCCACTTCTGGCAAAATGCAAGGGATGCCAGGATAGATATCTCTATCAAGACTTGGCTTCTGGCGATATAGGTGGAGGATTCTGCCAACTTAACACATTTTAACTTGCTTTAAAGTTAGATAATCAAAATGGAGATGAGCAATATTATTGTGTTAGGAATATACAAGGCAGTTTTTGCTTCTCTTAGTGACTTGCACTAGGATGATTTAACTACTAAAAAAATCTTTCTGGTAAAGAAAACTCTAGTGTTATTTATTACACATGTACAATAAGTTCGTCGCTCGAATTACTATGATGACTCGGCGAGGAGGAGGAGGAGGAGGAATCTAAGTGTCCTTCGAGCTTATTAGACTCAATAAGCATCAAAACAACCTCTCGCATTGTTGGTCTGTCAACAGGAGACATGCTTGTGCAGAGTAAAGCAATTTTCATGACAGTAATCATGTGAGGGATTGTGTTCTGATCTTGCACATTGACTCGATCATCAAGCATTCCAGGTGATAAGGAATGGACTTGAATGTAATTTCTTACCCATGATACAAGATCGCCGCCTTGATCTAGTGGTTGCACGGGTGTTCTGCCAGTCAGCAATTCCAGTAAGACTACTCCGTAGCTGTATATGTCGCACTTTTCGGTGACTTTCAGAGTGTATGCATATTCTGTCATTGAGATCAAAATATTCGTCAGCAATATGAAGGGCTATACATAAGTAAAAGGCAAACAGTAGTAACTTCATGGCCAGTAAGAAACTTTTAACCTAGCAGACTTGCTATTTAAAACCTTGTTCTGCTATACTTGATCTATGGAAAAGCTGTACTGGACATCGGAGGCAAGATTAAATTATTATGAACTTTTGGCGGTCACTGTTTCAGACAGATATTACAGGTTTAGAGTTATAGTGTTTGGAAAAGTGTGATATCAGTTGTTTTTTTAAAGTGTTTTTTTTGTTGAGAAAAAAATTAAAATAATATTTTTTTATTTTTAAAAATTTATTATCAAAACGATTCAAAAATAATAATAAAAATTTAATTTAAAAAAATCAAATTATAACTAAAAACATGTTGAAATTCACTCCGAAACAACGGTGTTCCTTGCTGAATTTTTGAAACTCACAAGTTAAAATTTAGAAATATCAGTTAGAAGCTCTAGCTTTTAATATGTTGATAAATAAGGCAACCCATGCATTATTCATTTG
>Ga0307513_10006798_pt1 | contig 14917 bp, 15 predicted proteins | sample 15_EM_MG_FD_202174 | JGI IMG/M metagenome (GOLD analysis project Ga0307513, IMG submission 202174) | Populus trichocarpa ectomycorrhiza microbial communities from riparian zone in the Pacific Northwest, United States - 15_EM | ecosystem: Host-associated > Plants > Roots > Unclassified | place... | reverse complement strand
GCCCAACGCGAACCGCATTCCTCAACTCAATGGTTGAGCTCTATTTAGATCCTCCTACTAGTCGGATGCATACCAGGCGGGAGGCATTGTTGTCATCCTGGATTTCATATCTTCTTACTTACACTCCGCGGAATGAGTACTCCCTAATGGCAATCTCGAACGAGAAACTTGCGGAAGTGGTTAGGAGTCTCAAGCTAGAAAATATGTACGTTTTGGAACTCGTGACGGGTTATTACTTGGAAAAGGTCGTATGGAGGTATTTGAGACACTTGGGTACGATTTATGGCTTCTCCGCGACCAATCTGTCTGATATCTCTGAGGAGGTACGAAGAAGCCTGACGGCCGCTTATCCAACCTGCCCGGGGAAATCGTGATTTTTTGGCTGTTTTCTCTGAATCTTACATGGATTACTTGGCTGACTTGAAAAGAATTCCAGTGCTAAACTTCTTGCTAAGCACAAGCCTGAAAAGGAGCAGGAGCTCATAAATCGAATACTACATTTAACTGTTCGATCGTCCTTGGTGTTATTCTGCAGGCGCCCGTACTCGACGTTGGCTCTGGACGGACAACGTCCGCCATCAACAAATTCATTCGACTCGTACAGTTATCAGGTTTTCGTTTCGTGCACAAAATCTTCCCCGTTGTCTGCGAGAACCCCGAATGCTCCTCGTCAATGCGCCCACTTTCGCTGATGCTCAATCTCGGCAACGTCAATTCGAATGCCTAACGTAAGCTAACAATCCTATTTGGCTCGTCATGTGCACTGATTAAAAAGATATAATTTTTGCTTTCCCCTAAATTTGTCGCTCCTCCCTCAACAACGGGCGCCTCTTACATAAACGGCTCGACCATCTTGAAATCAAGAGGCGGAATCTTGTCCGGATTCCAATACATTGTCCCATGCTTCAACCAATGCGCATACGTACCCGGTATGCTTTCTCCACAACGACCCTAATGTCTCTCCAAACATCCTAAAGATCAACCCATGAGCCGACTTACACGCAAAACTCTTCTGCAGGCACGCTTTGAGGATCTCTCTTTCCTGTTTCTGGTCCGCGCTCTCCACCTCGCCTTCTTTCAGAAGCGAAAGCAACATCAAATCGAACGCCTTCTTCCTGTCCCATCCAGTCATGTCATCAATGAGCTGCGAACCCACCAGATGGTCTATGCTGTACACGTGCTCCGCGACGTATTTTGGGCCATTCCAGTCGTCCTCCTCGTTGACAAGTCCCATAACTGAACACATGGCCCTGAATGACATAATCCACCAACATCCTATCAATCTCCTGAGGACCCATCGACCTCCCTTCCTCCCCGATCATAAACGAGTCCCATATCAGCAGAACCCCCTCTAACAACGGGCTGCTGTGCATTCTTTCCGAGTCGGTACTGGTCTTTTCGCCGTCCGCGGCCCACAGCTCCAGCAAAAAGCAGATTTTTTCCGACCACAGGCAAGGAATAATTTATCAGATTGCATCCCTCCACGCCGCTGACATTGGACGAGAGGATTTCAAACCGCGACACAGGGTCGCCAACCGTCTCGCGCCACAGGCGGTCCAAATCGCCAATCTGCATCATTCCCACGTCTGCGTACATCCCGCCGTACGAGCAGCAGAGGAAAACGGTACCGTCGATGAAGGCACGGGGAAGGGTCCCGAGTGGGTGGCATTTGAGCAAGTTGGCGACGTTCAAGGGCGAGGAGGGTAGGCGGTCAAGGACGCAGATCGTCTGTCCTTGCTTGGAGAAGCGCCGGTGCCATGCGTGGATGTTGCTCTGCGAATAGGGATGTAGGTGCGTGTAGCCGGTGTGCCAGAAGAACGGGATGTCCTTCTCATCTGAGACGGGCTTGGGATGAAATAGATTATCGTCTACTTCAGAATCTGGACGTAGGTCGAGGAGGTAATCGGGAATGACGTGGAGCCCTGCTGGAACTGGGTATATTTGTGAGTCCATTGTATGTTCATGTACGAATTCACTGAGTGGGCATCAATCACTGGGATCCTTATATACCAACGTACATATCGATAAGAAGTTGAATCTTGATGCATTAAATGATGAATCCCCCTGTGCGTTACTGCGATATTCTCTACGTATGTTTATCCATTTTGAAACTATTAGTAGCGCGGTAGGGTCCAGCTTCGCAACTTGTTTTCTTCACTCCAGATGCAACCCTCCATGTATTCAAAGCGTCAGGGCTCTCTGTAGTGTGAATTCGGATCGACGACATGCATACATTCATGTCGCGTCCTCCCCTTCTATGCCGCATGATCTGCTCCTTACACAGTGCATTATCTGTAGCTTCTGCTCGATGCTTTGAGTTTTCAATTGGTTTTGGACATGTTCGGTCCACAAACAGTCCTTTCTATGATCATGAATCCTGTCATCGGCGCAATGGCCGTTCATTATTATTAAATGGTTCCAGAAGTACTTCAGAAGATACATCTCAGAGTGTTTCGTTCATATTGCAACCACCCTAATTTGCTGGTGGGACAGGTGTCTCGGGAAATAGGGAGTCGACATCTCGAACTCTAAGAGTCGCCTCGTTTTTCATTCTTGAAAACAACAACATTGTCCATGATCACAACTAGAGTACAACAAAATAACTACAGACGAACAAGAGGCCGGACATGATTGGGCCCGAAGCCAGTTGACGTGAGTGGCGATCAAGCTACCGTGAGCGTGAAGTAGGACTCAGGGGGCGTGATATGCGCTCCATCCTCGACTACAATCTAGTACATCGTCATCATTTGACCACCTCAAAGAAACTCGGACAGTAGCTACTTACAACTGGCCCAATCCCAAATTTATCAAACCAATAAAGATTCTCGCCGTCACGAGGGACGAATCTAGGGAGCAGTAAAAGACAGCGATCAAACACATGCATGCTTTATTCAATCTATGGAATGACTTACTGGTAGGTCACACTTAGAGCTAGTGATATTATATATATGCCAGTCCAATTTCCACGCTGGCTTGCATTGTCGTTTCTCCGCAATAATTGGGGTTCGATCTCCACCAGGACACCCTTCAGAGAAGCACCCAGGTCTTCAGATGGCTGTCTTTACGTAGAGCTTTATTGGGGCTAGCATATTGATAATTGGCCGAAAATATGATTAGAAGACGAAGTCCAGGTTTCCGCAGAAGACGTAGTAAGATTGGTGGGGTCTTACCACCAAGTTGGAATTAATTGGCATAGGACTTTTGCTACTTGCGCGAACAGAACCACTTGGATGAGTACACGATTCTATATGATCGGACTCGGCATTCGACAGCCCCTTTTGGCTTGGATTGGTGGGATCCTACGACCAAGTTGGAATTATTTGGCATAGGACTTTTGCTACTTGCGCGAACAGAACCACTTGGATGAGTACATGATTTTACGAGATCGACCGGTATTCGATAGCCACGGTCACCCTTTTGGGGTTGGTGGGGTCGGAGAAAGGTATATAGGCGCCCTCGTTTGAGCCCAACTCTCCAGCTCACTCTCTGCAAAGTTAAAGAATCCAATTACTACAGCATCTCAAACCAACATGTCACAGAACTATCACATCCAGAGTCAAGACACGAAATACTGCCTCATCAGCCACTATGAGGTGGAAGGCGAGAAAAACGGCTTGGGTTCCTTTCCCGAGCATTCTGTACGTATCCAGCGTTCCCATTTTCTAAGGATAATTCCTGGAACACTGATCCCTTTTTGGTTAGATTTTAACCGTATCTCCTCCTGTCAAGGGGCCGACCACAACTGCTACAGCCAAAAGAGTCAAGGGTTTATATGTTGCGCTCCCCAAGGTCAGTCTCCGTTCCACATCCTTGATATTCCGCCTTCATTCACACCACTGTATTTTGTCAAAATTTCTCGTAGGATCATGTTGTGGGCTCTAAACTTATTTGGTCCAAGGAGGCGTACCTTTGGGATATCCCTTTGACTTCCACCAGTACCGGCAAGCAGACCTACCAGTAAGTCATTCCATAGGTTGAATAAAGCATGCATGTGTTTGATCGCTGTCCTTTACTGCCCCCCCCTAGATTCGTCCCTCGTGACGGCGAGAATCTTTATTGGTTTGATAAATTTGGGATTGGGCCAGCGGTAAGTAGCTCATGTCCGAGTTTCTTTGAGGTGGTCAAATGATGACGATGTTTCCCTGTGTGCTAGATTGTAGTCGAGGATGGAGCGCATATCACGCCCCCTGAGTCCTACTTCACGCTCACCGTAGCTTGATCGCCACTCACGTCAACTGGCTTCGGGCCCAATCATGTCCGGCCTCTTGTTCGGCTGTAGTTATTTTGGTGTACTCTAGTTGTGATCATGGACAATGTTGTTTTTCATGAATGAATGACGAGGCAACTTCTAAATTTCGACATGTCAACTCCCTATATCCCGAAACACCTGTTCCACCAGCGAATTAGTTATAGGGCGTCACATCCACCACCCGGCATCAATCCAAGAATAGAGTCAACGGAAACGTGAGGATTCCCTTTGTTTCCAAATGTCGTAGGCATTCCCCTACCAGCAGTTTCTCGATGGCAATCCCACTCCCTGTTTATCGGGATCCAAGCTCCCCCACTGGCAATCAGGGTCCAATCGATGTTGGACTCGTCTTTGGAATGAATATCTGCGCCATATGTCTTCAACGTCTGGACGTGAGTAATGGAAAGTGTGATTTTTGACAGCAGGTGGATGAATCCTTGATGCGGCGCATCGGATGTTCGACTGTCCAGAAGCCAGAATTCGAATGAGCGAACGAGGTGAGGAGGCCACCCAAAGTTTTCTGTCGAGTTGCATCATCATGGCAAGTGTTTCTGCGGGGTCCGCGTATTTACCGGATGAATCAAAAAATAATTGTGTGGAATATCCTGAGGAACCAACAACAGACAACATAGCGAATGGTCGACTTGTCGAGTAGGCCGTTTATGTTTTGGATGATTTCTGAGAATATTTTGACTGGAAGTGATACCTGGTGCATGTTGATGGTTTTTGCATCGTTGACTTCTAAACGGGTGCCCGAGCTCTTTTAAATTATTTATGAGTATCGAGGCGACCACTGACTCGCTTCTTGATGTTCCGCGTTCAAGTCAAATACTTATCTGGTCAAGCCGAAACCCATTGCCTGGCATTCCATGTGGCTCCCATTCGACAGTTGCCTATCAAATTGAAATTAACGCCTTGGAACATATGCATAACCATCCATTTATGAACGAACTTTAGATCACCCATACGGTAGGTTGACATCCTAAAGGAGCTGAAGCATGTAAATATAGGTAAATGGAGATAAAGGTGGTGGAGGTGAATGCGAGAGTTATTATTCTGACTCATTGGACATCCACAAAACGTTCGTTCCGTCCCTGGACAATCTTTAAATTCGACTTGAAATTGCTGTTCAACGTTCCAAGGAGAACGGCCTCAATGTCAAGATCATCAAAGCATGGCGTACTTATTGTAGAATACGGTGCTCAAATACTGGTTTGAAAATGTACGTCCCGGTTCCCATAACTTTACACCAAGTAACTTATTCCTCCTTGATTGAGTGGTTTGATTTTCAACACGTCGCGTCTTGCTCATGTTGATTAACCGCTAGATTATTTCCTGGCTGTTGTTCTTTTCTCCGATCTTCTCCTTCCCCTTCATCCTCACATACCCTCTTTCCTTTCCCTTTTTATACTACCTCATTGCTTTTCATTTGAACAGACTTCACGAACTACCCACTTATTCTACCTTGAGGTTGTTAATGTTCTGCCCAAGTTCTGCCTCGTTCTTCCAAGTTGCACGTGGTCCCACGTGAGGAGGATTCGGTGATCAAAAAAAAAATCTAATCTCGTCGGCAACATACCCTGTCGTGCCTCCGTTTTCGCATCTATCCCTTCTCCTATTCCACTCGAGCGATGGACCATCTCACATGTCAGTCTAGGAGCGAGGCAATATCTATTGTTAAATTTCCGATAATACAATACTAAGGGTAGAATAATTCTGGGGTGGTTACAAACGACACAGACGATCGACGAAAACTATAGATGAAGGTAAGCAAAAGTATGGACTATGTGTGATGGTACGTGCATGTGCTGATTGGTACGTATTGTATGTGCATGTGCGAACGAGACGAACGAGGAAGTAGTAAGTAGTAGGGGCCGTAGGGTCGATAAGGACAAGAAGATCGCTTAAACGTGCGGAATGTGATGCATAGGGTGCGAGAACGGACCATGGGAGTTGGTGGATTGAAATGAGAAAGACACGGGGGGACAAGGACGGCGAGGGTAAGAGGAGGTCGTTCTATGGAGCTTTTTGATAACGAGAGGAGCAGGGTATCACGATCGAGACACGCAGGATATAGCGATGGATAGCGAATAGGTGTGTGCAAATGGTAGGAAATATGCGAAATAGCAGCAAAACGAGAGCACGAGTCACAGATAGATCCACTAGCGAGTGATGGTGGGGATGAGTGGGGGAACCGCATAGAATATTCCAGCCGCCAGAAAGGGGGAAACAACCAGGAGAAAGACGAGATTGAACACAAACCACTCAATTAGGCTCAGCCTTAAGCCACCCCTTCTCCCGTTCCCCACCACTGCTGGTGCTATTCGCTTCGGCCGCATCTACTGCCTCCAACAACTCTGCTTCTGCATCGGCCTCTTCCCCATCTGCATCCCCATCTCCATCCGCACTACCTCCAGCTGCCGCCGCTTCCACCGCACCCAGAATTTCAGCCTCAGCCTCAGCCTCCGCATCGGGCTCAACATTTTTCGTACTCTTCAACCCATTCGACCTTCCCGCCCCACGGCCCACGTTCGAAGTGGGTAGCTGATCTCCTTCCATCTCCTCTTCCTCCTCCACATCATCACGGAGAGATGCAATCGTAGGTGGCGTAGGCTGATGTTGCTGCTGACGTTGTTGCTGTTTCACGGCAGAGGAAGAAGTCGCAGTTCTCGAAGAATGTCGTAGATTGTCTCTCAAAGACGACGACGACGACGAAGGCATGGTGGCATGGTGCGCGAGAACCGTATCCGTGCGGTGTATCGACCGGTCAGAACTCTGAGATAGCGGAAGTTGGGGGTGTGATGTCGTCCGTGGTAGTGGTTGGTGTTGCTGTTGTTGCTGGAGGGCGAGGGTCGCAAGCTGCGCTTGGTTTTCGAGTGTTCCACGCCGTTCGACCCGTTTCATCTTTTTTCGACATCTGTAGGTATGTAATGTATGGTCAGCGTGGGGAAAAGGAAGATCAGGGCGGCGGAACCAAAACGGAATCAAATCGAGATCACGGCATCAGATGGGACTAGAGCGAAAAAAATACCAAAAGGAACAAATATGTCGGGGCATGGGAACAAAGGAAGGAAGCGGAACTCGTGGCCGCTCCATTCCCCCGCCAGTCGACAACGCCAAGCGGGATGACGCGAAGGTGATGTCAACGCCGCCCATGACCGTATTATTCCCGCAGCACCATAACACTCCATTGGGAAAAACCTACTCACCGATCACAAACAGTCCCAGGACCCATCGGACCCGGGCCCCATTTCTCCACGCACTTGCCATCCTTATATCTTCCCACCATCCCACACTGCCGACATATTCGTTGACCTTGGGCGTTCGTCGACGGGAAGGGCACGGCGGGAGGCACGGCAGTGGACGCGGGTGTTTGCGGGGTATCGAGGGATGGATTCGAACCTGCATAGGGGAAAGGATATTAATTAGACAGGTATGAAGTGGCGAAGGAGACAAGAATTAGAAGGGTAAAAGGAGAAAACAGGAAGGAGAGACAAGACAACAATAACCAACATATTCAAAATAATAAAATAAAAGGATAACGCAAGCCTAGCACGGTCTAGACGAGAAATGAAACGAGAAAAAGAGTACGTCATAGGGGATGCACAGCCATAAACGTACTTTTAGCAAGGGACCCCCTTTGCCATGCAAGTTTCATAACTAAGTTTTCGTTGTAGCAGCATCCCACGCCATCGCGTAATAAGAAAAAAAAAAAAAGGAAACCTGAACGCAGGGCGGCGGTGTCATGACCAGTCACGAACCAGTGGCTCGGAACACGAAAGTCAAGGGAAAAAAAGAACCCCCCGAACTTGCGAAGCGCCTAGCCGAGAAGCAGACGGGAGAAAATCCCACAATGTCAATCATCTTGACAGCCGCTTCAGTATTCCCCGCCCCACCAACGGCGCGTTGTCATGTAAGAAAAAAAAAAAGAAAAAAAAAGTCACCGCCAGGTCAACGGAACCAATCGTGGACAAGACTGCGGCGGCGCGAATCGCTAATTCGTCGCCCGTTGGATCAATCGCATAGAGTCTATATGCAATTGGGAAGATTCGGCGACGAGAAAGACGGGGTACAACAAAGAAAGAAGCGAAGCGGGCAGCTGATACGGCGCCACCTTTTTGCTAAAATAAGAAAAATCAAGTAGAAGAGCCAGACGTCGCCGCGAATGGCCAGCCAATTGCCAACAAGGCGAAATTCGGGCATCCGAATCCAACGCATCGGGGGGACGAACAAAAAGCGCGAGAGAGATAAGAAAACGGCATAAGGGAATTCTCGAACCGAAAAGAATCCAAAGAACACGAGAAACACGAGCAGTCGAGAACAAGGAAAAAAAAAAACAAGAGCAAGACGTTCAGAAAAACAAAGAAAATCCCGAACTAAAAGAAACAGGTAACGAGCAGAGAAACTTACCAGGTGTATTTGGAAATTTGGTCTTCTTCGTCGGAGCACCGGTTACCACGGGCGCGAATACGTGTGTCGTTAACAATACCTGACTACCCGAGCTACCTCCCGCGACGCTGCGCATCGACCCAGGAGCAGACTGGCTCGCCGGGTATGAGGGTGGATATGGATTATTACTTGTGGACACAGGTGGAGACACATTCGGGCGAGGGCTTCCGTCGCCCCTCTCCCTGTCCCTCTCTAACACCCTCGCACGGCGATGCGGGGACGAGATCGACGACGAGCCAGCGGGTTGTACACCCAAATGCTGCTGGGATTGTAAGTGCTGATACTGGGGTGGGTACCCAGCGGCGCCGGCATTGTTAGCAGCAGCGGCCTCATCTGCGGTGCTAGCTTTAATGATCATCTCGTCAACGTCCATGGAGCTAGCAGACGAATGGCTGCCTGATCGTGAATGGCTGGAGTTTTCGTGCGGAGGTAAGGCGAGAGAGGAGCCATAGCGACGGTCTATGATACGTGGTTCCGGTTGTTGTTGCTGGAGTTGTTGGCGGCTGTTGGCGATATGTTGTGCTCGTGCTCGATAGGCGTCACTGTATTCGCCGCGAACGTCCGAAGGAGACTGAACTTGCTGTTGTGGGTATGCAGAGTACTGTTCTGAATATAACTGTTAGCCGTCGTGAACTAAAAGCCACAGAGGAGACTACTCACAGAAAAAGATAATCGGAATACATTAAAGGGTGGAATCAGCCAGCGATTGTAAAATATCTGAAAGTAACATATCAGCTTTGTTGTACGACGGCGAATAACGGAGAGATTACTCACCGAGGCCAAAAATAATGCCATAGTAAATGGCGAGATGATTGTAAGATATCTAAGAGAAATCTCTCAGTTTTCGCGTGACAGCACTTAATTATGGGAATGTCACTCACCCAAGCAAACAAAAGATAGGGCCAGCCGATCATAAAGAGCTGAGAGAAGCATATCTCAATTTTCTTGTACGTCGTCGAATAACGGAGAGGTTACTCACCGAGACGAAGATGAAATAAAGGAGATCAGCCAGTGATTGTGGAATTTCTAAAGCCAATCTATCTCAGTACCTGTGTACAGGCGTAATAAAGCGACTCACTCACGAGTAAATGAATAACGACATGAAAATACGTTAAAGGAAAAAGGTAGGAATCAGTAGCCGATCACACCAGCCAGTGATTGTAAAGCATCTGAAAGAAAAAATATATTAGTCTTCACTTACAGCCCTCAATCACGGGAATGTCACTCACCGAAGCAAAGAAATAAAAGAAGGGAGGAGCCAGCGATTATTAAAGATCTGATAACCAGACTCAGTTTTTCTGTACGATGGCGACTAACAGGAGAGATTACTCACCGAGGCGAATTGTCACAAGAGAAGGATTGTGGAAATCTAAAAGCAATATATCTTAGTTCCAGTGTATAAGCTTAATGAGGTGAATTACTCACGAATACCGAAACGAAAATACAATAAAAGAAACCGATGACAAGGTAGAAATCAGTAAACCGATCATAAAGGGGGATTTTGGAGAATCGAAGACTTACGGTGTCAGAATAGGATGAGCGGGGTTCTCTTCCTCGTTGATCCTCCAGGCTACCACGAGATCGCTTGCTGGGCGGCTGGGCGGCGGCGTACATGCTATCGATACTAGGAGTCCGCGGTCTCCGCGCACCGGTGCTTGACGGAAGGCCACCGCCACTCACGGGTGTCGGATTTGGAATCGGGTGGGGCGGAAGCGGCAATCCCACCATTGGAGGTGCCCGCGAAGATGGGCGGCGCGAAGAAGAATGCGAAGAATGCGTCCTGAGCGGCAGGTTATTGGGTGGTGCCATACTCTGGGATAGGTGGGTGCTAGATGGGGAAAAAAACGGTGTGGGTGGTACAGAGAGAGAAAACGGTGCGCCGTGGGCCTCGTCGCTAAGGCGTGTGCGACTAAACGCGACTCGGGCATCCCGAGCGTTGTGCTCGAGTGTCGTCAAATATTCGTCGAGCTGTCTCCAAGCTTCGAGAGCTTCGCGTCGTCGTGTTTCTGCTTCGTCTCGCGCATTCTCCACCTCTGTAATCCGCTTCTCGTATTCTTCCACGACCTTGCGCATGTCCGGGTTTTTGGGAACCTCGGCGGGATCGATGGATGCAGTGCCATTCGACGGTGATGGTGTGTCGGCGACTTTGAGTATGGCGAGGATTCTGTCAGAGTGGTCGGCGCGTTTTCGTTCGACTGCCAGGTCCCTGCGAAGGGCGTCTGCGTCGCGATATGCGTCGGAGAGCATGTTAGCGAGCTGGGCATTGGAGGTGACGGCGACGACGGGGGCGGCGGGGGCGGGTGACACGGAGTCAGGATTTTTGAGAGGACGTGGAGAAACGTCCATCATGGTTGTGGAAGAAGCAGAAATCAAGGGCGGGAAATAACCTCTTCGAGTTCTTCAAGAACGAACATAAAATATATTTATTTTTAAATTGGTTCGCTTGAACCCGAACCAAACCGACGGCGCGGCGTGGTTCTCGTGCGGCGGCTATGCCCAAACCCGGTGCTTTTCTCCGGTTTCGGTGGACCCCAGAGACAGTCGCGCCAAACCGCTTCCGTCCTGGACCGTCCCATCAGATGACCTAACACGCACCCGCCGCGTGTTCCGCCACCCTCGCGCCTTTGCTTCGCGTTTCTTACCAAACCTTATCGATCGCGGCGGACAGCTCTTATCGTCCATCACAACAAAAGCCACGACTCAACGCCACTGTGCCTCCTCCCGCCCCGAAACCAGCCATCGAACGACTGAAATTTTTCCAAAGCAGTGCGTCTGCCCTCCCCCACGCGTCTGTACGTACCCAGGTGGCTAACGGCCGCCAACCGGGATGAGACGCTCCCATATCACATCATCAACCCCTTCGGAACCATTCGTCAAGTCTCCAACACCCTCGGACTTATTCTCTGTATCGATACGGTACTCCTTAACACCACCTACCCAAAAATATCCGAATGCGCAACCTCGAGTAAGCAATGTGGGAAAAGACCCCCCGCTCCAGGCGCCTCGTGGCCGCCGCGTGTTGGAAGAACTGCGCGCCGCGTGCGCTGCACAGCACTTGTCACCGAGTTATGACATCACCACCGAGCATCATCGAGATCGTTTCAAGATTTTCGTAAGTACCGAACTACTACGGTGGCTTCAACCCGACGTCTCCCGACCCGGCTCCATGAACGTCAACTTTCAAGATTCAGGAAGGGTTCGGGTGTCCCGAAACCATGGTGGCGCAAGCCCCATTTAGATTTTTGTTTAAAGCGCTTTGTTGAAAACTCAATTTTTCAGGGCGGGGTGAAAGGGATTACCAAATGGAGATATGATTTGACTGTCAAGGCGTCGGTGCGTCGGAAATGAAAGAAATTCAACAAAAACCCTTAGAAAGTAAGGGATAAAGTGAGTTACTACTTCGTTCCGTAGGAGATTTTATTCAACAATTGTATCCCAGAACCTCCCCGTAATATCAACGAATTCGGCTCTGTTGTTTCTTGAAATAACAAAAATCAGGTATTAGTTGAATACACCACAAGGAATTCACTTAATTCGCCAATAAAAGTTAACTCGACGCACCAAGAATATTGAACCCTCGTCTCTATTACCATATAGGTTCGCTGGCACTCAGTGTGCGGACGACAATGATGCAACGGAAGTATAACAACCACCCCGCCATCACCGAGCCTTCGTATCCTCATCCCCCGAACAAAGAAAATACCTTAGGAACCACCCCTATCAACCGAAAAGAGAAATAGAAATAGAAATAGATACAATTAGAAAAGTAGAGAGACTCCGATCTCCCCAAAACCAATTCTGAACCAGTTCACCTAACCGCAACTCTAATTGTCCGTTAACGAGCGCTTCAGGATCCTCATCTTAACCACCGCAAAATCCAAATCCGTGCAACAGATGTCGCACAACTAATGCTATGACCTTGTTCGCTTCAGCTGAGGTGATGAAATCTGCCATGAGCACTGCCCGCTGATCCAACCACCGCTGGAAATGAACACCCGCTGAGAACTCCTCCGTAGTAGTTGATCCACATCAGCATGCCAAGCAAAAACTGAAATCGACCAAAGGAAAATACAACGGAATCGGGCTGGGCACAGCTCTCGTATATAGTGAAAATTTACCGTCCTGTGTATACGGGTGGGTGTTGGGATGGGGACATCCATCCATGCAGTATTGACTTGGAGATTCCGTCAACCATGAATGTTAATGAATAATCATCGCCACCATCGGATCAACAACATCTCATCCCACGGGCGTTTAATCAGACCAACGCTTTTTGTCTTATTATCTCCCCATCTCACCCATTAACCTGTATTATACCGTATTTGACACGCACATCCCAAAATATTCTGTGGGATCGACCCATCCCCATCCAGAATCGTTTTCGCCGACATTCATAAGTGATCTTCACGCGCGCCTATCGATGCCGTCCATACAGATCTGTGGGTACCATGTGGACAAAGTTCGTACTTTGGTGCGGCCGTGTCTGTCTTTATGACCCTAGGATGTAATAACGCCTGGTTTGGCAATTCCTAAATACACGGGGGAGACCACGTCCTCTAATTGTCGTACGTACTTGCCTGCGGCACATCCAGTCACATGAACGGTCTATTCCCGTAGATCACTACTTTTATAAATCACAAACAAAAGACTTTCAACTCCTGAACCATACCTAGTGTAAGTGCTAGAGCTTAGCTATACATATCCCCCAGAAGCCCATAGGGAGTCGAACGAGTCCATCGAAGTTCGGGATTTTGAGTCGAGCGAATAGCTTCAATACCTAGTTCGTCCAAGGCCCAAAATAAAACCAATCATAAAGTCGTTTCAAATTCCCATCTAAAAAATTCCGTCTCTAGGCGTTCGTGCTCGGTGGTCGTGATTTTTCCCCTCAAATTTCAAATCTATCGCCTTTTCCAGCCACTGAGAGAGAATACTCTATTTATTTGAACCTCGCCTCAGATTACAAGACACGGCATTATAAAACCTGTTTAAATTGACTAATAAAATATGAAGCCGGTCACTCGCAAGCATTCACGAATGATACACACGCCGGCACCTCGATGTCGATATAACGCGCCTTCGACTGGTGTTTCGTCCCGAAGTCTCTCGAGTCCATGAATGGACTCCAAATCGAAGGAGAAGGGAGGGACCCAGATACCACTAACTCATTTCGAGAAGATGTCGGATACAACGTTCCCTTTCCTATTTCGCATCTCCTCTCACACGATGTTCATCGTCCGGTTAAATCATGAAAGCGAAGCTATCGGAGTGTCACAAATCGCATGGCACAAAGGAAAGGTTGACATCAAAGGACCATGTTTTGCTCACCACGCTGCGGATTATTTGCCTCACCGCACGATCGACAGCCTCCCGTAATTTCTTGAAAAGGGAGGGGGGAGATGAATTTACCTGCCACCAAGCGAACCCTAGCAAATTTCCACCCTGACAAAAATCCCGTGAGCAGGTAAACTACACATCAACCCCACCATCCGTCCTCCGGCTAACGGATTTTAAAGTGGGGGAGGGGAAATGGGGTAGACACTCAGGGAGACATTGATGGGTGGAAAACGTCCATCGTAACGTATGCCCCTTCTTCCCCGCATCACCTCACCCCAGCCTTGAGGCGCCGTGAGTTTAATCCCCTCTTCTGCACACGCAGATACTGTCTTCGAATTAGTTCAAAGCCGAATCCCGAGCTCCCTTTCGTCCATGGATTAATGGGTTCCGCATTGCGGATCGGTTCTTGACACCTCCCTTCCCGAGTCAACGTTACTCCGAAACGAATACGTCTTTGGGTCTCTTAGATCCAGGTAACTCGTCCAATGCTTTGATAGGCGGTATTTTAAGCCGTAAGCCTCGACCGACCTGCACAAAGTGGTTTGCTCAGGCTTATTGTCTCCGCGTATTTCTAACCTAGAAGCCTGCAAGGTCTGTCAGACATACGCAATGCAAGTCAACACAGATCCGCGTCAATGTCCTTCCCACGGAACGACATCCGACATGCACAACCGATGCTGAGGTATTAACAATGGATGTTCTTCTTCCCTATTGCTATCTCTTAAAAATCTCTTAACGTACGGGGGGATGCTCTCGTCGGGCATCCCAAGTTACGCCTTACCTCGAACTACACCTCGGTCTCCATGTCCTAACTTATACGGTCCCGCTTTATGGCGTACATGTCCCATCAGTACGTCCTCATGCCGCGTCGGGACAACAGGGCCG
>Ga0307513_10006797_pt1 | contig 14917 bp, 18 predicted proteins | sample 15_EM_MG_FD_202174 | JGI IMG/M metagenome (GOLD analysis project Ga0307513, IMG submission 202174) | Populus trichocarpa ectomycorrhiza microbial communities from riparian zone in the Pacific Northwest, United States - 15_EM | ecosystem: Host-associated > Plants > Roots > Unclassified | place... | reverse complement strand
GGAAGAGGTACACGAAATAATTCTAAGACCCAGGACTTTCAGTCCCAGGAATTTAACGAATCCATTCTCCCCGAAGGATCGATATTCTCGAGACGCCTCGTCACAAAGGCTAAGGCTAGTCGGCGGTCGGTGACCCCAACGCTGAGACTGCACTTACGTAGTTCCTGGGGAATTGCGTCATCACTCCGGGCGATCCAGTCCAGAACAATGCACTGTGCCAGAAACGGGCCTGTGCAAAGGCGCACATTCCACTCACGCGGGGAGTTATTCTTTTCCCCACGACTGTGAGGGAGGGGGCAAGTTGTCGTTTTGATTCCTGACCTCGATATGGAATCTCGCACTCGTGAGCATTTTAAATTGTTTTCCCCCATCAGTTCCATAATATCAAGCCGCTGTGCTTTCTCCTGTTACGCATGTAGGGAAAGAATCGCGAACCAAAGGGTGAGATCCTAGGGGATTGACCGACCGTGGTCGCGGACTCCTTCCAACGATGCGTGTTCAACAGCGGGAGGCAAAGTACGTCGCATCCTACCCCCAAAGTTGGAAGAGCGTATTCTAATCGGGCAATCCTGGGGTAATTCCGAGCGACACTTAGATTTCGGTTTGGTATGAGCGGCCGATGGGGGTGGTCTGCATTGCAGGGATTCTATTGTTGCGGATGGCTTGAAATCACCCCATTTATCGGGTGCACTTCGCCTGTCCGTTACTGATCCAGGCGCCGGCGCGCGGCACGCCCATACATGTGGTTGTATGCAAGATAAGTGATATGACTTCTACTTAGAAAGATGTCGTTTGGAGATTTGGTTATTTTACGTGATTCCAGTATCTGTTGGACAAACGAGATCTTAGGATCCAACCCGGTGAAATGCGGTCGGTCGTCGCTTTATTTGCCTTTTGTCACTTCACCTTATCCTGAATGGTTGGCTCGCGCATTCGCAGTGCTTCAAGTGTGTGCCTTCCCGGATCCCTCGATTCGCTTCCTCCCTTTCACCACCTGGGTGAGAACCCCTCTATCGTTAAGACCCTCTGAGATTAATTTCGATGAGAACGTATGTCTTGCCACCAACATCTCGGTGGCAGTCAGGGTCCTTCTCTCTTTAGTCTCGATAGCGGGCCTGGAGTTGGATCGTTACCCACGCCTTTACGTGGCGCGGCGTAAATGAACCCTTCCTGGGGACGCGCGTCGCCCACATGGGGCTTGCTCACGAAATCACGGGAAAGTTCTATGAGAATCCGCTGTTCCCTGGAAAGCTGCAGATGACGCGTTGGTTTCGCGTATTGTATCACCTTACGCTAAGAAGAACTGGATTCTGCATATATTGTCTATCTGGGGGGGGGGGACCGGAGAATTCTACGGGGACATGCGCAGATGTTCTACCGTGCCTTCGTGCATCTCCGCGGTCTGTGGCCGGGAGCTGATGGTCACCGAATGGAGAGGAGGTTCGCCAGTGGTTGTCCGCGTCGGTGAAATCGTTTGTTTGTAGCTGCTGGCCATGCTGCTCGCTGTGCGACGTATCTGGGGCACCTCTTGGTCAAGCCCTGAGCATATCGCGGTTGTGTTCGGCTACGTATGTGCGATCAGGTGAGAATCGAAATGCGGACTCGTTCTGTCGATCGAATGGGGTTACTCACCTCTGGAATAGATGGGCCATTCGAACCGACGAGTGTTAGTGGCTGGGACCACTGGAACTGGGAAAGCGATATTCTGCCAAGGTCGTGGGACTTGAACCGTTCTCTCATTGCCCGTCGAGAGTTTATGGTGTGCATCAGGCTAAGCGCGTAGACCTTGCCTGTGATAACGATGAAGAATAGGGCCAAGCTTTGATGTAGTGGGTTGCTATGGGCCTAGTTTATCTCCAGTAAGAATCTTATCACAACCGCCGCGCGATGATACTTACGCTACTTGGATCCGCGTTGTAGGTCCTGTTCAACGCTGCCGCGGTGATAATGAATATGCTGGGTAGCAATGCTGATGATAAGACGATCCTGGTTATCCAGATTAGTGTTTTGTCGAGGTGTGAAATCCCACTTCTGATTTTCCATAGCGAGAATAACACTTGAAAGAGCGTGCGTGAGGTCAATCGTCGTGGAGTTCAATGGGGACGTCCGGTGCTCACAAATGAAGGTGATGCTGAAACAAAGGACTTTTCACAGTTAGTACACGAGCTCTGTTTACAACGGTGGTTGGAGTCCTCTTACCAATCGACCCGAACAACCATACCAACATCAACACCATGACCTGTCGACAGTTTACCTTCGACCTACGCTCATTCGTGCGGGGCTGATTCACTCACTAGCTTTCCCAGTGTTTCGGTTGGGTCAATGACGACAGCGACAGACTAGGATACTGTGCATCAGGCAGGTCGACTCGGGGCGTGCGCGCTGGTCTACTTACGATGGTGACGATCGCGACAAAGACGACCGCATTTAGAAATGAGAGCGTCCATAGGACCCAGCGGTTGTTATCGGTGACCTTTGGAACGGGGTTAATCATAGCGTTTTCGACTAGCAACAGGTAACTTACTTTCCAACACCGTTTGATGAGGTATGTATGGCAGAGGGTGCAGAGGATGCCATTCAAGAATAAATCTGCCGACGTCAGGGCTTTCAACAGGGTCTACATCAAGGGTCAGGAAAGGTAGGGAACCAACAGGGATGGTCGTCGCTACCGTTGGAGTCTGGCCGCTCCGGAGAAGGATTACTACCCAGGCTTTATAACATATGTACGTCGTCTGCGCGCTTCAGTTCACTCGGGTTAGTTTCCCAGTTACGGATCGGATGTTCTTGGTATAGAACGCACAATGAAATAACGACGATGCTGCCCACGTAGGATTTCATAGAAAGGGTGTCGAGGTGGTAGTAATCTTCATAGTACCTTCCGGCCTGGGATACGATGATTCCCTGAATGAAGGAATGCAAGAGACCGCTTGTGAGTAGGATGCCGGGATTGTATTTGTTTTCCTCGCTGGGAGGCGTCGGAGGCATGTATGTGTGTGTCGCTCGAGGTGGTCTTCGCAGATGCACATGATTCCATCGACTCGAGAGCCTGAGCTCGAACGTTCGGTTTCGAACAGCGTTACGTCGATCGATCCTTATTTGCTGCATCCAACACGGATGGGGTTCGTTGGCGATTTTTCTGTACTTCAGGATTTGTAGAATTGTTGTAGCATATCGTCAACGAGCCGGCCCTGAGGTTGGCGCCAGAAGGGTGGTTCCCCGAAGCCGCTCGGCGCTGAGGAGTTCGCGGGTGCATGTTCTGTAACATCCAGAAGGATGTTCTGAACGTACAGCAGTGCAGGACGCGCGGCGGGATAAATATCTGATCACGTGCCGCTCACGCGCTCAAAAAGTTGAACTTTGACCTTGAAGCGCCATCCCATATGCCGTCATCATGCCCCCACCATCTTCGACGTCGACTGGGACACACCTAACGACTTCCAGAATCCATAGGATCCTACGACCTCTCAAGACGAAATGCGCAGGTTTTGCTTCGACCGCGGCGTCAGCGGGTGGAAAATCCACGGGAGGTGTAAGGATCACTTATGGTTCGCGGAACAGGATCTCAAGGACGAATTCTTCGTCTTCCTCGACCTCTAACTCCGATGAACTACCCCCGCTGTCGATTTTACCTCCTCCGGAGCAGACACATCACTCCAGATCCACTTCACAATACGATTCGACCGGGAAACAATTAGCGTTGTCGAAGAGCATTTATGGTATCCGGGACGCGTTCAGGAACGTCATTAATATCGCGTTTGGATGTGGGTCGGACGAGCCTCATACGAGAAGCTCTGCTTCCTCCGCGATATCCGCAAACCGTGTGGATTTGAGTCCGAAGGGGCGTGTTGTTAGCCTGGCGGGACTTTGTGCGATAGTTGTTGGGAAAGAGTTGGGAGCGGGCCAGGAGGGCGAAAGAGAGGATGATGAGGATGATGCTGGCGATGAAGAGTGTGGCAATGAAGAGGAAGAAGCGACGAGATGGGTGGATGAAATTTACGATGGGATTCCGTTTCACCTTCGCCGGTGAGTTCTGTCACAATATTTGGGTCGTTTGGGTCGAACGCTTACCAGGAGTTTAGGTGGGCTGTTGTGTCGCACGCACTTCAGATAATCCTCCAGTCGTGTCCACCTCATTCGACGCTACTTTATCTGTTACTGGAAGTCTGCATCACGCATCTTCATTCCTCCAACATGATACCGCTTGCCGAGAGACTCCTGCAGTCCCTGATAACTGTCTCATTTACAACTCCGAGCAACCCCACCGCGATATCCCCCCTTCCACCACCTATCTGCCACGCTGCCCATCCCACCTTCCTGACCTCTCTACACTCCTCATGGTCCAACTCCGACTTTGGGGATAGCGAAACCTTCCTTTCGATACTCCTCGATGTTTCGGTGTATGGAACTTCCGAGGCTTGGACCAGTAAAGCGGTCCCAAGCCTTGCGAAGGAATTGTCGAAGGACAACTTCAGCTCTCTCGTTCGGATGGCTACCCGCCTCATCGATATCATGGCCCAATCCAAGCACAAGACCTCTAAGGTGGACAAGCGACCGGTAGAACGGAGGATGGCACTACTTCTGAGGTGGCTGCAACAGATCTTCGATCGACTGGTTTATACGGACTACGTCGAAAGCGACAAGGAGCTCTGTCTGAGGTGTCTGGAGTTAACCTCGGCATACTTCGAGAGCGACCTTGGGACTAGATTTCTAGCCAGAGGGGGGAAGCCAGGGAGTGAGGTGGACAGTATGATGATCAACATCACGACCTGGTTTTTGGCCGTCTTTCCCCCAACATTTTCTCCAGTCGAGGACGCCAGACGACTTATCCGATACCTCCAAAGTTCGAACGCGAGACCCGCCATCTTCACACCCCTCATAACCCGATTCTTTGGAAGCATTTCGGACGACGAAGTGCCTTGGGACATGCTCAATCAGCTGCACTCCTTCGCTTTGACTTTGAGTTCGAACGAACTGTACGAATTGGAGTTATCGATGGTCAGAGAGATTCGGGAAGAGTTCCAGAACGTGTTTGGGGTCACGTTAGCATACGAACCTGAATACGAGCAGATTATGGGAGATCTTCAGGAATCGATCAAGAACGCTGAGGAGGCCATCACGACTGCTGGCCCCCAAAATGCCCGAGCTTCTTCGAGCCAGTTGATGTCTCCCTCTGTTACGCCCCTTATTCATCGACGCAGATATCTCCCACTACCTCAATCTTCACTCCGCCACTCTACACGCACGTACGAGCGGAATTCATCCCCGTCCCCATATCGCTCACGATCACGATCACCGTCCCCACCTCCTTCGTCTCCAACTCCGCCAACACCCAAGTCCCGAATGACCACCCCTCCCACCCCCAGCAAACATCAAAGTGACCCTCTACCTAAATTTTCCCACCTATCCTCTCTCCCTCCCATCTCCCATACACCGCTCCCCAAGAAACGCAAACGCATGATGGTATTCGTAGAACTCACGCCATGGGTCGTGAAGAAACGTCGTATGCTTGTACAGGGACAACCTCATACTCCAGAAAACTCTCGCACGCCCTTTGGAAACCATATTAATTCTCCACTTCCCGGCGTGTGGAAACGCGACTCTCAGACACATGTACCCATATACCCCCCGGAGCGTCCAATCAGAATGATTGGCAAGGAGAGACCCAGCAGTGCCGATACGGCCAGCTCGTGTTCTCCAACTTCCTCAAGAACCAGGCTCATTGCCTCACGGAGGCACAATCGCGCACCATCGCCATCACCCATCCCCGGCGTTGATGAAGACGTCCAGGACTCCGAGATGTCGGGAGAATCTGATGATTCACAGGCGGAGGAATGCCAATTCGACCACGACGAAGAGGATGAAGATGCCTCGGCTGAGATGCCGATTGTTCTACCGACCTCGGATGATCCTCTGAATCTGTTCGCACTTCCGGACTCTTCCCCTAGGGTTAGGCTTGTGTATAACGGAAAACCGAGACCGAGACTCCGCTCGAGTTTGGTGTTCTCGCCCTGATACATTGTTTCCAGCTACCATCTGTTTATTCGTCATCTCATCTCAGAATATCTTCCTCCATTTACATTCCCAGCAATTTGTACACGTCACCAGTTTCCCCTAATAATTTTAGCACATCTGTCCAATGTTTGTTGACCTTGTTCCCAATAGACATACGAGAACCGCATCGAACGAAAGTTTATGCCATCCCACGTTTGCAACTCCCGGTAACCTGAAGGTTGCACTGATTCACGTTAGACCAACGTCGCGGTGTGACGTGTGCAAGCTTGGACCATTTTTGGCTGGGTGAAACTGGGCGTGACAAACAAGCGCCCTGCAGGGGACCTTCGGGATCGTAACCGCACCTTCTACGTTCAAGCCGCCGTTCATTTGAGACCCAGGTTCCGTAGGTAAGGGCATTTTCCACATATGTCAGTTCTTTCCGTACTCGGAAATTGAAAGCTGCAGATGTAAATACAAAAACAAGAGATGATTGCGCTATCGGTTGAAAGTGAACGAGCGCAACCTTACATAAAGTTCAGAATCTGAACAGATCAGCGACCCTCAAGATTTGGGCACGACTTATCGTTACAATACCGGAGCGCCGTTCTCCTTGTCGCTCATGCGTTCTCGCCGACCTAAGCCTCGCTACGAAAGGGCCCGCGCGCGTGACCTACGCTTCGCGCGCCCAACCGCTCGAGTTACTTCGATCGCTATGGTTCCAGGAAGGCTTGACCTTGTCGTCGCTTCTCGTTCCCTGCGCCTAGCCTCCGCAACCACAAATGTCAAAACGATGTAATCCAACATGTCCATCCCCGCTGGGTGGATGTCGAGTCGCGCTTTCCGTTTCTTCCTCAGGAGGTGCGCACGATGGAACTCAGCAATTACTGTCTTCTTCTCATCGGTGGTGACCAACTTCGAGCCTTTATTCAGGGTCGAGGATGCCGGTCATATGAGGGAAACTCACCCTGGGATAGTTAACTCCCATTGGGCCCAGGGCCCATCTGTACTGAACTCCGTCTGGTCCAGTGAACGCGAAGCTCCTAGTGTTTAAAACCGGCTCAGCCGTGTCTCCAATACGAATCTCGAGAGTTTACTTGCCCTTCCATCTTCCCGGCCTTGGGCAAGAACTTGCCTCGGTCGGTTATCCTTCCCTGGAAGATGATCCTATCCGGCGTGAACCAATTCCAATAAATCCTCGCTATCTCATCACTGGTCTCAGACAATTCCGCTTCTGTCTGGTGTTCTTCCTCTTTGTCCTCCCCACCCTCCTTGGGCTTCTTATTCCCCGTATCGGTGATATCATCGCCGGGGTCAGAATCGTCGTCTTCGTCCTGATGGACGGGAGGTTGTGTGGATGGATGGAACTTCCTGATCCGGGTGACGCTTCGGACCATCTTTATGGGGGTGTCAATCTTGTACTTTGCATGGCCTGTGGATTCGTCGACGAGGGTCGTCCGGAGGGGAGAGTTTCGAACGAATTGGAGCGTGCACGCGCTCATTGTGGTATGGCGGGAAGAGCCAACGAAGACAAAGGTCACATGTATATTATTATGTACCGGAAATGAATTCGGGATGTTACACATCGCTTTCGGCATGGGACGTGTGCACTTGGAAGGGGCCTAGATGGCCACTTGGCAAGTGATCCGAAACCCCATCCGCAATATGCGCCCAATGTCACTGGCGTGACATCCTACAATACTAACCCGCATATGTATATTGGTACCTGAACACCCTCCAGGTATCGTAAACCGATGAAACCAAAAGATCAAGCGTTGAGATTGTACCAATACACGGCGGTGGGGTCGCAGTCCTTCCCAGCACCGGCGACCTGGAAGGTTGGCTGGAGTGCCGTGATCCCAGATACGTGGTTCGGAGACACTATCCACAGCCGAGCGCAACGAACGGGGCCCTGAAAGTTCCTTCATAAGCCGCTGGACATTCGTCTACACATGATATACCCTGACGGATTGTCACTCGGGACTTAAAAGTCTCCACGGCCTCGAGGGGGCTGGGTTGAACCGAATTATCCCGCGGATTTTCCGTATGGTGGAGACGAACCGGAGTAGGGAGCACCAACCCACCGACTGAGAGGGATATTCCAAACCGAATACGGTCCCCCTTGCCACCGAAGGTAACCTCCCCTTCAGTCGAACCCAGAATTCACCACAATTTCACAGCTCGCCTACCTGACCTGGAGTCCGGATGCCAACTGGGGGGTTCCTCGGGCAGCCCACCAACTTCGCGAACCCCCCGAGTATTAGAGACGGTTACGTCAAGTTAGACGGGGGGCCACCCAACTCGATCACGAACTCGGAGAGAGCGAGAGATGTGTGTGAGGATATTGGTGCCGGTCCTTACAGGGCAAAAAAAAGGGATACGGAGTGTGGTAGATCGGAGGGGTCTATTTTTCTGGAACTGGAGTTCATCTAGTTCATAGTACCCTGGAAATGTGGTAACAATGCCTTTAGTTTCGGTTACACGGAAGAAACGGGACAGCAGCTTCCCACCGTTTCTGTTGGTCTGTACAATAGACTCCTCGAGGGAACTTACACATCTGTCTAACACTTGTTGGCCCCGTTCTCGGTAGACATCTGAGAACCCCATCGAACGAAAGTTTATGCCATTTTGCAGGTCGAAGGCGAACTCTCCGGGCCAATGGCAAGACCTGCCCGTCTAAGGTATCCACGTAGCAGGGTTGACTGAGTAACGATTGGAGGTGCCGAGATCTTAACCAAAGCCCATTTCGTTTCGCGGCGACTCGAGAGTCTGATCCTTGAGATTCTTGAGACGGGGGAATCGCAGAGCGACCGGTGGTGGCTGATGGGGAAGCGGAGCACAACTGTCACCAAGCCGGGACAGAACCGCGTGAAATACGCGTTGTAGATGTCACGCCATAATGGGGCATCACCCAGGTATGAGTACCGTCCAGGATTTCGAATTGTCGAAGATGAGGTCCTAGAATTCGAACGGGCAGGGAAAATTTGGATCCCATATGGATGTTTAGATTTCTGGCGTATTTGAGGAGGTCGCGCTTAGTGATGGAAGACAAGTAAGGGAGTTCGAGTTCGTGATAGACCATTTGTGTGTGTCGTTTCTTCTCTGCAGGGGTTAATATTCTCTGGTTTATCTCCTTCGTAATACGAAGCGGCTGAAATTTCATCAAGGGAGGAAACTTTCAATCACGAGACATACTGTGTGTCCTGAAATTGTGGATCCTGAGTGGTAGTCATTCAGGTGGGCCAACGTGGTCGGTCTGGAGGAAAGCGTCGATGTCCGGTCAAATGTGTCGTGCAAAGGACACATTTGGATCTATTCGAGCGATTCATAAACCACTTTCCCAGCTGCTCAAGGCCGTTTAGATCTCGGGTGTTTAACAAAGGCCGTGCATGTGCTGTGCTGGTCACGAGTATAGCCGTTTGACCTCCGGTCCCTAATACAGAAAGGTGTGCGACCTCAAAAAGTCCTTGACTCCCCTTCTCGTTCCCTTCGCCTGGTCTCCATAATCACGAACGTCAACACGATGTAATCCAACATGCCCACCCCCGCCGGTTGGACTTCGAGGCGCGCCTTCTGTTTCTTCTTCGGACGGTGCACGGAATGGAACTCAGCGATCGCCGTCTTCTCCTCATCGGTGGTCACCAACTTCGTACCGTTTTTTAGGGTCGATCATCCTGGTCAAGTGGAGAAAAAATTCACCTTGGGACAGTTTATTCCCCTCGCGCCCAAGGCCCATCTGTACTGAATTCCGTCTGGTCCAGTGAACATGAAGCTCCTAGTGTTTAAAACCCGCTCAGCCCTGTTTCTAATGTTAAACTCAAGAATTTACTCGCCCTTTCATCTTCCCGGCCTTGGGCAAGAACTCGGCTCGGTCGGTTATCCTTCCCTGGAAGATGATCCTATCCGGCGAGAACCAATTCCAATAAATCCTTGCTATCTCATCACTGGTCTCAGACGATTCCGCCTCTGTCTCGTGTTCTTCCTCTTGGTCTTTTCTACCCTCCTCGGGCTTCTCCTTCTTCTTTCCCTTATCGGTGATATCATCACCGGAATCAGGATTATCGTCTTCGTCCCAATGGAGGGGGGGTTGTGTGGGTAAATGGAACTTCTTGATCCGGGTGACGCTTCGGGCGATCTTCTTGGGGGTGTCAATCTTGTACTTCACATGCCCGGTGGCTTCGTCGACGAGGGTCGTTCGGATGGGAGAGTTTCGAACGAATCGGAGCGTGCACCCGCTCATTGTAGTATGGTGGGGTGGAGTCAACAAAGACAAAGGTGATGGTCATATGTATATTATGTACCGGAAATGAATCCGGGATGTTAAACATCGCCTTCGGCATGAAACGCACTGGATGGTCGTACGAGTGATCGACACCACTCGCAATGTACGCCCACTGTCACTGGGATGACATCCTACAACACTAATCCCATTGAATGCACACTGGTAACCTGAACACCCTCCAGGTGTCGTAAACCGATGAAACCAATACCACACCTCGTTTCACAGGGTCTCGAGAGTCAGATTCTCGAGGTGTGGGAATTGGAGACTCGGAGCAAACTGGAACACATAGCGGTGGTGGCTGCAGCGCTGATGCGCTGATGGGGGCGCTATTTTCGTCAAGCTAGGGTGGGATACGTGTTATAGACGTTACGCCATGGAAGGGAAGAGCACAGGTATGAGCACAGTCCAGGGTTTTGAATTGCCGAAGATAAGGCCCTAGAACGGCCGGGGAAAACATGGGTCCCATACTGATGTTCAGATGTTTGGCGTATTTTGAGGGGTCGCGTTCAGCCGGAGGAGACAAGCAGCGGAGCTCGATCTCGTGACAGACCCTTTGTGCGTATCGCTTCCTTCTCCACGGGGGTCAATATCCTCTGGTTCACCACCCTCGTAACGTGAAGCGTCTGGTGGATCAGGCATAGAGTCGAAGCGAACATCGCTTTGCGCGCCAACGAACGAGCCTTGAGAGCACTCTCGGATCGCTCTACTATTACTTAAGCAGGTGCCCAGCCGTATTTGTTTGTCCTGCTGCCGACTATTAACTATCCCTTACTTTCGTCGCTGCTCGATACCATGTGTGATTATATATCAGCTCTTCTCGTTACGTTTCAAAAGCGAGGCATCCACTTGTACCTTGGCCATCCTAGGCCATCAAAATTCAACTCCCTTAAAGTCGTCCGTGAGACGCGTTCTTACTTTGTGTGCTACATATTTGGGATAAGGGCCCCCTCAGGTATTCTCGGTGGTCTACAGGGAGCGACTCTGACCGTTTCAAGAGTTTTCCACGTTCGTAACTCCCGGTACGCAGGGTTCGGAATCCAAACCGATCAGCGACCTCAAGCTTCGAGCTCAAACTTCAAGCTCCAGGCTCCAAGGTCCGAGCACGATATATTATTACAATCGGTTACCGGCGCACTATTTTTCCAGCCGCTCATACGTTCTCGTCCACCTTGCTACACAGACCGCGCACATCGTCGACTGGTCACAAGCCTAACCCCTCGACTTCCTTACTAGATCCCGAATAATATAAGAAGGTTTGACTTTGCCGCCGTTTCTCGTTTCCTACGCTTAGCTTCCGCGAATACGAACGTCAAAACGATGTAATCCAACATGTCCATCCCCGCCGGTTGGACTTCGAGTCGCGCTTTTCGTTTGTTCGTCAAATAGTACGCACGATGGAACTCGGCAACTACCGTCTCCTCCTCGTCGGTGGTGACCAGCTTCGCACTGTTGTTCAGAGCCAAGGATGCCGGTCAAATGGAGAAAACACACCTTGGGATAGTTAATTCCCATTGAGCCCAAGTCCCATCTGTACTGAACACCGTCTGGTCCAGTAAACGTGAAACTCCTAGCGTTTTAAACCGACTCAGCCTCATCCCCAATGCGAAAGTTAAGAAGTTACTCGCCTTTCCATCTTCCCGGTCTTGGGCAAGAACTCCCGTCGGTCGGTTATCTTTCCCTGGAAGATGATCCTATCCGGCGAGAACCAATTCCAATAAATCCTTGCTATCTCGTCACTGCTCTCAGACGATTCCGCCTCTGTCTCATGTTCTTCCTCTTGGTCTTCTCTACCGTCCTCGGGCTGCTTCCCCTTATCGGCGACATCGTCAACGGGATCAGGATCGTCGTCTTCGTCCGGATGGACGGGAGGTTGTGTGGGTGAATGAAACTTCCTGATCCGGGTGACGCTTCGGGCAATCTTTATGGGGGTATCAATTGTGTACTTTGCATAGCCTGAGGATTCATCGACGAGGGTCGTTCGGACGGGGGAGTTTCGAACGAATCGGAGTGTGCACCCGCTCATTGTGGTGGGGTGGGGGGAGCCAACAAATACAAAGGTGTGATAGTCATGTGTACATTACCAGAAGTGAATTCGGGACGTTACATGTTACACACCACCTTGGCATGGAACGCCATGGACGGCCGTTCGAGTGATCGACTCCACCCACAATGTACGCCCAATGTCACCGGCGTGACATCCCAAAACACCACTTTCCAATGTTATTGGTAATCTGACCACGTCCCCAGCCCCCCAACAATTACACCCAGTGGCTACCCGTAAGACGAGAAATGTGCATACCCATTTCAGAGGGGTTCCACCAACAGAGATCTACTCTCCGGTGCGCCTTCCATACATCGCAAACCAATGAAACCAAAAGATCGAGTGTTGCGGTTGCACTAGTACGTGGTTGGGTAGGAGTGGATGGATCGTAGTCCTTCCCAACACCGGCAGTCTGGGAGGTTCGTTGATTTTCGAATGAAAATGCCGGGGTACCACGATCCCAGAGTAGTACGCAGTCTGGGAATGATACCCACGATCCGACGCAACACAGGATCCTGAAAGTTACCTTATAAGTCACTGGATATTCGCTCACTCACGATATACCTTTACGGATTGCCGCTCGGTACTTAAGGTTCTCCACGACCTTGAAGGGGCTAGGTTTAATCGATTTATCTCATGGATTGTTTGACCAATGCGGGAAAAACTAACCCCTCTGCCCAGCGACCGCCGTGAGGGTCGCGCCCAACTGGACGCGGTCTCTCCTGGCCACCGAGGGGAACCTCTCCTTCACTGGAATCTGGAATTCATCACGGTTGTGTAGCCTGCCTGTCCTGGTGACTAACTTAAAGTCCGGGCACTGACCGAGGGACCCTCGAGCAACCCACCAACTTCGCCTCAAACCCCCTCCCCCCGAGTATTAGAGACGGTTGTGTCAGGTTAGGCGAGGGACTCGATCGCGAACCCGGAGAGAGCGAAAGATGCGTGGGAGGATATTAGCGCCGGTACTTACAGGGTAAAAAAAGGAATACGGAGTGCGGTAGATCGGAGGGAACCATTTGTTCTGGAACTGGAGTTAGTCCAGATCGTAATACCCTGGAGATGGGCAACAGTGCGTTTGGTTTCGGTTACACGGAAGAAACGAGGTTACATATCGCCAGATAACTATAACCAGTTGGCTCCACCTAGCTTTCGGCGGCCCAACACAGATTTTCCCACTGCAGCCACTCGACCTCCTTCGATCCTTACTTAATCCAGGAAAGTTTGCGACTTCGCATACTATGACTTTGCCGCCGCCTCTCGTTCCCTACGTCTGGTCTCCGCAAACACGAACGTCAGGACGATGTAATCCAGCATGCCCACCCCCGCCGGCTGGACTTCGAGTCGCGCCTTCTGTTCCTCTGTCGGGCACACAGGGTGGAACTCAGCGATTACTGTTTTGTTCCCATCGGTGGTGACCAACTTCGCACCGTTGTTCAGGGTCGAGGACAGTGGTCAAGTAGAGAAATCTCACCTTGGGATATTTCATTCCCCTCGCACCCAAGGCCCACCTGTACTGAACCCCGTCTGGTCCAGTAAACATGAAGCTCCTAGCGTTTGAAACCCGCTCAGCCCTGTTCCCAATACGAGACTCGAGGATTTACTTGCCCTTTCATCTTCCCGGACTTGGGCAAGAACTCGACTCGGTTGGTTATCCTTCCTTGGAAAATGATCCTATCCGGCGAAAACCAATTCCAATAAATCCTCGCTATCTCGTCACTGGTCTCAGACAATTCCGCCTCCGTCTTACGTTCTTCCTCCTGGTCTTTTCTACCCTTCTTGGGCTTCTTTTTCTTCTTCTTCCCCTTATCGGTGATATCATCGCCGGAATCAGGCTCGTCGTCTTCGTCCCGGTGGACGGGAGGTTGTGTAGGTGAATGAAACTTCCTGATCCGGGTGACGCTTCGGGCGATCTTCATTGGGGTGTCGATCTCGTACTTTACATGCCCGGTAGCATCGTCGATGAGAGTCGTTCGGAGGGGACAGTTTTGAACGAATTGGAGCGTGTACGCGCTCATCGTAGTGGTGGCCAGGAGATTCAACAAAGACAAATGTAATGGTCATATTTGTATTACTGGAGATGAATTCGGGATGTTACACATCATTTTCGGCATGGAACGTACTGGGACGGGGCCCGGATTGTTGCTCAAGTGATAGACCCCATCCACAATCTACGTCCAATGTCACTAGTGTGACACCTACAACGCTAATTTCCATTGAATGGCGCTTTGATGTAATGGCCTTGAGTAATGGTGGAGGCTGGGCGACCAAACCCAAGTCGGAAACGTGCGCTTGGGACACGGACCCATTTCAAGACAGTGGGGATTCGCGGTGTGACCACGAGACAGACAGTTAGAAAACGCGCAGCTGGGTCACTTGAGCCGCCAACCTAGATCGTGCTGGGCCTCTCGAATGTTCAAAATCCCAGCACAGTATACTCCGGCAGAGTGATACTACACACCGAGTCCCCCAATGGCCCCAAGCGTCGTTACACATCCACGGGCAATGAACCTCGGGAAAAGCTAATTCACGGGTGTCACAGAATCGCGATCTGGAGTTTCCCACCCGGGAAATAGTTTCGTTCCATCAGCCTGAAGTCCTTGTGC
>Ga0307513_10006796_pt1 | contig 14918 bp, 12 predicted proteins | sample 15_EM_MG_FD_202174 | JGI IMG/M metagenome (GOLD analysis project Ga0307513, IMG submission 202174) | Populus trichocarpa ectomycorrhiza microbial communities from riparian zone in the Pacific Northwest, United States - 15_EM | ecosystem: Host-associated > Plants > Roots > Unclassified | place... | reverse complement strand
CGTCCCGACACCACCTCGGCCACGGAGGTCATCAGCTGCGGGCCGAGCAGCGGATTGCATTCGATGGTGGCATTGAGCTTGCCGGCGATCATCGCCTCGAAGGCGCCTTTCACCGCGTCGATGGACACGATGAGAATGTCCTTGCCGGGCTTGAGGCCCGCTTCCTCGATGGCCTGGATCGCGCCGATGGCCATGTCGTCGTTGTGTGCGTAGAGCACGTGGATCTTGCGCGACTCAGACTTGAGGATGGCTTCCATGGCTTCCTTGCCCTTGGTGCGCGTGAAGTCACCGGTCTGCGAGCGGATGATCTTCAGGCGCGGATTGGCGGCGACGATTTCTTCGAACCCCTTCTTGCGATCGTTCGCGGGCGCAGAACCCACGGTGCCCTGCAGCTCGACGATGTTCACGTCTTGCGCGACAGTCGCGTATTGTTGCGCGACCCAGCGGCCGGCCTTGCGGCCTTCTTCGACGAAGTCGGAACCGATAAAGCCGGCGTAGAGCGAGGGATCGCTGGCCACCGCGCGGTCGGTGAGGATCACCGGGACGCCGGCGTCACGCGCTTCCATGAGCACCGTGTCCCAACCCGTGGCCACCACCGGCGAGAACGCGATGACGTCGACCTTCTGGGCGATGAAGCTGCGCAACGCCTTGATCTGATTTTCCTGCTTCTGCTGGGCATCGGCGAAACGCAGGTCGATGTTGCTGGTGATGGCCGCGGCCTTGATGGACTCGGTGTTCGCGGTGCGCCACTCGCTCTCGGCGCCGATCTGGCTGAATCCGAGCACGATGCGCTCGTCTTTGCTTTCCCGGGCGCAGCCCACTGCGATGAGCAAAGCCGCCATGATCGCGAGACATCGTGAGAACTTCATTCCTACTCCATTGCGTCAGAGCGTGCCGGTGTCGTGCAGCACGAGTCCACCCGGTTCGATCAGCAGCTTGTTGATCAGCGGCGCGCCGAGCGCGGGAAGGTCGATTTCGAATTCATCGCCCGCCTGCGCCACCACGCTATCGGTGAAGCTCACGGTCGCGGTGCCGAAGAAGTGCAGGTGCACGTCGCCGGGCACGCGATGCTGCTTGTACTTGAAGTGGTGGTATTCGAGATTGGCGAAGGTGTGGCACATGTTCGCCTCGCCGGTGAGGAACGACTTCTGCCACAACACCGCACCATCGCGGCGAATGCGGCTGGTGCCTTCCAGGTGCGACGGCAGCGTGCCGGTGTTGAGCATGGGACCGACGCCGCACTGGCGCAGTTTGGAGTGCGCCAGCAGTAGATAGTTGCGCCGCTCGGTGACGTGGTCGGAGAACTCGTTGCCGATGGCGAATCCCAGCCGGTGCGGACGCCGGTTGTCATCAATGACATACACGCCCACGAGCTCGGGTTCTTCGCCGTGATCTTCGGCGAAGTCGGGCGATGACAGCGGCGAACCGCAGCCCACCACGTTGCGTCCGTTGCCCTTGTAGAACCATTCCGGTTGCGCGCCGGGCTTGCTGCTCTTGGGCTTGCCGCCTTCGACACCCCACTTGAACATTTTCATCGAGTCCGTGAGTGCGTCGTCCTGCCGGCCGATCTTGGCGTGCATGGCATCACGCGCTGCTGCGCTGCCAAGGTGCGTGAGCCCGGTGCCGCTCACCAGGCAATGGCCGGGATCAGGATGCGTGAGCGGTGGCAGGAGCCGGCCATCGCGCAGCAACTCTTCATAAGAAACGGGCGCATCGGCGGCCGCGGCGCCGGCAACTTGTTCGAGCGTGCGCTTTTCGCTGATGCACGCGCGCGCGAGTTGATAGGTAGTCTCGAAGCGCGACAGGGGCAGCACGGCGCCGCTGGGGTCGATGCGCGCGACGCGTGTGTGCCCCCCGCCATCGGTGAATTGCAGCAGTTTCACAACCACCCCGCGTCGACGATGTATTCCTGCGCCGAGCATGCGCGCGAATCGTCGGAAGCGAGGAACAGTGCCATGGGTGCCACGTCTTCCGGCCGTACCTTGTCGGGCAGAACCTGGTTGCGCTTGATCTCGAGCTCGCCTTCGGGCGTGAGCCATTTTTCGATCTGCCGCTCGGTCATGATCCACCCGGGCGTGATGACGTTGATGCGAATGCGTGATTCACCCAATTCGGCGGCCAAACCTCGCGTCAAACCGATGACCGAGGACTTCGCGGTCGTATACACCGGCATGTTGCGCCCCTTGGCGCCGTAGGAGTTGCTGCCGAAGTTGATGATGGAACCGCCGCCCATCGCCTTCATGCCGGGCACCACCGCCTGGATGGCGAAGAACGCCGGCCGCTGGTTCACCGCGATGCGCGCGTCGTAATACTCCGGAGTGACTTCCATCAGTGAATGCCGGTCGTCGCTGGCGACGTTATTAATGAGTACGTGGAAGTCACCGAGCGCCGTGGCGGCGTCGCGAATGGCGGTTTGCAACGAATTGATATCGGTGACGTCCGTTTTGCGATACCAGGGTCGCGGAAGGCCGGCCTTTTCGATTCGTTGCACCAGCGCCTGCGACGGGGCCTCCGCATGGTCGACGAAAGCAACTCTGGAACCTTGTCTCGCAAATGCCTCGGTCATGCATCCGCCAATTCCCGAGCCACCGCCCGTAATGAAAACGCTGCGTCCGCGCAGGGAGGGGTATGTGGCGTGCTGTAACTCGGCGGGCATGCGAATGAGCCTCGATTGCGAAGTTCGAAAAGCGCTGAAGTATAGATATTCCAGCGCCGCTTGTGCGATGGTGCGGCCCTTCACTCCAAGCGAGGCTTAGGTTCCGAAGATGAAGCGGCGGTTGCGCAGTCAGGACTGGTTCGGCAAGAAGGACAAGGATGGCTTCATCCATCGCAGCTGGCTCAAGAACCAGGGTTATCCGGACGACATGTTCGACGGCAGGCCGGTCATCGGCATCTGCAATACCTGGAGCGAACTCACACCCTGCAATGGCCACTTCCGCGAACTCGCGGAGTTCGTGAAACGCGGCGTTCTCGAAGCCGGCGGATTCCCGCTCGAGTTTCCCGTGATGTCGCTGGGTGAAACCCAGCTGAAGCCCACCGCCATGTTGTTCCGCAATCTCGCCAGCATGGACGTCGAAGAGTCGATTCGCGGCAATCCCATGGACGGCGTGGTGCTGCTCATGGGTTGTGACAAGACCACGCCGTCGTTGCTCATGGGCGCGGCGAGCTGCGATCTGCCGACCATCGGCATTTCCGGCGGCCCGATGTTGTCAGGCCGGTTCCGCGGCAAGCAGATCGGTTCGGGCACCGGCGTGTGGCAGATGTCCGAAGACGTGCGCGCGGGCAAGATGTCGCAGGAGGAATTCACTGCCGCCGAATCATGCATGCATCGCTCCAAGGGTCACTGCATGACCATGGGCACCGCGTCGACGATGGCCAGCATGGTCGAGGCGCTCGGCGTCTCACTGCCCGGCAACGCGGCCATCCCCGCGGTCGACTCGAGGCGTTACCGGCTGGCGCAGTTGAGCGGCCGGCGCATCGTCGAGATGGTCCACGAAGATCTCGTGCTCTCGAAAATTCTCACGCGGCAGGCGTTCGAAAACGCCATCAAGGCCAACGCCGCCATCGGTGGTTCCACGAACTCCGTGGTGCACTTGTTAGCCATCGCCGGCCGGCTCGGCGTCAAGCTCGAGCTGGAAGACTGGGACCGCCACGGTTCGACGCTGCCGTGCCTGGTGAACCTGCAGCCCTCGGGCCAGTACCTCATGGAAGATTTCTACTACGCCGGTGGATTGCCCGCCGTGCTCAAGGAAATCGAAGGCGTGCTCAACAAGGACGCGATGACCGCCAATGGCAAGACCATGGGCGAGAACATCGCCAACGCGCCGGTGTGGAACCGCGACGTCATCAAGGCCTTCGACGATCCGTTCAAGGCGAACGCCGGCATCGCGATCCTGCGCGGCAACCTCGCGCCCGATGGCGCGGTCATCAAGCCCTCGGCCGCCACGCCCAAACTACTCAAGCATCGCGGCCCCGCGGTGGTGTTCGAGACCATCGAAGAGCTGAAGGCGAAGATCGACGACGAGAGTCTCGACATCGACGAGAATTCCATCATGGTGCTCAAGGGCTGTGGCCCGAAGGGCTACCCGGGCATGGCTGAAGTCGGCAACATGCCGCTGCCACCCAAGGTGCTGCGCAAGGGCATCACCGACATGGTGCGCATCTCCGACGCGCGCATGAGCGGTACCGCCTACGGCACCGTCGTACTGCACGTCGCGCCCGAGGCCGCTGCCGGCGGACCGCTGGCGCTGGTCAGGACCGGTGACATCATCGAGCTCGATGTACCAGCGCGAAAGCTGCATCTCGACGTGAGCGACGCCGAGCTGGCCAGGCGGCGCGCCAAGTGGAAAGCACCGGAGAGCCCGAAGCGCGGCTACTACAAGCTTTATGTCGAGCACGTGCAGCAGGCCGACAAGGGATGCGACCTCGACTTCCTGGTGGGCGGCAGCGGCACTACCGTCACCCGCGATTCTCACTGACGGTGCCGGGCCGGGAAACCGGGAAAACTTTGGCGCGCCATAACCTCGCGACAGTGCTCAATATTACGAAAAGTTATCCCGGTTTCCCGGCCCGGCACCGTTGAGGGAGCTTGTCGATCAGCGCTCTTGCGGGAATACTCACCCGCGGAGGCTTCTCTGATTCGACGCAATCGCCGCTGGTTCGTGCATGTGCTGTCGCTGGCGCTGTTGTTCGCCCAGCTCGGCCTGGTGGTGCACGCCAGCACGCACCTCAAACGGAACCCGCACGCCGCGCCCACGCAGGCGCAGCTCTGTGGCGAGTGCCTCTCCTTCGCGCCGATGCAGAACATGGTGGGCGGCGCGCCCACGGTGCTGCTGGCGGTCCACGTTTCCCACGATCGCGCGCTCGACTGCAATGCGGTCGTCAGCGTTCCCCATCGCGCCTTCACGGCATTCCGCTCCCGCGCTCCACCCGTCTCCCTCTGATTAACAAGTGATTCCACGCCGGCATTCCTCGCCGCGTGTTTGTTAGTTTCAGAAGGAGAAGATCCATGTTGAACATTCGGCCCTCGCGGGCTCTTAAGCTTTCTCGCATTGCGGGCGGGCGACTGTCGGCTTGCCTGATTTCCGCACTGTTGTTGGACGCCGCGGCGTTCGCTGCCGATCCCGGTTCGCCGATGGACACGGTGGTTGTCAGCGCATCCCCCATCACGCCCGAAGACAAGCTTGCGACCATCGTCGAGACGGTCGATCGCGATGAAATCCTGAGGGCGGGCGGCGCCAACCTCGCTGACGCGCTGGCGAATACGCCTGGCGTGACGGGTAGCGGCTTTGCGTCCGGCGCGAGCCGGCCCGTGATCCGCGGTTTCGACGCGAACCGCGTGCGCACGCTCGAGGACGGCATCGGGAGCTTCGACGTAGCCGATGTCGGTCCAGACCATGGGGTCCCCATCGATCCGCTGTCCGCACAGCGAATCGAGGTGGTGCGCGGCGCCGCGACGCTTCGATACGGCAGTCAAGCCATCGGCGGAGTCGTCAATGCCATCAACAATCGTGTGCCGACACGCCTGCCGGTGGAGCCGTTCAATGCCGAGCTCACGGGCATGTACGGCACCAATGCCGACACGCGCCAGGGCTCGGCCATGCTCGATGCGCGCCTCGGAGACTTTGCATTGCATGCCGACGGATTCAAGCGAAACACGGACGACTACGACATTCCCGGCGGCACGATGTCCAACTCGTTCTCCGAGGGTGATGGCTACTCCCTCGGCGGCTCCTATTTCTTCGACAAGAATCGCGTCGGTGCGGCGGTGATCCACTACGGCTCGATGTACGGCATTCCCGGCGAGGATACTTTCATCGACATGAAGCAGACCAAGGAGCTGCTGCGCGGGTCATTCGCGCCCGACATCGGCGTGTTCCAGACGCTGAACGTCGATGGCGGTCACGCCGACTATGAACACAGCGAAATCGATCCCGAGACCGGGGAGGCGCTCGCGACCTTCAAGGACAACGAGTGGGACGCGCGCGCCGAAGGCTTGTTAGGAGCTTTCGGGCCGTTTTCCGCTGCCGCCGTCGGCATGCAATTCCAAAACCGGGACTTCTCCGCGCTCGGTGAAGGGCAGAACTATCTGCTGCCAACGACGACAAAGAGCGCGGCTGCTTTCGTGTTTGCCGACGCGCCGCTTTCCGAGCAATTGCATCTGCACGCCGGGGCGCGAGTCGAGTCGGTGGACATCGACGGCACGCCGGCCAGTGATATCGCCACATCCCTGAGCTTCACGCCCGTGAGTGCTTCGGCTGGATTGCTCTTCGATGCTTCGGACGCCGTTCGCTTGGGCTTTACGCTCGCGAGCTCTGAGCGTGCGCCGGCGCAAACCGAGCTGTTCGCGCGCGGGCCGCACGACGGACCGGCCACGTTCGAGACCGGCGATCCGACGCTGCGGGCGGAGCGCGCCAATTCGCTGGAGGCAACCTTCCGATATGACTCGTCCGGCGTGCGCTTCGAAGGCGCGTTGTGGGGCGCCAAGTTCGACGACTTCATTTTCGGCAGCCTCACCGGCCGCACCTGCGATGAAGACGGCATCTGCGCCGCAGATGGGGAAGCGGAGCTCAAGGAGCTCGTGTACTTGCAGGAAGGCGCGAAGTTCTGGGGGGCCGAAACGAAAGCAACCTTCGATCTCGTGCAGAACGCGAGCGGCACGCTCAGTGTGCTCGGCCTTGCCGACTACGTACGAGCGAAACTCGACGACGGCGAAAACGTGCCGCGAATCACGCCTTACCACGTAGGTGCAGGCATGAACTGGGCCGGCGCCACGTTGGGTGGCGGGTTGCTGCTCAAGTACTCCGGACGCCAGGAAAACGTGGGATTCGCGGAAACCGAGACGGCCGGATTCGTCTCCCTCGATGCGGATGCTTCATGGCGCCCATTCAAGGACGCAGCGAACGTCGAGTTCGTGCTGGTTGGAAAGAATCTGACCGACACCACGCAACGCAATGCCGTCGCGCTCAACAAGGATGACGTGATCCTGCCCGGGCGCGAAGTGCGATTGATGGTTCGGGCAAATCTGTGAGCGAACGTCGCGGATCTAAAGGAGTCGTCATGAACAATCTGAAACTGCTGCCGGTACTGATTGTGCTGGCGACCTTGCCTGAAATTGCAATTGCCGCCGACGATGTTGGGGCGTTGCGTGCGGAACTGCAGGCGTTGAAGACTGACTACGGCGCGCGCGTCGACGCCCTCGAGGCGCGCATCCAGCAGCTCGAGGCCGCGCCCGCGGTTGCCGCGGCTGACGTTCCACCGCCGGCTCCCGAGCCACGCGTGGCGTCGGGTTCGAACGCCTCCGCGTTCAACCCCGCGATCTCGCTGATCCTCGGCGGCAGCTACACCAACACGTCGCGTAACCCGGAAGACTGGAACATCGCCGGCTTTCCGCCGACCGGTGGCGAGGTCGGTCCCGGCGAGCGCAGCTTCAACCTCGGCGAATCCGAGCTCACGTTTTCAGCCAGCATCGATCCGTACTTTTCAGGCCAGATGACCGCGGCTATCACCGGCGAAAATGAAATCGAGGTCGAAGAGGCGTTCGTCCGGACCACGGCGTTGCCCGACGGCTTCACCGCAAAGATTGGCCGCTTCTTTTCGGGCTTCGGCTACCTCAACGAGGTGCATGCGCATGCCTGGGACTTCGTCGACCAGCCGCTCATCTATCAAGCGATGTTTGGTGGCCAGTCCCGGCAGGAGGGCGTGCAGGTGAAATGGCTCGCGCCCACGGACTTGTTTGTCGAGTTCGGCGCGGAGGCGGGCAACGGCGACAGCTTCCCGGCGACGCGCAGCGGCGGCAATGGCCTCAATGCCACCACGTTGTTTGCGCATGTGGGTGGAGACGTGGGTGACTACACCAGCTGGCGTACCGGCCTCGCGTGGCTCGACAGCAAAGCCGAGGATCGCGACGGCGGCATTGCGGATGCTGCTGGCGATCCGCTGTTCGAGAGCTTTACCGGAGACGCGCACACCTGGGTTGTCGACGGCGTGCTCAAGTGGGCGCCATCGCCGCGACGCCAGCTCAAGGTGCAGGGCGAATACATGCGCCGCGAAGAGAGCGGCGACATCGCCGACGGAGCAGGGGTGCTGCTGGCCGATGACTATCGCAGCACGCAATCGGGTTGGTACCTGCAGAGTGTCTATCAATTCGCGCCGCGCTGGCGCGTGGGTGCGCGTTACGACTCGCTGGATTCGGGCACACCTCGCTACACATTGGCTCCCGACGGCCTGCTCAGCTCGGACCCCGATCGCCTGTCGCTGATGCTCGACTGGAATCCCAGCGAGTTCTCGCGGCTGCGCGCGCAGTACGACTGGGACAACGCGCGCGACGACGGCGAGAGCGATCGCATCCTGCGCCTGCAATACATCTACGGCATTGGCGCGCACGGCGCGCACAAGTACTAGGAATCACGCCATGAAGAACTCCATACGTTTGTTAGTCCTGCTGGCGATCACCGGCGTTTTGCCGGCCCACGCGGCACTCAAAGTGCTGGCCACCACGGCCGATTGGGGCGCGTTGACTCAGGAAATCGGTGGCGAGCGCGTCAATGTGTACGTCGCCACCACCGCGCTGCAGGACGTGCATCGCGTCGAGGCCAAACCCAGCCTCGTGGCGCGTGCACGTAGCGCGGACCTGGTCGTCGCTACCGGCGCCGAGCTGGAGGTCGGCTGGTTGCCCGTGCTCATCCAGGAGTCCGGCAACTCGCGCATCCAGCCGGGTGCGGCGGGCTACTTCGAAGCAACCTCGGCGCTCAGGTTGTTAGAGGTGCCGTCGAAGCTCGACCGCGCCATGGGCGACATCCACCCGCAGGGCAATCCGCATGTGCAGCTCGATCCGCACAACATCACCATGGTGGCGCATGCGCTGACGGCGAAGCTCAGCGTGCTCGATCCGGCCCAAGCGGCGTATTACGCGGCGCGCGGCAAGGACTTCGATGCGCGATGGACGGAAGCCATCAAGCGCTGGGAAGCCAAGTCCGTACCGCTCAAGGGTGAGAGTGTGGTCATCATGCATCGCGACCAGGCCTATCTATGCCATTGGCTCGGGCTCGTTGAAGTGGCTTCGATCGAACCCAAACCCGGCGTGCCGCCGACCGCGTCCTACCTCGGGCAGCTCGTCACCAAGCTCACGGGCACGCCGCCGCGATTGATCCTGCTCAACGCCTACAACGACGCGAAGCCGGCGAACTGGCTGTCGGCGCGCGTGCATGCGCCCGCGGTCGTGTTGCCGTTCTCCGTCGGCGGCTCACCCGAAGCGAAGGATTTGTTCGGGTTGTTCGACGACACCATCAACAAGTTGCTGGCGGCGAAATGAACACAATGCTCACCGACTTCAGCATCCTGTGGCCGGCGCTGATCGCAGGTGTGCTGGTGTCGATTTCGCATGTGCCGCTGGGACAGCAGGTCCTGTCCCGCGGCATCGTGTTCATCGATCTGGCCATCGCGCAGGTGGCGGGTCTTGGCGTGATCGCTGCAAACTGCTTCGAGTTGCCCATCGAAGGGTGGGGCGCACAACTGGCCGCTGGCGCTGCCGCCTTGGCCGGTGCGCTGCTGCTGACCTGGACCGAGCGCAAGCGGCCCGAAGTGCAGGAGGCGCTCATCGGCATCCTGTTCGTGCTCGCATCGACCGCGCAGATATTGTTGTTAGCCAACGATCCGCATGGCGGCGAGAACCTCAAGGACTTGCTCGCCGGGCAGATTCTCTGGGTGTCGACCGATCAGCTGATCCGCACCGCCGTATTGACTGCCGTCTTCGCGCTGGTGTGGTTCCAATGGCGCGAGCGCATCGGCCGCATTGGCTTCTACGTGCTGTTCGCCATCGTCGTCACTGCCTCCGTGCAGCTCGTGGGCGTGTACCTCGTCTTCACCAGCCTCATCGTGCCCGCGGTCGCGACGTATCGGCATTCGCCAAAGCGTCAGCTGGTCATTGGTTATGCGCTCGCGATCGGCAGCTATCTCGCCGGGTTGGGCGTGTCGCTGGTGACGGATCTGCCTTCCAGCCCCGTGATCGTCTGGGTGATGGGCATCCTGGGATTGCTGGTACATCTGACGGGACGCAACGGCAGCAGTGCAGCAAAAGCCGTCGCACATCAGTGACGCTTTCCCGCGTTCGTCAGACTCGAACGACGGCAGGTGCGCCAGAATGATGACTGCCTTCGCGAGTAGGCTGTTCGCATGGCCACGCTGGCATCGACGCAGCCCTTTCGCATCGGTATCCCCAAGCAGGTTCTGGACGATCTGCAGGCCCGTCTGCATCGCACCCGCCGAGTGCGCGTGCTCGAAAATGCGGGATGGAAAGGTGGCAGCGATCCCGACTATCTAGATGCGCTGATCGGCTACTGGCGCGACGAATACGACTGGCGCCGCCATGAGCGCGAGCTCAACCAGCTCGCGCATTTCATGGCCGACATCGATGACGCCAGGCTGCACTACATTCACGAGCCCGGACTGAGCGTCCGATCGGTGCCGGTGCTGTTGCTGCATGGCTGGCCGGATTCGTTCCTGCGTTATCGACTGACGATTCCGCTGCTCGCGGGCGCACAAGATGACTACGCGGATGATCTCTCTTGTGATGTGGTTGCGCCGTCGCTGCCCGGCTTTGCCTTCACGGGTCAGGTCGGAGCGCCATCCGAAATTCCGTCGATCCAGACTTCGGCCCGGCTCCTGCATCGACTGATGACCGACGTGCTCGGCTATGAACAATTCGTGGTGGCGGGCGGTGACGGAGGCAGCGCTATCGCGCAGAGCATGGCGATCCAGTTTCCCGCCTCCGTAATCGGCATTCATCTCACCGATATCGGCTGGCACGAACACGGCGGGACGCTCACGGACATCGAGCAGAAGTACGTCGCCGCGGTCCAGAGGAAATTCATGGAGGACGGCGCCTATGCGGCCGTTCAAATGTCGCAGCCACGCGCGCTGGCCGCGAGCCTGAACGATTCACCGGCCGGCCTCGCCTCGTGGATCGTCGATCGCTTTCACTCCTGGTGTGATTCACCGCGGCATCTCGAGCACAGTTTCAGCAAGGACGAGATGCTGACCAACATCACTATCTACTGGGTAACGCAGACCATCCAGTCGTCGATCTATGGCTATCTCGCGGAAGCGCGGCAGCCTTCGCTCGGGATGGGCGAGCACGTGGATTGCCCGGTGGCGCTCGCGCTGTTTCCGCGGGACATGACCGGCGCCCTGCCGCGCCGCCTCGCCGAACGCACGCTCAACGTGGTGCGATGGACCGAGATGCAGTCCGGCGGGCACTTCGGCGCCTGGGAACGGCCCGCGGAGTTCGCCGCCGACCTCAAGGGGTTCGTGGTTTCACTCGCCGATCCACTCGGCCAGCGGACACTCGATGGATATCGCGCGCGCAAGGCCGTTTGAAATCAGCGTTGGCGATCCGATTCTCGCCGATCTCGATGTGCGCCTGGCGGCCACGCGACTGCCGCCGGAGCAGGGCCCCGACGGATGGGATGCCGGCGCGAGCCCAGTCTATCTACGTGACCTGCTCGAACATTGGCGCAATCACTACGACTGGCGCGTCGAAGAAGCAAAGCTGAATCGCTTCGGGCATTTTCGCGCGGAGGTTCGCGGGGCCGACATTCATTTCATCCACGAGCGCGCCCGGAACCATGCGGGGGGTAAGCCGCCGCTGCCGCTGATTCTCACGCACGGCTTCCCGGACACTTTCACCCGATTCCTCAAGATCATTCCGATGCTCACGGACCCGGCCGCGCATGGCGGACAGGCCGAAGACGCGTTCGACGTCGTGGTTCCGAGTCTTCCGTGGTGCGGGTTCTCGCACGAACATCGCCACTCGAGCGGGCTCTTCGGTGTCAACGACATCTGGCACGCGCTCATGACCGAGGTTTTGGGATACGAGCACTTCGGTGCGCACGGCGGCGACTGGGGCAGCACCATCACCGAGCACATGGCGCGCAGCCACGCCAATTCCGTGATCGGCATTCACCTCACCGACGTGCCCTTCTGGCATTCATTGAAGACGCCCGCCGATCTGCGGCCCGTCGAACGTGAATACGTGGAACACATCCAGCGATTCCAGCAGGAGCAGGGCGCCTACACCATGATCCAGGGCCGCAAACCGCAGACGTTGGCCGACGGACTCAATGATTCCCCGATCGGCCTCGCGGCGTGGCTCACCGAAAAGTTTCAGCGTTGGAGCGACTGCGATGGCGATCTCGATGCCTGCTACACGCGGGACGAGATGATCACCAACGCGATGGTGTACTGGGTCACGGGCAGCATCGGCCGTGCATTCATGCCGTATTTCGACGTCTTCAACGCCGGGCCCCAGCGCTGGATCGCCGAAGCCGTCAAACAAAAGCTGGGTTCGCAAGCGGTGCCGGCAGGATTTGCGATGTTCCCGAAGGACCTTTCTCATCCGCCGCGCGAGTGGGCCGAGCGATTTTTCAATGTGCAGCGCTGGACGGAGTTCCCCAAGGGCGGCCACTTCGCGGCCATGGAGCAGCCGGATGCGCTGGCGCGCGACATTCGAGAGTTCTTCCGCCCGCTGCGAAGCCTGCAATGACGTCGCGTTTCAGCCCGCGCGCATTTTCAGCAATTTGTCGATATCCAACTCGCCGTCGTATTCACGCCATTGCACCTCGCGCCGTTCGACGGCGAGCATCGCCATACGATCCGCGAGCTCATTGCCTTCGATTCCAACGTGCGCACTCACGTGCTGGAGCTTCACGTCGTCCTCGATCTCCTGATAGAGCGCATACAGTTCCTGGATGACTTCGAGGTTCTTGATCTCTCCATCCGCCTTGCGCCAACCGCGCTTCTTCCAGCCCGCGGCCCATTTCGTCACGGCGTTCAGTCCATAAGATGAATCGCTGCGCACCTGCACGGTCTTGTCCGCCTGGATTTCGGTCCTGGCGAGCATCAACGCCTGTAGCAGCGCATTGAGCTCTGCGGTGTTGTTGGTTCCAGCGGGGTTGTACGCGCCATACCAGAGCTCCGCGAGCTCGCCGGCGCGGTAAACCGCCATGCCCGAACCCGCTTTTCCCGGGTTCGGTTCGCAGGCGCCATCACAGAAGATGACCGTATCGAATGCCGAGACGGCGTCCGCGTGGTCCGTGCGCACAACGCGCGGTTTGCTGGCTGCCGTGGCGATTGGGCTGCGCGCGGGTGGGCCGCTGCGAAATGCGCTTTCTGCTTCCGCGAGCGTCGGAAACGATTTGTATTGAGCGCCGGGAAAACCGTCGACCAAAGCCAGCGTGGTGGGCCAGTCATGGAAAACACCGGTCTTTACGCCGCGCCATACGACATAGAATTTTTTTGCCATTGGCGCGCATCCTGCCGATAAATGCGTTCCGCGCCAAGGAGAACCACCCGGACGCCTTGTGCGGCTACAATGCCCGCCCACGCGCCCGTAGCTCAGCTGGATAGAGCACCTGGCTTCGAACCAGGTGGTCGGCGGTTCGAATCCGTCCGGGCGCGCCACTTCCTCTCGGTCTATTCCGACTACATGGGTGGCCTCCAGTCAAAGCTCCAAATTCAATGTATGCGTCGTATCAGTCCAAAGCCAGTTCGTATCTCGCGCTGCGTCCGGCTCCGCTCAAGACCAAACTTCCTAGCTCGACAAGTTCTGCAAGATCGCGTTGGGCAGTCGCGGGGCTTGTTTTTGTGAGATGCGCATACTTTCGATTTGTCATGCCTCCGACAAATCCTTGAGGACCTGCTTCGAGCAGCGCGTTCAGGACTTTTCGTTGACGATCGTTCAGCGGACTCCTCGCGTGCTTCATCCAGAACCGTGCTCGGCGCAGGACCTGCTCTACCGTCTGTTCGCTTGCCTGAGCCGCAGCCGTAAATTGCTCGAGAAACCACTTCAGCCAATCGGTTAAATCGACGGAGTTAGTGGAGGCGCGTTCCAGCGCGGTGTAGTAGTCGTCGCGCACCTTCATGAATCTTGCCGACATGCTGTAGAGCCGAACGCGTCGTCGTTCGTCTTGAGCTAGGGCGCGGTCAAGAAGGGCTCGCCCCACACGGCCATTGCCATCTTCAAATGGATGGATGAGCTCGAACCATACATGAGCCAGGCCGGCGCGCACCAAGCCGTCGAGGTCTTTGGGTGGCTCGTTGTACCAAGCGAGAAATCGATTCATTTCGTCTTCCAATCGATCTCGTGGTGGAGCTTCGTAGTGCAGGCGCTCTCGACCGATTGGACCGGAGACGATCTGCATTGGATCTTTGCCACGCAATTCTCCAACGCGTATTTCATGAAGGCCTGATCTTCCGGTTGGGAAAAGCGCGGCTTGCCATGAGCACAGTTTTTTCAGCGTGAGTGGCTCTTGGTAGTGCTGAGTTGCGTCCAGGAGGACTTCGACGAGGCCTTCGACCGGACGAGGAGGGGCGGGGAGCCCCGCGGTTGGAAGTCCAAGTCGGCGGGCCAGCGAGCTGCGTAGTGCATTTGGATCGAAGGTTTCGCCTTCGATTGCGCTCGTCGCCACGCCTTCCATGGTGAGCACTTCCAGCTGAGCGTTCAAATCGGTGCTGGCATCGAGCAATTTCGCTATGCCGGCAACTTCTCCCTGTGCTCGATGAGCCACAGAGAGAGGCGCCGACAATAGGGCCGCGTCCCAAGTGAATTCGGGCCAAGCTGGCTTTTGCCAGATCCATCGAGTGAGGTGTTTAGCTGCCATAATCGCCTCAGTGGGTGAGGTGATTATAGAGGTTAATCGCCTCATCGGATGAGGTGATTAAGAGGCCCAAACACCTCAAATGGCCGTCCAGGGCTCTAAATGACCGTTTTGGCCTGCCATCGACCCTCCAAGGGCTAGTCGAATTTGACGACCACCTTCCCGCGCGCGCGTCCCGTCTCGACGTACCGGATCGCTTCAGGCACTTCGCTGAACCTGTAAGTGCGATCGATGACCGAGCGGATTTTCCCAGCCGCCAGCATG